>Ga0066256_1003396_pt1 | contig 15495 bp, 5 predicted proteins | sample ThiBio_1000_biof_FD_87107 | JGI IMG/M metagenome (GOLD analysis project Ga0066256, IMG submission 87107) | Wastewater bioreactor microbial communities from Cape Town, South Africa - Thiocy_expt_1000_biof (version 2) | ecosystem: Engineered > Bioreactor > Thiocyanate-remediating >...
GCGGCGCCCCCAGCGGCGGTGTCGGCGCGGGCGGCGGGGGTGGGTACGGGGGGGGGGGTAATAGGGGGCGGGCCGGCGGCGGCGGCAGATGCCACCGATGCCGCACCGGTGGTGCTGCGGGGTGCGCTGGAGACGGCGCTGCTTGGGACGCTGGTTGCGGGCACCGCAGCGGGCGGCGGCGGCGCGCCTGTGTGCGTAAGCGCAATGCCTGCCACGGCGTCATTAGACATTGACTTCCACAGGCCGTCCGTCGCCAGGATGATGGCCACGTCGTTGGGCGGCGCCACCTGCAGCTGCGCCACATCCGGCTCCGCAGACACGCCGACTGCCTTCAGCCGCGCGTCGCCAAACCCGCGCGTCACATCCAGCACGCCGCCGACGCGCCCGTCGTCGTCCACAAACCCGCCGGCGTCCTCAATGCGGCTGCGCTCGTCGGCGTCCGACCCGCTGTGGTCGCGCGTCAGCTGCACCCAGCTGCCGTCCGCGCGCACCAGCAGCGCGCGCGAGTCACCCACGTGCGCCACCACCATGCGGTACCCCAGCGCCAGTACCATGAGCGCGGTGCTACCTTCCCACCATGCTGCGCTACCCGCCTCCATGCCCTCCCGCGCTGGCGGCGGCGGACCCAGTGCGTAAGGCGGCGATGCCACGGCGGGCACGTCGCCTGCCGCCGGTGGTGGCACGCCGCCACTGCCTGCCGATGCAGCAAATGGGTTATGGCGCTTGGGCGGTCCGCTGCTACCGGCGGCCGACGGTGGCGGCAGCGGCCCGCCGCTAGCACTAAAGGGCGACCCGACGGGCCGCGGCACCCCAGCGGGTGCGCTGGCTGGCGTCGTCAACCCGCCGGATGGTGGTGGAATTGGTGGCGGTTGAGGCGCACCAATCAGCGACAAGAAGGTGGTGTCGGCATCCAAGAAGGCAGCGCGCACGCCGCCCGCCACGTCGTCGTCATTCCAGTGCTTCTCCACAAAGTCGCACAGCTGCGCGGACGCAAACTGCGCGGCGCGCTGGCCGCCGTGGCCGTCAAACACGGCATAGAAGGTGTTGGTGCGCGCGCCCAGCACCGACGAAAACACGGCGTAGCGGTCCTCATTTACCACGCGCCGCCCGCGCGAGTGCACTGCCGCGTACCGGAACGCGGGTGCGCTGCGGGCACCAAAGGGGTTAGACGCCATGCGGTGCGTGGCGCCGGTAGGTGGCACTGTCAGTGACGGTGCTGCACCATCTTCTCCTCCAGCACCGCGCGCGCGCTTGGCAGCTGGCGGCCCGCCCACCGCAGCAGCTGCTGTTGAGGCAGCTGGTGAGGTGGATGCGCTGCCTGACGGCGGCGCCGGCGTGGAAGTGGACGATGTGGGTGGCGGGCGGCCAGCGGCACGTGGATCATTCCGCAGTAGCGACCCCGCATGCATGTCAGCGCGTGGCGACAGGGCGTCACCATGAGTCGTTGCAACCACAGGGTGCCCAAACACGGATGAAACCTTGTTCTGGGCGTGTCTTGTGACGCCAACCCACCGCCTCCGCCGCCGCTGCCACCGCCGCCGCCGGCGCCAGCTCCAACAAAGGAAGAGGAAGAAGGGGGCGCGTGCGCTGCTGCCGTGGCTGCTGCTGCTGTCGCCGCCGGTGCGCCTGCATGGGGTGCACCCGCAGGTGCTGACACGGGCATGGGCCCCAACAGCGCCGATGAGCCAGCTGCCGGCGCGGCAGCGGTCACCACCCGCCACCATGCATTTGGCGCAATGACGGCGGCCTTCCCGTCGCCCTCCTCTGCGTGCAAACTATTTGCTACGGCAACTGATAGTCGTGGCCGCTTCCGTCCCGCCGCACTGCCGCCTGACGCCAGCGCTGACCCCGGGGTTGCCGGCGTGTCAGCCGCCACCGCTATTGCGCTAGCTGGCGGTGGCTGTCGTGGCGTTGCTGCGGCGCCCAGCGGAGAGCCAGCTGCCACAGCTGCTGTTGGTGTGGCATGTGTTGGCATTGGTGCAGCCGCGGGTGTTGGTGGTGGCGCCTCTGCCAGTGGCTCAACCACATCCACGCCATCAGCTACTGCGTCCGCCATCCTCCTACTGCCTTGTTTGACAGCTGCTCTCTTTCATACAGCCGCCTCTACCAACACCGCAATCACAACCAACACGTCACGGCACCTCCACCTACACTACGGTGCTGCAGCGTCAGCCGTTGGGAGGCCAGATAACCAAGGTGCAGGTGAGAGTGGAAATCGCGGAGGAGGCCACAAATCACACAGATAGGACGCTGGCTCCGAACAATAGGGTAGGTGGGTGTGGGGCAATGCTATGGAATCTGCGTGCACCGCGAGCTGCGCAATATCCAGTGATGCAAATCCACGGTTGCCATGCTTCTACCGGTTTCATTCCCCTCTCTCCTCTCGCCTCGCATCTCTCCCCAACCCCATTCGCCATTGTGGCGACTGAGTCAATCGGTGGCGACGCGCAAAAGTTGCAGGCATGGGAGAGGAATAACCCCTATGATGTTTACTGGTCACGGTAGTGGAGTTGGTTTATTGTGATTGATTGGCAGTAGTTGGTTTTCTCTGTCGGTGTTCCTCCCGCTACCCAAACCACAGCAGCCGCCACCATGGAGTTCGTGGTGGGCAAGACAGTGCACCTGTCGCTCATGGGGTTTATCATTGGCGCAGGGATTGAGGGCCTGCGCCTGGCAGATGCCTACGTGCAGCGCGGCACGCGGCCGCTGGGCCCGGCGCACCTGCTTGCCGCCGCGGCAGCACGGGAGGCGGCAGTGGCGGAGGCAGCCGCGCGTGCGGCGACCGCCGTTGTGTCGGCTTCCAGCAGCGCCCCGGGTGGCGTTGTGCCACCTGTCGCTGCAGCCGTGGGTGTGCCTCCCGGCCCCCTGCTTGTAAATCGCCCGCCGCCGGCAGCTGCTGCTGCCGCGTCAGCCGCCTCCACGTCTGCCACTACTACGGTTGCGCCGCCATCCGCGCTTAGCCGACTGGCACGTAGCAGTTACGCCTACTGGCTGGGCCCCGCGCCGTCGCCCTTTGTACAACCCGCAGCAGCGGCGGCACGCCTGGCAGCGCGCCCCCTGTGGCAGCAGGCGGTGGTGCTCTCCGCGCGTGACGGCTTCCTGACTGCGCGCGTGCTGGCCACCGGCACGTTTGTGATGGGCACGCTGGGGTTCCTGCGGCACGGCCGCGACGTAGATGCCATCTTTGACTACCAACGCGATGAGCTGCCGCTGGCCGCTGGTATCACGAGCGCCGGCCTGCTCGTCATCCCCGCCGCCACGCGCGCTGCCCGCGTCGCGACCGCCGTCGGCGGCGGTGCCGCCTCGTATTGGCTGGCCGCGCGCCGCAACCGCGCCGCGCAACAACAACAATAACGCCGCATACGGACAGCGGTGGTGGCGGCCCTAACTTCACGTGACCTTGGGGCCGTCGTAATAGGGTGGTTTTAATTGTCGAAATGGTTGCCACGTATTCGTGTTGTGGCAACGTGGCTGCCGCATCCGCGCAGCAGGATACGGCCGCGCCCGCCAACACATCCCGAGTCGACACTAATACCATTGCCGATTAAATCCACCGTCATGAATACGGACAACACACAAGCAGGCAGTAGTTTGTACTCACCGCTTGGGTGCCACTCGTGTGGCGTGAGTGGCGCTGCCCTTCCCCGTCCCCTTATTTTTGCTGCTGGTATCATCATGGCGGCACCAGCACCACCACCACTACCAGCGAGCAGGCCGCCGCCGCCAACGGGAGGTGGTGACGTGGTGCCGCCCCGGGCGCCGTTCCGACACCCATACACGCCGTATGCCATCCAGGCGCAGTTCATGGCGCAGGCATACACGGCGATCCGGCGGCGGCAGGTGGCCATCATGGAGTCGCCCACCGGCACGGGCAAGACGCTCAGCCTCATCTGCAGCGTGCTGCAGTGGCTGGCAGAGGTGCGCGAGGACGGCGGCACGGAGAGCGATGATGACGAGGGGCGCGGTGCTGCTTTAACTGCTACCGCTGCGGCGGCGGCGCCTACTCAGCCACCGCGGATAGCACAACCACAACGGCCGGGCTCAATGTGGGCGGCGCCTCCACCGCCACCACGTGCGTCGTCTGCTGCCGGCGTTAGCACCGCCAGTGAGCCAGCCTGGCTGGCAGAGTCGGATGCGACGCGCGCTGCGGCAGCAGCTGCTGCAGCGCGGCAGCTACGGAAGAGCAACCGTGCAACGGCAGACGCCGCTCTGGCAGTCGTGCGGGCAGATGAGGAGCGGGAGCGGGCGCACCGCGCTGGCACGTCGGCGGCAGCAGCGCCGTCGGATGCAGGTGCCAACCGGTATGCAGCATTTGCAAAGCGGGCGCCCAGCTTGACTGCCGCGTCCCGACCGCGAGGCGGCAGCGAACGCGCGTCGGCGGACGACGGCGAGGCGTCATTGCTGCCGGGCGATTACGTCAGTGACGACGACGGCGCCGCGGCGCGTGCGCGAGGTGCGGAGGGTACCACCGCGGCGCTAGCAGCCGCACTGCGTAGTGAGGCGAGTGGCGGCGGTGGTGGTGGCGGCGGCGCGAGGGAGGGGGTGATGGGCAGTGAGGAAAGTGGCGAGGGTGGGTCGCGGGTACGGCCGCAAGTGTTTTATCTGTCGCGCACGCACTCGCAGGTGGCGCAGTTTGTGCACGAGATTGCGCGCACCACGTATGCGCGCGGCACGCGGGTGGTGGTATTGGGTGGCCGCCAGCAGCTGTGCGTGAACGATGACGTGCTGGCGCTGGGCACCGTCAGCCGCATTAACGAGCGGTGCCTGGAGCTGGCGGACGCAGCGCGGAAGGCCAAGGCTGGAGGCAGCGGCGGCAGCAGCGGCGGCGGCGGCGGCGCGGGTGACAAAGAGAAGCGAGCGCGGGTTGATGATGGCACCGGCGCCGGCGGCGGCGGCAGCAGCAGCAAGGCAACGGGCACAACATCTGGCTGTGTTGGCTGCCCCATGCTGGCGTCGCCCGCAGCGCAGCACCTGTTTGCAGACCGCCTGCTGGCAGCGCCGCGCGACATCGAGGAGGCGGCGGGCCTGGGCCGGTGGATGGAAACGTGCGCGTACTACGGCAGTCGGCGGGCGGCGGGCGCGGCAGACGTGGTTGCCATGCCGTACTCCGTACTGCTGCATAAGGGCACGCGGGACAGCCTGGGGCTGGACCTGCGCGGCGCCGTGGTCATTGTGGATGAGGCGCACAACCTGCTGGATGCGCTGAATGCCATGCACGCGGCGATGGTGTCCGCCGCGCAATTGGCCTCCGCACTGGCGCAGGTGCGCGCCTACCTGACGCGCTATGCGGCGCGCATGTCCAGCGCCAACGTGGTGCACTGCAGCCAACTGGCAGAGGTGCTGCAGCTGCTGGTGAACGTGGCATCGCCGCCGGTGCCGGTAGCAGCAGGATCACGGGCCGACGCGGCGCCCCCGCCGCCCTCCACCTGCATGACGCTCTCCGAGTTTGCACACTTTGCGCGACTGGACGCCTTCAACCTCTTTAAGGTGCTGCGCTACGTGGAGAGCGTGGGCCTGCTGCGCAAGCTGCGCGGCTTTGCTGAGGCGGGGCTTGCAGGGCTAGCGGGGGCGGAGGGTAGCACCGCTGCTGCCGACGCAGCCAGCGGCGGACCGGCGCCACCACCGGTATCGTACATGGCGGCGGTGACGGCAGTGACGGCGGCGCATGCCTTCCTGACGCAGCTCACATCGGCAGACGCCGGTGGGCGTGTCATGGTGGTGATTGAGGACGCCCGGAAGGGCAGCGGTCCACCCCGTGGCGGCAGCGGCGGCGCGTACCTAAAGTATCTGAACCTGGATGCCGGCGGCCCGTTCCGGGAGGTGGTGGGGCAAGCCCGCAGCATCATCCTGGCGGGCGGCACACTGCAGCCGGTGGCTGCCATGGTGGCGCAGCTGTTTGGCGGCCTGCCGCCCGCCCGCTTGCGCATGTACTCCTGCGGGCACATCATCCCACGTGACAGCCTGACCGCCTTTGCTGTTGGTGCGGGCCCCACCGGTGTGCCGTTTGACTTCCGGTACGCCTCCCGTGCCGCCGACGCACTGGTTGACGAGCTGGGCCGCGCGCTTGTGACGCTGGCAACCCTGGTGCCGGCGGGGCTGGTTGTCTTCCTGCCGTCTTTTGATTACGAGGCAGCGGTGTGGACGCGGTGGCGCACCCTGCCGCCCGGCGCTGCCGCCGGCGCCACCACCATCGCCGCGCAGCTGGAGCGCCGCAAGCGCGTGTTCCGCGAGCCGCGCACCGCCAGCGAGGTGGACACCGTGCTGCGCGACTACGCTGCCGCCTGCAACGGTGGCGCTCCGGGCACGGTCGGTAGTGGTGTGGGAGGCGCGGCACCGGCACCGACACCACCAGCCGGCGGCGGCATGCTGTTTTGTGTGGTTGGCGGCAAGATGTCGGAGGGCATCAACTTCAGCGACGACCTGGCGCGTGGTGTCGTGGTGGTGGGCCTGCCGTACCCCAATGCCGCGGAGCCGGAGCTGCGGGAGCGCATGGCGTACATGGACGTCACGGCAGCCAGCGTGGGCGGCGGCCGCGAGTACTATGACGGCCTGTGCATGAAGGCGGTGAACCAGAGCATCGGGCGCTCCATCCGCCACATTGGCGACCACGCCGCCATCTTCCTGCTGGACGCGCGCTTCCACACCGACCGCGTGCGCACCAAGCTGCCCGGCTGGATTGCCGACCGCCTGGTGCTGGCACCCGCCTGGCCGCCCGTGGTGGCTGCCACCGCCGCCTTCTTCCGCGCCAAGCGCGCTGCCGCAGCTGCTGGCGGTGGGCCTGGTGGCAGTGGCAGGGCGGCCGGCGCAGCGTTGCCGGCGGCGGCAGCAGCTGCAGCAGCGGCGGCGCCGTCGCTGTGAGCGTCGTTGCGCGCGGCGATGGGTGCGGTAGACCGTAGATGACCCCCTGGAGGCACCTGCAGTTGTGCTTTCGCCGCCACCGCGTGGCGCACCATGGGGGCGTGCTCGCCGCGTGCCGGGCGTGGTGTGGCAGTGGCGTGGAGGACCACTGGAGGTTCACGGCAGCGGCGTGAATACCCACCGCAGCAAGATACGAGTGGCATGGCACCGACCGACTGGTGGCGACGTGGTGAGGTGCGCTTCCGGCAACGCGTAATACGCGACGCACGGGAGCGCGGCAGCAAAAAGTGCAGAATTAGCATTTTGATGGTACTGCTTGGACGCAGTGTTGTTTAAATTGTCTCTGCCCGCGTGCACCCATTTCCTCCACCCACGTGTATTCCTGTGGAAGCCGCCTGACCTGGCAAAGGGCGAGAGAGTGAAGCAACGAGGATGAGCAAGCGTGGCGGCGGCGGCGGCGGTGGGGGTGGGAAGGGGGGTGCTGGGCGACCCCTGGAGCCGACTACCGCCGGCTTTATTGGGTTTTCAGCGTTCGCCGCGGCGGGTGCGACACCGGCATCGCCAGCAGCGGCGGCGGCAGCAGTGTCGTCACCAGTGGCGGCGGCAGCGACAACGCCGCCAGCCGCAGCAGCAAGCGAGGATGTCGGCGCCGCCGCCGCCGCTGCGGCAGCAGGCGCAGCTGGGGGCACAGGGGAGCCGTTCTATAGTGGCAGCGACAATGAGCTGCGGGCGGTGGTGCGCAAGTTCGGGAAGAAGGACCCCGTCACCAAGCTGAAGGGCGCGGGTGAGCTGCTGGCGCTCATCCCCAGCCGCGACAAGGCGGTGCTGCGCGACTTCCTGCCCGCGTGGTCCTACCTGTACGTGTCGCTGGCGCTGCACAACGACCGGCGCGTGCGCGCGGCGGCGCACAACGTGCAGGGCGCGCTGGTGGCGGCGGGCATGCGCAAGTCCTTCCTGCCGCACCTGCCGCGCATCCTGCCGTACCTGTGGGCGGGCGCGGCAGACGGCGCGCGGGAGGCGGCGGCAGCAGCTGCGACCGCCCTGGCCGCCATGTTTGAGTTGCCGGCGCGGCAGCTGGAGGCGCTGGCAGCGGTGGCGTCCGAGACCGCCGGCACGTACGCGTTGAACCTGGCGCGCGGGCCGGAGCAGCTGTCGGACATGGCGGTGACGACGCGGGAGGAGGCGGAGGAGCGCGCCACGCGCGTGCACGCAAACACTCTGGACGCCATTGGCAGCATGGCGGCGCTGGTGGCGTCGTGCGGCGTGGGAGAGGAGGCCAGCGCCGTCACCGTGTTGACGGCGTTGGCGCCGGTTGTGGGCAGCGCCAGCGTGTGGGCTTGTGGCACCGCCCCAGAGCCGGCCGTGCGGCGTGCCACCTACCGCCTTGCCGCCAGCCTGGCGTCCACGTGCCCGCACCTGCTGTGTGACGCCGCCGCCTGTGCACCCGGTGCCGTCCTCCTGCCGGTCGCGCCCGTGGTGACGCTCATGTCTGGCGCCGCTCTGGCTGATGCGGTGGGTGCGAACCAGCCGGCGGCGTGGCACGCTACCGCTGCCATTGCGGCTGCCTTCCCTGCCCTGTGGGCGGGCCGTGGCAGTAGTTCCGGTGGCGGTGCCGCTCCCACCGCGGCGGCGTCAGCGGCTTGGGCACGCAGCCGTGTCGCGGGTGGGGCGGGTGCGGCAGCGACGGCGGCAGCGGCGGTTCCGGGGTTGGATGTTACCAAGGCGCTGGCGCCCAAGGCAGCGGCGGCAATGAAGCACGCCTGGTACAGCGCATCGGCTGCCACGCTGCCGCACCTCCTGCCGCTTGCCGCCGCGCTGCCGTCCAGCGCACTGCTGGCGCCGTTGCCGGCAGCTGACAAGGCAGGCGCCGCGCCCTCCAACGTGGCGCTGTCGTGGCTGCGTGCACTGGCGGGTGGCGTGTGTGCTACCGGCGACGAAGCGATGCAGGTGACCAGCATGCCGGCGGTGGGGCAGGCGGGGTGGGACCTCGTCCTCCTGGCGCTGTCCCGTGCCGCTGACGGCCCACAGGCGGCTGCTGCTGGTGCGGCTGCCACATACCAAACCGCGCTGGCGCTGGCGGCGTGTGGCGTGCCGTCTACCATTGTTGCCGCGGAGTCGGCGCGGTGGGCGGAGGCGCGGTCACTGTCGCCGGCCGCCGTGGCGGCGCTGGTGGCGCAGGCGGCCGGCGACGCTGCCGCTGCCACCGCCGCGCCGGTAGGGCGCGCATTTGCTGACGCCGTCTCCGTGCGCCTCGTCTCCCACGCTGCCGCGCTGTCTGCCCTCGCGGCGCGGCGTCGCGATGGCGGCGGTAGCGGCGATGCGGCGGCGGTTAGCCTGGAAGGGGCGGTTGATGCCGCATGGGGCGCGGTGTCGGGCGTGATTCACGCCGCGCTGGCGCACCCCGTCCCACCGCCCGCCACCGCGCGCCTGCTTGCCGCCTTGGACGCTGCCGTCACATCAGCGTCACCTGCCCCGCCCGCATTGAGCTCGCTGCTGGACGCGGTCGGCGAGGCAGGCTGGCATGCTTATACGACAGCCCTCACGCCGGCCCCTCTGCTGCCAGCAGCAAGCGCCGGCGCCGGCGGCGGCGACAGCGCGGTGCCCGCTGCAGGCGCCGCCTCACCCAGTGCCATCCGCGAGTTTGCGCTTGGCATCGTGAGCCGCAGCGTGAACGCGGTGCCGGGTGGCGCAGCAGCGGCAGCCGTGGCAGGCAGCTGCGCGCAGGCGCTGGCGTACCTGGCGCACGAGGTGGCGCTGGGTGTGGGTGAGCCGGCAGCCGCTGCCGCGCATGCCGCCGAGTACCGCCGGTTGGCGCCTGTGGCACTGCGGGCGAGTGGCTGCAGCGGCAGCGGCGACATGGATGTAGCAGAGGCAGCGTCGCAGCTGCTGGTGCGCACCCTGCCGCCTGACGTGGTGGCGTTGCTGACCACGGCGGGTGTGGTTGACGACGCGCTGGCCGGCCTCCTGCCCACCGTGCGCTTGGTGGTGGAGGCGGCCGTGGAGGTTGGCTGCAGTGCGCCGAGCGATGCGCCGCGCCTGGCTCATGAGGTGGTGGCGGCGGTGTGGCGGCTTGGCGCCAGCGTCGCGGCGCTGGCAGATGACGCGCTGGCGTCACGCGTGCACGCCACCCTGCGTGCCGCCGCGGCTGGCGGCCTGGTTACCGCGACCCTGCTGGATACCGTGGCGGAAGTGACAGCCGGCCGGCTGCGGCACGCACCGCACGACGCCACCACCAGCGCCGCGGTTGCCGCACTAGCTGCCCTGTCGCCTGCGCCTGCCTTCCAGCGTGCAGCGGTGCATCACACGCTGGCCGTGCGTGATCTTGCTCTTGCGCTGCGCGCGGCGGTGGCGAGCGGCAAGGGCAGCGCCGCCGCGTCTGCCGCCGACGTTAGCGCTGCATCTGCCCTGCTGCGCGACCTCACGCGCGACGCTGACGCGCCCTCTGCTGCCGCGCTGCGCGCAGACTCCCTCGCCGCACTGGGTGCCTCCCTGAGCGCCGCCCTGGCGCCGGACGCCGCGCCGCTGTCAGTGGCGGCGGCACAGGAGGTGGCTGAGCTAGCGACGGCACTGGCGGCCGAGTCGCCCGACGCCGCCGCCGCAGTGGCTGGTGTGCTGGCTGCAGCAGGTGTGACGGATGCCGCACGCTGGGTGCACCCCGCCCTGTACGCCAACGCATGCTTGCTGGTGGCGTGCCTAGTGGCGCCAGAGGACCCAACATCAACGGTGGGCGCAACCCTGCTGGCAGCGCCACTGTCGCCGCCCGCCGCCTTGGTATCCCCCACGTCCCCCGCCGTCGCCGCTGCGGCTGCCGCATTTGGCGACGTGTCGCTGGCGCCTGCGATTGCGGCTGCCCTACCCCGCATGTGGCTGCCTGTCGCGCTCTTTATGGGATGGACGGGGCTGCTGCACAGCGCCGCTGCCGCCGGTGACGAGGAGGCAGCCGCGGTGCTGGTGCAAGCCGGCCTGCCAATGCCGCGGGTCGGCGGTGGCGGTGGTGGCGGTGGCGGTGGCAGTGGTAGCGATGATGTGGTGGGGCAGGCATGGGTGGCAGCCGCCGCCCGCGCCCTGCACTGGTGCAGCGCCACGCTGTCGCAGCTGGCGACTGGCGCAGTCTTGCTGGCAGGCCTGCATGCGCTGACAGGAGTTGTAGCCGAGGCGGATAGTGCGTATGCAGTGCCTGCACTACGTGCCGTCGCCGCAAGCGCGTTGCGCGTGACGACGGCGGTGCCGCCCGCCACGGCACTGGTTTGGATGCACCACAGCATGGCGCCGGTGCACGGAACGCGCGGCGCCGTTGCGCCTGCCGCCGCGCTTGCTGCCTTGCACAGCCTGGTGGTTGCGGCTGGCCGCAGCAGCGGTGAGGGTGTGGACGCGGCCACCATGGCTGGCCTGTCCGCCACCGTTGAGGCCGCAGCCGCTGCTGCCACTGCCGACACGCCGTTTGATGCAGTAGACATCAACGAGCTCACCGCTGCGCTGCCTGCCGCCGCTGCGGCAGTGGCTGCCGACGCGGATGAGCGCGTGCTGGACGCCTGCACTGCGGCAGTGCACGCCACCCGCCTGCTACTGTCCCAGCCAGCAGCTGCTAGCGTTGAGGACGCCGCGTTCGGCGCATCGCTGCTGCCCTGGTGCACTGCAGCTGTCAAGGTAGCCGCCAGCCGGCGCAGCCACACCTCCCCAGAAGCGGCGCGGTTTGTGGCGGCGGTGCTTGAGGCCGCCCTGTTTGTGCGTGTCCATCGCCCGGCCGTGGCGGCGGCCCCCGAGCTGTGGTGCAGCATTGAGGCGGCGCGCCGCGCGGCTTGGCCCCCCATCCTTGCCGGCATCGTTGCCATCCACGCGCCCGCCGCCGCTGCCGCCGCCGCTGCTGCCGCCGCCGACTACAACACGCGCACGGCAGTGAGCATGGCGCCCGCGTGGATGGCGCTGTCGTTGCACCTCGCGACTGCTGGCGGTGGCGCCAGCGAGTGGGATGTTGGCACGCTGCCGCCGCACGTGGCGGCGGGCGCGGTGGCGGCGGCAGGGGCGCTGCTGCCTATCACGCCACCGCCCTCTGCTGCCGCCCTCCTGTGCGCCAGCGGATGTGCAGCGGTGCTGACGGACGCGGCGCTGGGCGTGCGCCACACGGCATCGCTGGCGGCGGCGGATGTGGGCGCGTCACTGGGCCTGGCGGCGGGGTTGGCCATGGTGGGAAGTGACGGCAGTGGGCGGCGGGAGAAGGTGACGGTGGCAAGCGCGCTGCCGCGTGCCGCCGTCCTGCTGTTTGGTGCCTTGCGCACTACCGCCGTCGCCGCCACCGGGCGGGAGGCGGGCGCGGTGGAGTACCACGGCGCGCGCGTCATGCATGCCGTGGCAGCGGGCGTGGCGGCGGTGTGTGAGGCGGGCGCGACGCAAGCGGTCAAGGTGCCGCACCTACACGACACGGCGCTGGACACGCGCGCGTTTGTCGAGTGCCTGGCGGCGCTGGTCCGAGGCGGCGACAGCGACGACGGCGAGGCGGCACGTGGTGTGACGCTACCACCACCACCGGCGCCACCGGCACCACCGGCGCCGCACCGCGCGCCTGCAGCTGCACCCGCAGCGGCCGCAGCGACAGCGGCAGATGAGGAGGAAGGTGCAGGTATTGCAGACACGCTGGTCACAGCCGGTCGTGCCGTGCTGTCATGGTTTGGCGTGGGCGGCGGCGGCGGCGGTGGCAGTGATGCGGCGACGCCACCAGCTCCTGCACCAGCGGCGGCGGCGGACGAGGGCGAGAGTGAGGGGGAGGAGGCGGCACCCGTGCCGCGCATGTTGCGGATTGCAAACTTCATTGACGCTGACACCGCGCCGCTGCTGCTGGCCACCCTGGCGGATGCCGCTGCCTGCGTCACGACGACGGCGCGCACCGGTGGCGGCGGCGGTGGCGCAGCTGCAGCGGCGGCGGCGGCGGCGGCGGCGGCAGCAGCGGCAGCGGCAGGGGAAGTGGAGGGCGATGGGGAGGACGACGTGGCGTTGTTGCCTGCCGTGCTGGCTGCAACCGGGCGGCAGGCGCTGCCGCCGGGGTTGGTGGCGTGCCTGGAGGACGGGGACAGCGGTGCACACTTGGAGGCGTTTGCAGAGGCGTTTTGTGCTGATCCGCCGGACGCCACGGTGGCGGCCACGACGGCTGCCACCGCAGCGCTGTACTGCCGCCACTGGCTGGTGGCGCTGCGCATTGCCGCTGCAGTGGCAAACACGGAGGCGCTGGCTATTGGCGAGTACTGTGCGGCACTGCCGCCCGCCGCCGTTGCCGCTGCTGCCGCTGCCGCTGCTGCCGGTGGCGCAGGTGCAGGCGCTACTGCCACTAGCAGCAGCAGCGGTACTGGTGCCGACCTATTCCGGTGGGCGCACCATTGCATGAATATTACCGCGGTGGCGAGCGATGCTGCCGGTGAGGCAGCGCGGTACAATGACATGGCGCCGCTGGCAGCGCACGTGGTGGAGCGCGTGGCATACGCGCTGCCGCACCGCCTGGCAGACGATGTGGCGGCGCTGTCGCGCAACACGCAGGTCGCGGTGGCGCGGTACACCGCGGCGCACGTGGCGCCAGCGCTGTTTGAGGCGCAGGCAGCGCGCCTGTCTGCCACCACATCTACCAGCAGCAGTGGCAGCAGCGGCAGTGTTAGCGGGACGCTACAGGCTGCCGTACGGCGGCTGTGCGCTGTGCCCGACATCATTGGTCTGGATGCTGCGCTGCACCCGCGCGGCGCGGGCGCCGCGTTCACGTCGCCTGACTTTGAGGTGCGCCTGCTGCGCGCCACCATGGAGGTGGTGGCGACGTACCGGCGGGAGGACATTGAGGCGACGCTGCAGCTGCGCATCGGCCTGCCGCCCACCTACCCGCTGCGGCCGCCCACCATCACGTGCGACTCGCGCACGGGCGTGACGGCGGAGCGGTGGCGGCGGTGGGAGCTGCAGATGACCAACCTGCTGACCGCCAAGGACGGCTCCGTGCTGGACGCGCTGGCAATGTGGAAGGCGGGCGTGGACAAGGAGTTTGAGGGCGTGGAGCCGTGCCCCATCTGCTACGCCGTCGTGCACATGACGACGCGCCGCCTGCCGCGCGCTGCCTGCCCCACCTGCAAGAACAAGTTCCACGCCGACTGCCTGCACAAGTGGTTCGCCTCCAGCCACGACGCCACCTGCCCCATGTGCCGCCAGCCCTTCCCGGGGTTCCACTACTAACTTCATAATTACTTCAATCAGGCGGCGGACCGCGGGGTGGTGCGCGCGGCAAGGCGCGCCAGGTCAGGCTGGCGGTACGCCTTGGAGGACCACATGATGTGCTGCTTCAGGGTGGCCATACCGGCACCCGTGCGCGCTGACACGGCGTTAATGACGGGGAAGGGCAGCGCGCGGCGTGCCAGGCGGGCGGCAAGGTTAGCCACCGTGGCCTCCAGCGCCGCGGGGGTGACGGTGTCCGCCTTGGTCAGCACGACGTGGTACGGCGAGTAGGCGGCGTCAAACAGGTCCAGCACCGTCTCGTCGCCCGCTGTGAGCCCGACGCGTGCATCCAGCAGCAGCAGGGTGCGCGGTAAGATGGCGGGGTTGCGGCGCTGCAGGTAGGCAGTGATGAGGGCAGACCAGGCGTCGCCCGCCGCCTTGCCGTGGCTGTTGTAGCCGTAGCCGGGCGAGTCAACCAGCACAAAGGCGGGCGGCGGGGTAGTGGTGGTTGTCGGGCGGTGGCTACTGCCCGGCGCCGGACTCACGGGGGGGCTGCCCACGCCATAAAACTCTAGGTGCCGCGTGCTGCCCGGGTGCCGCGACACGGGCACAAACTTGTTGTCGCGCGACCCCAGCAGCGCATTTAGCAGCGTGCTCTTGCCCACGTTGGACCGCCCCACCACCGCCATCTCCAGCCACGGCGGCTCGTCGCTGTGCCAATGGCTGGCTTCATCGCCGACATACCGCGCCCCGTTCGCCAGCAGCGTACGTGCCAGCACCACCGCCGGCGCCGGAACCTCCGGCACCGTCGCCAGCCCAAACAACGGCCACGCAAACCGTGGCGCCATGTCCGGCCGCCATGGTGCATACCCCACCGCGCGCTGCCCTGGCGCCGCTGCTGGTGTCGGTGCACGCGCCGCTGCAGCTAGTGGAGGTGGTGGAGGCGGCGGTGGTGGCGGCGCCGCACGTAGTGGGGGTTGTTGATTACCTACGCCCGTCGCAGATACCAACGGCACACTGCCACTGCGCCGCTCCCGCCGCCGCCGCCCGCTGCCACCCACTTGTGGTGGCTCAAACACAAGCTCCGTGGCTGTTGGCGCCGCGTCTGTTGTGCGCGTCGACAGGCAGCGGCTTGCCCGCCACACGCAGGGAACCGCAGCCCCCGCACACTGTTGCCACACTCGCCTCCCCGCCCTTCCTCCTACTGCCGCCGCCTCTGCCGCAGCAGCAGCCACCACCACGACTGCGGCGGCCATCCTCAGTATCAGGTTGGTTGACTGACTTCCAACAATAATTCACCACTATCAACACACTGCGGTACACAACCACACCCACAGCCACAAAGGTACCGCAAGACTGACTTGTTCCGACCGGTTATTCTTTGATTGCCCGTTGTAGTTTGCGCCTTGCTATTACCCCTTTTACGATGCCTTCACGTTACTGCAGTGGGTTCATTAC
>Ga0066256_1002369_pt2 | contig 15493 bp, 11 predicted proteins | sample ThiBio_1000_biof_FD_87107 | JGI IMG/M metagenome (GOLD analysis project Ga0066256, IMG submission 87107) | Wastewater bioreactor microbial communities from Cape Town, South Africa - Thiocy_expt_1000_biof (version 2) | ecosystem: Engineered > Bioreactor > Thiocyanate-remediating >...
CAAGGACCTTGAAGTCTGGAACCGTCTCACCGGCAATTTCTGGCTGCCGGAAAAAGTGCCGCTCTCCAACAACATCCCCTCCTGGGCGACGTTGCGGCCCGAGGAGCAGCAATTGACCATCCGGGTCTTCACCGGCCTGACATTGCTCGACACCATCCAGAACGGCGTCGGCGCGGTGAAGCTGATGGCGGATGCGGTGACGCCGCATGAGGAGGCGGTGCTCTCCAACATCTCCTTCATGGAGGCGGTGCATGCGCGCTCCTATTCCTCGATCTTCTCGACGCTGTGCCTGACGCCCGACGTCGACGACGCCTATCGCTGGTCGGAGGAAAACGAATTCCTGCAGAAGAAGTCGGCGCTGATCATGGAGCAATATGCCTCCACGGATCCGCTGAAGAAGAAGGTCGCCAGCGTTTTCCTCGAAAGCTTCCTGTTCTATTCCGGCTTCTACCTGCCGATGTTCTGGTCGAGCCGGGCAAAACTCACCAACACCGCCGACATGATCCGCCTGATCATCCGCGACGAGGCGGTGCACGGCTATTACATCGGCTACAAGTGCCAGCGCGGACTGGAGCGATTGTCCGGGGAGCGCCGGCAGGAGATCAAGGATTTCGCCTTCGACCTGCTGCTCGAACTCTACGACAACGAAGCGAAATACACGCAGGCGCTCTACGACGGCGTCGGCCTGACCGAGGACGTCAAGAAGTTCCTGCATTACAACGCCAACAAGGCGCTGATGAACCTCGGCTACGAAGCGCTTTTCCCACCGGAGGCATGCAAAGTGAACCCGGCCATCCTCTCGGCGCTCTCACCCAATGCCGACGAGAACCACGACTTCTTTTCCGGCTCCGGCTCGTCCTACGTCATCGGCAAGGCGGTGGCGACGGAAGACGAGGACTGGGACTTCTGAACATCCGGGGAGAACGTCGATGACGATATCAGTGCCAAAGCCGGCAACAGCCGATGGTTCCAGTCAAAAGCTGCGAATCGGTTTCATCCTCGCCAGATCCTTCACGCTGTCGGCCTTTGCCCTCTTCGTCGATACGCTGAGGCTGGCGAGCGATGAGCTGGACCGCTCGGGACGCGTGCTTGCCGATTGGCACGTGCTCAACGGCAGCCGCAATCTCATCCCATCGAGCTGCGGCGTGCAGGTGGCGCCGACATCGGACTTCATCGACCCGGTGCATTTTCACTACATCGTCGTCGTCGGCGGCCTTCTGACCGCAAAGGAGCCCGTCGATCGCGATACGATCGCCTATCTCCACCGCGCCAGCGCGGCCAAGGTGCCGCTGATCGGAGTGTGTACCGGCACGTTCATCCTCGCGGCCGCCGGATTGATGAAACAACACCAGACCTGCGTCAGCTGGCTTCATTTTCAGGCTTTCCGGGAGCAGTTCCCGGATCATCGGGTACGGTCGGACCGGCTCTACAACCTGGATCGTAACCGCGGCTCCTGTGCCGGCGGCAGCAGCGCCGCCGACATGGCGGCGTCGATCGTCCGGCGCTACATCAGCAAGGCCGCCGAACGAAACGCCATGGAAGTCCTGCAGATCGAAAAAGCGCGGTCGCACCTGCATATTCAACCCCGGCGCCCCCTGGCGATCGACAGCGCGGATACGCGGATAAGAGCCGTGCTGATCCTGATGGAAGGGCATCTCGACGGCACCATAACCATCCCGAAGATGGCTGCCGCAGTCGGCCTGTCGCGGCGGCAGCTGGAGCGGCTGTTCCTGAGCGAGGTCAAGATGTCACCCATGGTCGTCTACAAGAAGGTCAGGATGGAGCACGCCAAGACGCTGCTCATGCGTGGACCGGCGCCGCTCATCGAGATCGCCGTCGAAGTCGGCTTTTCCAGCGCCTCGCATTTTTCGCGGGTATTCAAGGCTCTTTACGGCATAACGCCGACGCAGTTGCGCTCGGATGCGCTGACCGGCGACAGGGCCGCAGCCAAATCGGCCTGATCGATCGTTGGGACAGCGGCCTGACGCACCGGCATGGAGACCGCCTGCCGGCTGCGGCATTGCAATGGCCGTGCGCCATATCCGGCCATTGCAAGCTTCCCACGTCGATGGTCTTCGCGCATTCGGCGTGAAAAGACAGCGACGTGAAAAGAGGTTTTGGAGCCGCGATGGTTTCGCGGCTCCTTTCTCGTATCAGCCCGCGGCTGCCCGCAGTTCCTTCGCCGCGGAGACCATGTTGACGAGCGCCGGCCGTACCTCTTCCCATTTGCGGGTCTTCAGGCCGCAATCGGGATTGACCCACAGCTGCCTGTCGCTGAGGCGCTTGCGGGCGAGTGTCAGCAGCTCGGTCATTTCGCCGATCTCGGGCACGCGCGGCGAATGAATGTCGTAGACGCCCGGACCGATCTCGTTGGGGTATTTGTAGGTCTTGAAGGCATCGAGCAGTTCCATCTTGGAGCGCGAGGTCTCGATCGAGATCACATCCGCGTCCATGGCGGCGATGGCGTCGATGATGTCGTTGAACTCCGAATAGCACATATGGGTGTGGATCTGCGTTGCGTCGGCAACGCCGGTGGAGCACAGTCGGAAGCTCTCGACGGCCCAGTCGAGATAGGTCTTCCAGTCGGCCTTGCGCAGCGGCAGGCCTTCGCGCAGCGCCGCTTCGTCGATCTGGATCATCGCCGCGCCGGCGCTCTCCAGGTCGGCCACCTCGTCGCGAATGGCGAGCGCGATCTGCCGGCATGTCGCCGCACGTGGAATATCGTCACGGACGAACGACCAGTTGAGGATGGTCACCGGTCCGGTCAACATGCCCTTCACGGGCCTGTCCGTCAGCGACTGGGCGTATCTCCACCACGCGACCGTCATCGGCCGGGGTCGCGACACGTCGCCGAAGATGATCGGCGGGCGAACGTAACGCGAGCCGTAGCTCTGCACCCAGGCATGCTGCGTGAAGGCGAAGCCGGAGAGCTGCTCGCCGAAATACTGCACCATGTCGTTGCGTTCGAACTCGCCGTGGACCAGCACGTCGAGGCCGATCTCTTCCTGCCAGCGGATTGCCGCTTCGGTTTCCTTCTTGAGGAAACCTTCGTAGTCGATGTAGCTGAGCTCGCCTTTCGCATGCGACGAGCGGGCCTTGCGCACGTCCGGCGTCTGCGGGAAGGAGCCGATAGTCGTGGTCGGGAATGCCGGCAGGGCGAGCTTGGCAGCCTGAAGCCTGCTGCGGCTGCCGAAATCCGACGTCCGTTTCTTCATGGCCTCGCCGATACCGGCGATCCGCCCTTCCACCAGGGGATCATGAACCTTCAGCGAGGCGCGGCGGGCGGCGATCGCATCGCTTGCCGCCCTCAGCTCGGCGACGACGGTGCTCTTGCCTTCGGACAAGGCTTTGCCGAGGACCGCCAGTTCCCCCATTTTCTGGGTGGCAAAGGCAAGCCACGTCCTGAGGTCGCCATCGAGCGCCACCTCAAGCTCGAGATCGATCGGCACGTGCAGCAGCGAGCATGAGGGCGCGATCTCGATCAGACCAGCACCGCGTCGTTCGACGAAGGGAGCGATACGATCGACGATGGCGGGCAGATCGGCACGCCAGATGTTGCGGCCGTCGATGATGCCGAGCGACAGGACCAGGTCGCTCCGCGCTTGGTCGGCAACGGCGGCCAGTTGCTCCGGCGCCCGGACGAGGTCCAGATGCAGGCCGGCGACCGGCAGGGACAGAGCCACGCCGAGATTGTCGCCGAGAGCCCCGAAGTAGGTTGCCAGCAGCAGCCTGGGTCCGGCTGCGGCAAGGCGCTCGTAAGCGAGCTTGAGCGCATCGCGCTGGCTGGTCGTCAGGTCGAGGACGAGCGCCGGCTCGTCGATCTGGACCCAGTCGGCACCGGCGGCGGCGAGCTTCTGCAACAACTCCTCGTAAACGGGCAGCAGCCGGGGCAGCAATGCGATCGGATCGAAACCATCCGTGTGCGACTTGGCAAGCTTGAGGAAGGTGACAGGACCGAGAATCACGGGGCGCGTGTGGATGCCGAGCGCCCTGGCTTCGAGGAAATGGTCGATCGGCTTGGTGGAGGACAGTGCGAATGCCTGGTCGGCGGCAAGTTCCGGCACCATGTAGTGATAGTTGGTATCGAACCACTTGGTCATTTCAAGCGCGGTGACGCCGTGGTGATGGTGGCCGGGATGGCCGCAATCTGATCCGATGTCCCCCTGGCTGCCGCGTGCCATGGCAAAGTAGGTCTTCAGCGAGACATCGCCGCCGTGCCAGCCGTATCCGGCGGGAATAGCGCCGACCATGACGGCGGTGTCGAGCACGTGATCGTAGAACGAGAAATCATTCGACGGAATTCTGGTGATCCCGCGATCGCGCTGCTCGATCCAGCTGGCGGCGCGCAGTTTCCTTGCGGTATCGATGAGGTCGGCTTCCGACGACGTGCCGGACCAATAGGATTCGAGCGCGAACTTCAGTTCGCGGCGGCGGCCGATGCGTGGCACGCCGAGCGTGGCGATAGAGATTTGAGACATGACTTAACCCCGACATAAGTTGGGGGCATGGGTCAGCGGACGCGTGCAAACACAGTCCGGACAGGCGCCGGACCATCGCTGCGACACACCGGGACACCCCGCCCGTGGACGTTATTTTGTCGTGGCAGGTCTCCTGGCTTGCGGGTCGTCGCCGCTGTCCGTCTTCCCGAGGCTTTCGCCTCAGTGACATCAATGGACATCCGCTCGCCGTTTACAGTTGCGGGGGCAGCTCCGGAATTGCATTTGCGCGCACCGGCTTCCCTCTTAGCTCCGATGCATCCTGACGACGACCGGAGAACCATGACGCCCGCAATCTCCGGCAAGTTGACGATTCTGTCAAGGACATAAAGAGATGTTTATGTCTTTACATGATTTGCTGCCGGCTTATGCGATCCTTCATGACGGCCGCCAGCCAGACGTCCAAGGCCACGCCTGCCGGTTTCCGTCGGGGTGGATGGACCTTCCCATGCTTCAAGCTGTTGAATAAGGCGCAAAAGAACTGCGCTGCTCTTCTATCAGCAGCGTCTTTGCAAGCGGCGGAAACGCCCGTTGCGGGCAGCCGGACCGTTCGCAAACCTTGCAGCCTGCACCGATCAGCGTTCGTGTAGCGGCTTCGTTCCGGGCGATGCCGTCGGAATAGACAAGCCGGTCTGCATACCGCAAGTCGCAGCCAAGACCGATGGCGAATTTTTTGGTGGGCGCGCCAAAACCGCCGCGCGCGTTTTCAACCATGCTGGCGATCCAGAGATAGGCCCGGCCATCGGGCATCTCTGCAACCTGCCTGAGAACCCGGCCGGGATTTGAAAAGGCGTCGTAGACGTTCCAGAGCGGACAGGTGCCGCCGATGCGGGAAAAGTGAAAGTCCGTTGCCGATTGACGCTTTGAGATGTTCCCCGCCCGGTCGACGCGGATGAAGAAGAACGGCACGCCGCGCGCCTGCGGACGCTGCAACGTGCTCAAGCGATGGCAGATGGTTTCGAATCCAACGCCGAAATCGCGGCCAAGCAGGTCGATATCGTAGCGAAGCCGTTCGGAGACATCCAGGAAGGATCTGTAGGGCAATATCAGCGCGCCAGCGAAATAATTCGCCAGGCCGATCCGCGCCAGCGACCGAGCCTCGTCGTTCGACAGCGGCGCGTTCTTTACGAGTGTATCCATCAAGGGCGTGAATTCGAGGAATGCCAGTTGCGTCGCCATCTGGAACGCCTGCTGGCCGGGCCGCAGCCTGCGCGACAACCACAACACCCGGGCCGCGGCATCGAACCGGCGGTGTATGCCGGAACCCTCCTCGTCACGAAGGTCAGCCAGCCGCAGGCCGTGCTTCGTTTCAAGCCGCGCGGCGAGCGGCGGTCCCATCCGGCCGATGGGCATTCCCATTTCCTGGGCGACGGTTTCGGCGGCGCGGTCGAGTTCGTCGATGTAATTGTGCCGGGAATAGAAGAAGTCGCGCACCTCCTCGAACGGTGTCGAGGGCAGAGACAGGTGCACGCCCGTCCTGTCATCGCCGAGTCGCGCCGCATAGGCCGATGCCTGCTCGGTCGCCTTTTTCAGCTTCCGGCTCTGGGCGATGAAGGCGCGCGCCAGTGCCGGCATGTTCGTCACCAACTCTCGCAGATCGGCTGTGGCGATCGGCTCGGCAGCCGCCCGATCGAACACAGCCTCCCGCAGGTCGCCGAGCAGCCCGGCGGCGGCCTCCTCGGAGAAAAGCTGGACATCCATCCCGAAGGCGGCGTTGAGCCGAAGCAGCACGGGCACCGTCAAGGGCCGCTGGTTGTTCTCGATCTGGTTGAGATAGCTCAGCGAAATGCCAATGGCATCGGCAAGCCCCTGCTGGGTGAGGTTTCGCTCTTCCCTCAGCCGCTTCAGGCGCACCCCCATGAAGCTTTTTTTCACAATTCGCCCTTCCAGAAACTTCGCAAACTTTGCATTTTTGCAGATCAACCTTCGCAAAACTCTGCATTTTCAGTCGTTTACCGAATTTATTCTATGCGAATAAAGTGAATTTGAAAAGGCAATAGGCGGTGAGGCGGCCGGCAAGATCACCAAGGCGCGATCTCCTGAACCGGTGCTGCCGGCAAGCCGGCACCGCTGCCTTCACATTCGATCAACCGTCATTCGAGGATGCAGTTTCGTGAAGTCGCATACAGTACGCACCTATAAATCCGCCGAAAATCTCGCCCGCGAGGACCAGCTCGCCTGGAAGATCGCCTCGGTCGCCGCCGATGATGTGCCGCTGGACGGCGAGGTGGTCGAGATGATCGGCAACCGCATCATAGACAACGCCGCCGTCGCCGCAGCCTCCGTTGCCCGCCATCCGGTGGTGAGTGCGCGCACCCAGGCGCTGGCGCATCCTTACCAGCCGGGGGCAACCGTCTTCGGTTGTTCTGCCGACCGCCGCGTATCGCCGGAATGGGCCGCGTGGGCCAATGGCGTCGCCGTCCGCGAACTCGATTTCCACGACACGTTCCTCGCCGCCGACTATTCGCATCCCGGCGACAATATTCCGGCTATCCTGGCTGTCGCCCAGCATTGCGGCCTTTCGGGAGCCGCCCTCGCAAAGGGCATTGCGACCGGTTACGAAATCCAGGTCGATCTCGTCAAGGGAATCTGCCTGCACGAGCACAAGATCGACCACATCGCCCATCTCGGCCCTTCGGCCGCCGCAGGCATCGGCACGGCGCTCGGCCTTCCCGTCGAAACCATCTACCAGGCGGTCCAGCAGGCGCTGCATGTCACGACAACCACCCGGCAATCCCGCAAGGGCGAGATTTCCAGCTGGAAGGCCTACGCACCCGCCTTTGCCGGCAAGATGGCCATCGAGGCGGTCGATCGTGTGCTGCGCGGCGAGGGCGCCCCGTCTCCGGCCTGGGAGGGCGAAGACGGGTTCATCGCCTTCCTGCTGGGCGGTCCGGGCGCGGAGTACCAGGTTCCCTTGCCCGAACGCGGCGAGGCCAAGCGTGCCATCCTCGATACCTACACGAAGGAGCATTCGGCCGAATACCAGAGCCAGGCGCTGATCGATCTGGCGCGGCGCATGGGGCCGAAGATCGGCGACCTGACGCGGGTCAGGGACATCGTCATCCATACCAGCCACCACACGCACTATGTCATCGGGACAGGCGCAAACGACCCGCAGAAAATGGACCCGAAGGCGAGCCGCGAAACGCTCGACCACTCGATCATGTATATCTTTGCGGTCGCGCTGGAAGACGGTGGCTGGCATCACGAGCGCTCCTATGCGCCCGACCGCGCTGGCCGACCTGAAACAGTGGCGTTGTGGCGCAAGATCAGCACGGTCGAGGATGCCGACTGGACACGCCGCTATCACAGCCGCTATCCCGGCGAGAAGGCATTCGGCGGCAAGGTCGTCGTCACCCTCATGGACGGCAGCACCGTGGAGGATGAGCTGGCGATCGCCGATGCGCATCCGCTCGGCGCGCGGCCGTTCACCCGGCCCGACTATATCAACAAGTTCCGCAGCCTTGCAGACGGGATCGTTGCCGGAGCCGAGCAGGATCGTTTCATCGCAACCGTCGAGCGCCTCATGGATCTGGCACCGGCAGAACTCGCCGGCCTCACCTTCACCGTCGAGCCGGCAAGGCTCGGACCGGCGTCGCATCGCGGCATCTTCGACTGGAACAGACAATGAGCTCTTCGGGAGGGACAGCAATGAATGCTCCAAAGCCAAAGAAATCCGTCACCCTGTCCGGGGTCGTCGCCGGCAACACGGCGCTGTGCACCGTCGGCCGTACCGGCAACGATCTGCACTATCGCGGCTACGACATCCTCGATATCGCCGAGACCTGCGACTTCGAGGAGATCGCCCACCTCCTGATCCATGGCACGCTTCCGACGCTGACCGAGCTTTCCGCCTACAAGGCCAAGCTGAAAGCGTTGCGCGGCCTGCCGCGGGCGGTGAAGCAGACGCTGGAACTGCTGCCGGCGGCGACCCATCCCATGGACGTGCTCCGCTCTGGCGTCTCGGCGCTCGGCTGCGTTCTGCCGGAGGCTGAAAACCACAATCATGCGGGTGCCCGCGACATCGCCGACCGGCTCATTGCGTCGTTGGGATCGATGCTGCTCTACTGGCATCATTTCGCCCATAACGGCCGCCGTATCGAGGTCGAGACGGACGACGACTCCATCGGCGGCCACTTCCTGCACCTGCTGCATGGCACTGCGCCGAAGCCGTCGCACGTCGAGGCGATGCACGTCTCGCTCAATCTGTACGCCGAGCATGAATTTAATGCCTCGACATTTACCGCGCGCTCCATTGCCGGCACCGGCTCGGATGTCTATTCCGCCGTCACCGGCGCGATCGGCGCCCTGCGCGGGCCGAAGCACGGCGGCGCAAACGAGGTCTCCTTCGAAATCCAGAAACGCTACGCAGATCCGGATGAGGCCGAAGCGGATATCCGTCGGCGCGTCGAGGCGAAGGAGGTCGTCATCGGTTTCGGCCACCCCGTCTACACCGTCTCCGACCCGCGCAACGTCGTCATCAAGAAGGTGGCGCGGACGCTTTCGGTCGAAGCCGGTTCGACGCGGATGTACGACATCGCCGAGCGGATCGAGAGCACGATGGCCGACGCCAAGAAGATGTTCCCGAACCTCGATTGGTTCAGCGCCGTCTCCTACCATATGCTGGGCGTTCCGACCGCGATGTTCACGCCCCTGTTCGTGATCTCGCGCATGTCCGGCTGGGCGGCGCATATCGTCGAGCAGCGCCAGGACAACAAGATCATCCGGCCGTCCGCCAACTATGTCGGCCCGGAAAACCTCGAATTCGTGCCGATCGAGCGCCGCGGCGCCGCCGCGGCCGGCCAGAAAGCCGCGTGAGGAAAGACCATGCCCTATCTCGTTTCTTCCGACCTGCCGGCAGAGCCCGCCGGGTTACGCTTCCGGACCCTGCTGGAGCAGGGCGGCATTGTCCAGCTCCCCGGCGCGCATAACGGCATGGCGGCGCTGCAGGCAAAGGCGGCCGGTTTCCAGGGACTGTATCTGTCGGGCGCCGCGATGACGGCGTCGATGGGCCTGCCGGACCTCGGCATGATCACGGTCGACGAAGTGTGTTTCTTCGTGCGCCAGGTCGCCCGCGCCAGCGGTCTTCCGCTGCTGGTCGATGGCGACACCGGTTATGGCGAGGCGCTGAATGTCATGCACATGGTGCGCTCGTTCGAAGATGCCGGTGCCGGTGCTGTCCATATTGAGGATCAGTTGCTGCCGAAAAAATGCGGCCATCTCAACGACAAGAAACTGGCGGATGCCTACGACATGGCCGCCAAGGTCGCCGCCGCGGCGAAGGCGCGGCGCCACCTCTACCTCATCGCCCGCACGGATGCCGCCGCCAGCGAGGGCATCGACGGTGCTGTCGCGCGTGCAAAACTGTATATCGAGGCCGGGGCAGATGCGATCTTTCCCGAAGCGCTGAACACGGCGGAGATGTTTCGCGCCTTCGCCAGCCGTATGCCCGGCGTTCCGCTGCTCGCCAACATGACCGAATTCGGCAGGACGCCGTTCTTCACCGCATCGGAATTCGAGGAGATGGGCTACCGGATGGTCATCTGGCCGGTTTCTTCCCTCCGTGTCGCCAACAAGGCGCAGGAACGACTGTACGCGGTGCTCAAGGGCGACGGATCGACCAGGGCGATGCTCGGTCATATGCAGACCCGGGCGGAATTGTACGACACGATCGGGCTGCATGAGTACGAGGCCCTCGATGCCTCGATCGTGAAAACGATCGTGCCGCCAGCCCTCACCACATAGGTTCTGACCGCAGCCGCCAAGCCTTGCCCACGACATGGGCCAGACATCGCCTTCGCGGTTTTGCGACATGGCCGGCAAAATCGGCCGCCGGAATCTCATGTTTCATCAACGCCATGTCGATGTCGTAAACGCGATGGTGGCCGACCTCGACCTGTGATGTTATGAAGACACTGAGGTGCCGGCGGTTTTTGGACTGCCGGATAATTGGGAAGCCGGTTGAAACCCGGCGCTGCCCCCGCAACGGTAACAGAATTGACGGCGACGAATGACCACTGGGCGAGATCGGCCCGGGAAGGTGTCGCCAGGTCCGGAAGGACAGTCTGGAGCCCGGAAACCAGCCTCGGAAAACACTCGACTGATCGCGGTGGGCGGTCAAGGAGCGGAAGCCGCGGCTCGGATCCTCTCTCCGGCGCATCGGCTTTCCGTCTGCCCGACGTCCACTGGCGCAGTCCTTGCACAATGAGGACGTGATGGACATCCGCACAGACATGCTCAACCGGCTGCACAACCGCAAACCCGGTTTCAGCCTCGATCAGCCCTTTTACATCGACCCCGATTTCCACCAGCTCGATCTGGAACATATCTGGTACAAGGACTGGCTTTTCATCGGTCATGACTGCGAACTGCCGGAAGCCGGCAACTATCTCACCGTACAGGTGGGGGCCTACCCGGTGGTGATCGTTCGCGACAACGAAGGAGCGGTCAAGGCCTTCCACAATTCCTGCCGCCATCGCGGCTCAAGGGTCTGTCTCGAGCACCGCGGCAAGGCCGCCAAACTCGTGTGTCCCTACCATCAGAGGACCTACGACCTCGATGGGTCGCTGCTCTACGCCCGGCAGATGGGTGAAAATTTCGATACTGCGGGCTTCGGCCTGCAGCCGGTGGCCTGCGAAACCGCCGGGGGCTATATCTTCATCTCGCTGGCCGAAAAACCGCTCGACTTCGCGCCCTTCCGCGCGGCGATGGAGCCTTATTTCCTGCCGCATCGGCTGCGCGACGCAAAGATAGCTTACGAAAGCACCATCATCGAGAAGGGCAACTGGAAGCTGGTCTGGGAAAACAATCGCGAGTGCTACCACTGCGCCGCCAATCATCCCGAGCTTTGCAAGACCTATCCGGAAGCGCCCACGGCGACCGGCGTGAACGGCGCGGAAGACGATCCGGAAATCGCCGAGCATTGGGCCAAGTGCGAAGGCATCGGCCTGCCCAGCAAGTTCCTCATGGACCGGCAGGGCCAGTTCCGGACGGCGCGCATGCCGCTCTTGCGCGACGCCATCAGCTACACGATTTCCGGCCGCAAGGCGGTGCAGTTGCGGCTTTCGGACCAGGTCAACACCGACCGCATCGGGACGCTGCTTCTCTTTCACTATCCGACGACCTGGAACCACGTCCTCAGCGACCACGCCATCACGTTCCGCGTCATGCCGCTCAGCGCCACGGAAACCGCGGTCACCACGAAATGGCTCGTTCACAAGGACGCCGTGGAGGGGATCGATTACCGGCTCGACGAACTCATCCATGTCTGGACCGAGACGAACGACCAGGACCGCCAGATCGTCGAGGAAAATGCGCGCGGCATCCACTCGCCGGCCTACCGACCCGGACCCTATTCGGAAATCCATGAAGGCGGCGTGGCGCAGTTCGTCGAGTGGTATTCCAACTTCATGGAGGAACGACTGAGCGGCACGGGCAACCAGCCGCTGCGGTCCGTCGCCTGAGCAGGGGACGCGCCATGAACATCGCACTGATCGGCGTCGTACCGCCGGCACTGCCGCTGGACCAGTCCAGGCCGTGGAATTCTGCACGGCAGATGCTGGTCTGCACCAGCGTCACCGACGAGGCACAGGACGTCAAGACATTCACCTTCGCCGTCGAAGGCGGCGGATGGTTCAGCTACCAGCCGGGGCAGTTCATAACGGTGGAGCTTCGCACCGCGGACGGCGACCTCCACCGCACCTATACGGTGTCCTCGACGCCGTCGCGGCCCTATTCGCTTGCCATCACCGTGAAGGCGCAGCCCACCAGCGTCGGCACCAGATGGATGTTCGACAACCTCGTCCCCGGCTCCCGGCTGCGGGCCTACGGTCCCAGCGGTCACTTCACGCTGGCGCGCAATCCGGGCAGGAAATACCTGTTCATATCCGCCGGCTCGGGCATCACGCCGATGATGTCGATGCTTCGCTGGTTATCGGACTGCGCACCGGGATCGGACGTCGTCTTCATCAACTCCGCCCGGCGGCCGGAGGATATCATCTTCCGTGCCGAGTTGGAGCTTCTGGCCCAAAGGATGCCCAATCTTTCCCTCGGCTTCCTGCCGGAAGGGCGCTCGAAAGCCTCGCCCTGGGCAGGACTGATGGGACGCATCGACCGGCACAAGCTGGCGATGCTGACGCCGGACTATATGAGCCGCGAGATATTCTGCTGCGGTCCCGAGCCCTTCATGAAGTCCGTCAGCTCCATCGTCCGGGCCGAAGGCTTCGACATGGGGCACTATCATCAGGAAAGTTTCGGCGCGACGTCGATCGCCGAAACCGTCCACCGGCAGGCCGAAGAAAGCGCCGTCGACGGCAATGCCGCCGGATTGAAGGTCAGCTTTCTCGGCGCGAACCAGACGCAAACCTGTCAGCCCGGCCAAACCGTCCTGGAAACGGCCAGAGCCGCCGGCGTGCGAATTCCGGCCGCCTGCGAGTCCGGTATCTGCGGAACCTGCAAGGTGCTGAAACGATCCGGCGACGTGGAGATGCGTCACAATGGCGGCATCAGCACCCAGGAAATCGACGCGGGTTTTGTGCTGGCCTGCTGTTCACGTCCGATCACCGACGTGGAGATCGAGGCTTAAGGCATGTCGCGCAGAGGTGCGCAGCGGTTTTGCGCGACATGTAGAAACAAGGAGCTGAAGCGTGAGCGCAAAGCTGAAAGATCGCGACGCGCTTTAGACGATCGTGGATTGGCGGCCGGACGGGGAGGTCCGGTCATCATGGGTTCAAGAGAAGGAGGAGACGTGCATGAGCAAGAACAGAGGCGTGGTCTACATGCGGCCGGGCAAGGTCGAGGGGAGGGACATCGACGATCCCCGGCTGGAGGCGCCGGACGGACGCCGCATCGAGCATGGCATCATCCTGAAGGTGATATCGACCAATATATGCGGCTCCGACCAGCACATGGTGCGCGGCCGTACCACGGCGATGCCGGGCCTGGTGCTCGGGCACGAGATCACCGGCGAGGTAATCGAGAAAGGCATCGACGTCGAAATGCTCGAGGTCGGTGACATCGTGTCCGTGCCGTTCAACGTCGCATGCGGGCGCTGCCGTTGCTGCAAGTCGCAGGACACCGGCGTTTGCCTGACGGTCAACCCGTCACGCGCCGGCGGTGCCTACGGTTATGTCGACATGGGCGGCTGGATCGGCGGGCAGGCACGATACGTGACCATCCCCTACGCCGACTTCAACCTGCTGAAATTCCCGGATCGCGACAAGGCCATGGCGAAGATCCGCGACTTGACGATGCTGTCCGATATCTTGCCCACCGGCTTCCATGGCGCCGTGCGTGCCGGTGTCGGGGTCGGGTCGACCGTTTATGTCGCGGGTGCCGGGCCGGTGGGGCTTGCCGCGGCCGCATCCGCCCGTATCCTCGGCGCCGCCGTCGTCATGATCGGCGATTTCAACAAGGATCGCCTGGCGCATGCCGCAAAGGTCGGGTTCGAACCGATCGACCTGTCGAAGAGCGACAGGCTGGGTGACATGATCGCCCAGGTGGTCGGCGTGCCGGAAGTGGACAGCGCCATCGATGCCGTCGGTTTCGAGGCGCGCGGCCATGCCGGCGGCGAGCAGCCGGCCATCGTCCTCAACCAGATGATGGAGATCACCCGCGCCGCGGGCTCCATCGGCATCCCCGGCCTCTATGTCACCGAGGATCCGGGTGCCGTGGACGACGCGGCCAAGCACGGCAGCCTGGCGCTGCGCTTCGGTCTCGGCTGGGCGAAGGCGCAGTCCTTCCACACCGGCCAGACGCCCGTGCTGAAGTACAATCGCCAGCTCATGCAGGCGATCCTGCACGACCGCCTGCCGATCGCCGACATCGTCAACGCGAAGATCATCGCGCTCGACGACGCGGTCCAGGGCTACGAGAGCTTCGACCAGGGCGCGGCGACGAAGTTCGTGCTCGACCCGCATGGCGACCTGCTGAAGGCAGCCTGACGGCATGATCGGGCACCGGCCGGCAAGGCTGGCCGGTGCCTTCCTTACCGCTCCGCGGTCGAAGGCGGCGTTTCATCGCCAGCAGGCTACGGAGCTTCTTACATCCCGAACCGTTCGACCTGGCGCCGGATCTCCGCCATCGGCATGCCGCTGCCCAGCAGCACGGACAGGAGGATGCGGGCCTTCTGGGCGCTGAGGTCACCCGCGAAGATGACGCCGCCTTCGGCAAGCGTCCGTCCGCCGCCATTGCCGTAGATCGGCTTCACGCGCCCCCGCTGGCAACGGCTGGTCATGACGACCGGAATACCCTGGCCGACAAGCTCTATCGCCGCTGCGGTCACCGGCGGGGTTGCATTCCCCCGGCCGAAACCCTCGATGACGATCCCCTTCACGCCGGCTGCGGCGGCAAGGCGGATGGAGCGGTCCGTGGTCCCAATCCCCAGCTTGACGATCTCGACATCTTCCTCGACGCGGTCCGTTGAGATCGTGCCGGCGAGGTTCGGGCGCCGGTGCACGATCACGGTGTCCCCGTCGACCTCGCCGAGCTTGCCGTGCTCGCCGGAGACGAACGTGTCGACGCGCGATGTGTGCGACTTCGTCACGTCGCGCGCGGCGTGGAATTCCTGCTCGAAGCACAGGAGCGTGCCGAGGCCGCGCGCGCCCGGAGCGCCGGCCACCCGCACGGCGTCCGCGATGTTGCGCGGGCCGTCGCTGTCCGGTGCGTCGGCGGCGCGCTGGGCGCCGGTGAACACGACGGGCTTGTCGCTCTCAACGAGCAGGTCGGCCATATAGGCGCTCTCCTCCATCGTGTCCGTCCCGTGGGTGACCACGACGCCATCCACCGCGGGATCGGCGAGGTGGGACGAGATTCTTCGGGCGAGCCTGAACGCATCGCCAAGCGTCAGGGCATAGCTGCCGGTTGTCATGAAGTCGTCCACCACCAGATCGAAGCCGTCCAGGGGATCGTGCAGCCCCGTGCGCAGCGCCTCGCCGCGAAGCTGCGCGGTGACATGCCCCGTGGCGGAATCCGCCCGCGAGGCGATCGTCCCGCCGGTG
>Ga0066256_1003398_pt1 | contig 15481 bp, 11 predicted proteins | sample ThiBio_1000_biof_FD_87107 | JGI IMG/M metagenome (GOLD analysis project Ga0066256, IMG submission 87107) | Wastewater bioreactor microbial communities from Cape Town, South Africa - Thiocy_expt_1000_biof (version 2) | ecosystem: Engineered > Bioreactor > Thiocyanate-remediating >...
AGCCAGAAGGCTGGCCACAAGCCACGCCCCTTCGGCACCTTGGCCCGGATCTGCACCGAACCATAGAGGAAACGCATATGCCCGGCGTTGTTGAGAAGGCCGGAGGCATAAGCATAGCCATTGCTGCGGGCGCGCAGGCTTTCCGGAACCTGGCTGGCGCGGATCGCCAGAACGCCGTCCTGCAGCCGATAGGGTTCAAGCGCTTGCAAAGCCGGCGCATCGCCGCCCCGGCGCGGATCGACATAATATTGCAGCTCCCGATTGCCGCCATTGCTGCGGTTGCCATCGGGATAGTAGGGCTGCCAGATGCCGCCGGTCGCGGATTGCAGGTTCAGCGTTGAAAAATCGTCCTCGAAAATGGTTTTCCAATGCGGCGGATCGACCAGTCCTTGCGCGTCCGGGCCGACTTCCGCCCGCGCCGAATGGCTGAAGGCGAGGGTGGCGGTGAAGACGATGGCGACGGCCTGGACGGTGACGATCCGGACGGCGCCGCGCCCGGTCGTCATGCCGAGGCCATGCATCAGCTTGACCATGGCGGTAAACAGGACAAGCGCGGCGAAGGCATTGCCCCAGGCTTGCCCATCGATGCCGGCCAGCGCATGGCCGCAGGCCATCGCAGCGGCCAGAACGGCAAGGCCGGCGCCCGTCAGCAGCAGCGCGTCGATTCCGGGGCGAAGCGAGCGGATGACCAGCATCGGCGTGATCCAGCTCATTGCGCCGAGCGGGATGCAGGCGGCGGCGAGCGCCACGGTCGATGCCGTCGAATCCTCGTAGCCGGGAAAGATCAGGGCAGTGACGGGGCCGGCGAGATAGACGGCGGCGGCGGCGATGAGGGTCAGGACGGCGGTGACGGCGAAAAGCTCCCGCTCGATTTCCCGGGAGCAGGCGTCGGCGCCGGCTTCGATCCGCGCCAGAAATCTCGGATAACGCGTCTGCGCCACCGTCGACATCAGGCCGAGGCCGATCATCGCCAGGCTGGCCGAGAGCGAGAAGAGACCGAGATCGTGCGGCGAGGACAGGGTGGCCGAGACCCAGCGATTGGCCCCGAGATAAAGGATCCAGGAAAGATTGAAGGCAAACAGCGGCAGCGCGATGCGCGCCATGGCGAGCAGCGGCAGACGGCGGCGCAGCCGGATCGGCGAGGGCCGGGCAAACAGGAAGGCGCAGAGCGCATAATAGGCGGCAAGTGCGGCAAACGAGCCGGTGATGCCGCCGGCCAGGAGGCCGGCCAGCCGGGGAACCGTCATGCCGAGCTGCAGGATCAGCGCCACGACCGTGAACTCCCACAGCCGCGATGAAGCCCGGAACAGGGTTACCGGGCCATTGGCGATCATCGCCATGATGCCGCCGGCAATGGCAAGCGCGGTATCGAACCGCGGCAGCGCATTGTCGCCGAACAGCGCCAGCAGCGGCAGGATCAAGGCGAGAAGCACGAAGCCGACCAGCCAGAGCGCATTGAGGATATCGAGCCCGGCCTTCAGCACGTCGCTGTCGGCGCGGCCGGGGATCTGCTTGTCGGCCAGTTGCGACAGGCCGAAATCGGCGCGCCCCGCATAGGTGAACAGGCTGGTCAGCAGCGCGAAGGTGCCGAAGGCGGCCGGCTCCAGCAGCCGTGGGGCGAGCAGCGTCGCGCCGCTGCCGAGGATGGTCAGGATCAGCGCGCCGAAGGCATAGGTGAAGGGGCGGCCCAGCCATTGCAGATGCGGCGCATGGCGCATCCGGTCGAAGGCCGGCGGCAGGCGATTGGCGGTGACCGGGCGGAGGGCCAGCGTTTCGGCGTCGGCGGCGATGCTCATGAGGCCACCGCCCTTTCCACGGACCGGTCAGCCGGGATCGTTTTCACGAAGGCCTCGAAGGCGGGGGAGGAGCGGAGGATGCCATAGGCCTTCAGGTCATCGCTGGAGCGATAGCGAGCACTGTTTTCGTAGAGAAAACCGGCTCCGGGATGTTTCTTGGCATGGGCGACGTAGCGGCGATATTCGACACCGGCATCCCAATGCTCGCCGCGGCTGACTTCGCTGTGGGCACGCTGGTCGAAATTGGCGAACAGCTTGAAATGCAGCAGCGCCGCCGTCACCTCGGCGACCGGAAGCGGGACGGTGCGATGGTTGGTCGCCCAGCGCTGCCCGTCGCGGCAATGCATCAGCGGCACCTTGGTGATGTCGGGCGGCAACGACCCGATATCGGTCTTCTGCAATCCGATCAGCTTGCCGAGCCGATGATGGCGCAGGTTGCGGGCGGCGCGCGCCACCGCCATCGGCCAGATGCCGAGATGCCGGTATTGCGGATAGAAGACCCGCAGGCGCGGGCCGCCGATCGCCTCGACATCGAGGAAATTCTTCGAGAAGGGCAAGGCGGCCTTGGCGCGCACGCGGTAGTCCGTGTCGAAACAGGGGCAGGTATTGATGAAAGAGGTTCCCTTGACATAGACGGCCTCGGAGACAGGACCTTCGCCATACATGTCGACCATGATGGCGAAAACGGCCTCGTGTCCCTGCGTTTCGAGGAAGCGGCAGAAGGCTTTCAGGCCGATGCGCTCGCAATGGGGATAGACGAACAGCTCGTCGGCATCGATGAACAGGCACCAGTTGCCCGCGCCATGGCGGGCGATCATGTCGTTGATCCAGTTCATGCCGCAGCCGGCCTCGCCGAACGAATCGGCCGTGTGGTACACCACGCAATCGCCCTGCGAGAGCAGGAATTCCATCGAGCCGTCCTGGGAATCGTTGTCGCAGACGAAGAACCGGTCGATGCCGAGCCGACGGTGATGCTCCAGCAGGAATGGCAGGCGCTCGGCCTCGTTGCGCACCACCATGTAGGCGTCGATGCTGCCGCGTCGGGGGCGAGCCTGCGGATGGTCGGGTCGGATAAGCTGCATGGTCATGATCGGGCCTCCGGCATGACGGCCTCGCGGGCAAGGATGAGGAAAAAGGAAAAGGTGAGCAGCACCGGCAGGGCGAAGATGCTGACTTCGGTCAGGCCGATGACCATGACCAGCAGAACGAGCTGGTCGCGCGCCGCATCCGGCCGCGAGAGCATCCGCCACAGAAGGAGCGCCAACATGCCGAAGGCGGGCAGTGCGCCGATGAAGCCGAGGTTGAAGACGGCCTGGATATACATGTTGTGGGCGTTGACCGGTGCCCCCTGGAATCCCCGGCCGACGCTTTCGATGAGCAGCGCCTCGGTGCCGCCGAAGCCCCAGCCGAACAGCGGTTTCTGCTTGATCAGATCGAAGGACACCGCCCACAATTCCGTCCGCCCGGTCAGCGTCACCACCTCGTTGATCGAGCCGGTGCGCGCCAGGGGCCCAAGAAGCACCGTCAGATCGGGAAACCGTCCCAGCGCCAGCAGCACCACCGCGAAGAAGGCGAAGACCGAGCCGAAAAGCAGGGCGGGCGCGAGCAGCCGCCGCTCGCGCAATGCGATGACCAGCCAGGTGCCGGCGGTGGCGGCCAGCATCGTGCGGCTGTCGGCGGCCATGATGGCGGCGAAGCCCACGACCAGCGACGCCACCAGAACCGTCCAGCCGATCACCTTGCGCCGCTTGAGGATCAGCGCGAAGGTCGCCAGCAGCGCGGCCTGCGCGCCCAGCACGTTGGGATGGCCGGAAAAGCCCCGCAGCCGGTAGACATGTTCCTCCACCGAAGGCGGCAGCCAGGCGATATCGGGAAACACGACGCCCGAAATCAGCCCGATGGTGATGAAGACTAGCAGGGTGAGCGTCAGAAGACGCAGCGTCGCATCCGGGCCGAGCACCGAGACGACGAGGCAGGCGAGGATGATATAGGACGCAAGGCCGAGCGCATTGGCCGCCGTATAGGCCGGGATCAGCGACCAAGCCGCCGAGACGAAGGCCACCAGCCCGTAGAGACAGGCCAGCAGCACTGTCCTTTCGCGCAGAAACGGCAGCAGCCGCCGGACGTGGAAGGGGCAGATGAGGAAGACCAGCAGCCACGAACTGAGCTTGATGATGTTCTCGACATCCATGCCGCCGGTCCGGGCATAGCCATCCATGCGCATTCCGAAGCTGAGGCCGAAAAAGGCGAAGATGAACAGAAGGCCGATTGCCCAGCGTCGGCCACGGATGCAGGCGAGGACGAGCGTCGCGCTGACGACCGCGAGGATGGGAACGAGCGGAAGGGCGGCGACCGACGGTTGCGGGACCGCCCGAAGAAGGAGCGCCAGCCAGGCGAGAATAACGGCGAGCGCGATGCCCGCCGCGACAGCGCCCATGCCCGCCGGGCCTTTCCAGGCGGTATCTGTTGCCGTCGTCATGATTGCTGCATCAGGCGCAGGGTGGTGCGCCGGATGGCAGATGCATTGAGGGCCGCGCCTGCCAGCAGCGCCGCGCCGAAGGCGCCGGCGAGATAGAGCGGCAGGATCGGGAAGACCGGTTTGTCCGGCACGGTTGCCGGCGACAGGACTTCCGCATCCGGCTTCAGGGCTTCTGTGGAGGGACCGCGTGTCTTCATGCGGGTCAGGGCGTCGGCCAGCACCTGCGTGTCGTTGTCGACCCGCAGGCGAAGCTCGTCAAGACGCAGGCTCGCCTTGCGACGGTCCACCATGGTCTGGCGTATCTTCTGGATTTCGTCGGTCAGGCGCTTTTCGCGCTCGGCCCAGTTCTCGGCCTCGACACGCACGCTGGTGACGATGCGATCCCGCTCGATTTCCGCCTGCCTGGATATGCTGCGCGCCTCCGTCGGCATGACGGCCAGGCGCGACATGCTTTCCGTCAGGCTCTGGTTCAATTGCCGGATCGTCGGCGAGGCCAAAACTTCCGGCGCGCTGTCGAGCGTGCCGGCCGCCTTCATCGCGGTGAGCGTGTCGGTGCGCGTGCGAAAATCGATGAGCTGGGCGCGGGCATTGGCAAGCTCGGTGCTCAGGGTCGAGAGCTGGGCTTCGAGCGATATCTGAACGCCCTGGTCGATAAGGCCGGATGTGTTGAGAAAATCCTCCATCTCCCGTTGCGAGGTCTCGGCGCGGCGCTTGGCCTCGTCGACGCGGTCGGAAAGCAGCTTGTTCATGGCGTCGGCATCGTCGACCTTGCGCATCACCTGCGCCTTCAGATAGGCGCCGACCAGCGTGTTGGTCAGGGCCGTCGCCTTTTCCGGGTCGTTGGAGCGAAAGCCGACCTTGACGGTGTAGGACTGGCGGTCGCGATCGATCACCATGCGGTGCCAGAGGTTTTCGCGCAGTTGGGTCTCCTCGCGCGCGGCGGCGTTGGCGATGCCGTCGCCGTCGAGCAGGCCGTCGGTCGATGGCGCGATGAAGCCGTGCGCCCAGGTCTGCGGCAAGGCGACGTCGAGAAAGTTCATGACCAGCGCCTGCGCCTTTTCGGTGGCGCCGGGCTTCGGCCGGAATTCGTCGTCCTGCGCCAGATGGTGGATGTCGATCACCTCTTTCGCCAGGTTGACGGAATGCAGCCGGTCGAGATCGGAAATGATGAAGCTTTCGTCCAATGGCTGGCGCGAAGCTTCCGAAACGTCGTTCTGGCCTTCCATGTTGGTGGGGCGGAGCACCAGCGTCGCGGTCGATTCGTAGATGCGCGGGATCGACGGCCAGACGATGGCGGCGGCGGCCATCACCGTCATGCCGCCGACGACGAAGCGCCGCACGGAATAGCGCGGTTCCGGCGTCTTCACCCGTTCGTCGGCGCGGGCGCGGATGATCGCCTCCTCCTCGTCGGTCGCATGAAGCGGGATCGGTTTGGAATTGTAGGCCCTGGTCATCTCCGTTGTCTCCCTCGCGCCTCAGCTTCTGACGAATGCATAGAGCCTTCCGCGCATCGGACCTGAGATGATGCGGAAGCCGACATAGAGCGTTGTCACCATCAGGAACTGCCGCATCGTCAGAAATCCCGCGCGCAGATAGTGGTATCGGAAGCGGATTTCGTTGACGGCATAGACGAGGCCGCCACGCCGCTCGTTGAGCCCGGCTCCCGTCCGCGATTTGACCAGGACTTTGGGGATGATGTGAAAGCGCACGCCGGCCAGCGCCATGCGGATCCAGAGGTCGTAATCCTCCAGCAGGCCGAATTTCATGCGATAGCCGCCGGCCGAGCGCAGCGCCTCCGCCCGGAACGCGACCGAGGGGTGGACGACGATGTTGCGCCAGTGGAGCGCCTGCACGATCGCCTCATGGGTCGTTGGCGCTGTGCGCAGCCGGGTCGCCGGGTTCTCGTCGTAGAATTCCTCGGCCCAGGAGGCGACGAGTCCGATGTCCGGGTGGCCCTCGAGATAATCCATCTCGAGGGCGATACGGTCCGGCAGGCAGATATCGTCGCTGTCCATACGCAGGATGAAGGGCTGGGTGCAGACGGCCAGGCCCGCATTCAGCGCATCCGCCAGCCCGCAGTTCTTTTCAAGCCGGACCACCAGGAAGTCCCAGGGCGCATCGAGGGCATCGAAATCGGCGATCACCTTTTCCTGGTCGGCTCCAACGGGACCATCCAGCACCAGCACGATCTGGTCGGCGGCGCGTGTCTGGATGCGAAGGCTTTCCAGGCTGGCGGAAAGGTTCGATGCTTTCTCCCGGGCATAGGTCGCCATCAGCACCGATATGCCCATCGCCCGAGCCGGGTCGCCGGCGAACTGTGGGCTTGCCTCGCGTCCGTCCATGATGTCACCTCGCACCGGTGGAGGACAGGATCACGCGTGGCGTGCGGGCCAGGATGATCAGGTCGAGCAGGAGCGTCTGGCGACGCACGTAATCGACATCCAGCTCGACGCGGCGCTGGTAGCTGACGTCGTTGCGGCCGCTGACCTGCCACAGGCCGGTGATGCCGGGCAGAACGCTGGCGTATGCGCCGACATGTTCCTTGTACCGGGCAAGCTCGGCGCTGGTGACCGGCCGCGGGCCGACGAGGCTCATCTCGCCACGCAGCACGTTGAAGATCTGCGGCAGCTCGTCGAAGCTGGTCCTGCGCAGGACCTTGCCGATCGGCGTGATACGGGGGTCGAACATCAGCTTCTGGTCGCGGGCCCATTCGTCGCTGGCCTTGGGGTGGTGGCCGAGATATTCGGTCAGGCAATGGTCCGCATCGACGATCATGGTCCTGAATTTCAGGCAGTCGAACGGCGTGATGCCCCTGCCGACGCGCGAATGCCGGTAGAGAACGGGACCGCCATCAAGCGACACGAGAACCGCGATCACCAGCAGCAGCGGCGCAATGACCACAAGCAGGGCAAGCGCAAGCGTCACATCGAAGATACGCTTTGCCGTCGCGCTCCAGGGGGACTGGCGGACAGGCCATGCCGCCAGCGGCACGGCGCGTGACGACACGGATGCATCGCCGAACTTTTGCAATTGATTCACGGCAAGTCCTCCAAAACCGGACAGTCATTCAGGTCTATCGAGGAGCAAGCACACCATTGCAGCGAGGGCGTTTGCAAGGAAACTGAGGGAGTACCTCCAAGGTAACGCAATCGAAATAGCTATGGGTGACGTAAATTGTAACTATATATGCTTATATATAGTTCAATGTGAATAGATTGATTTTTAACGTTGAAATGGATAATCGGATATTACATTATAATTGTTTGAATATTTGATTCGCGGCGAAGTTTCCCGGAAAGTCAGTTGAGCTGAATTTTCGTTTTAATATTTGCGCGCGGTGAGAGGCAAACACCTTTGCGAGGAAGTGAGGGGCCTGAAAAGAGGGAAGACGTATCATGCTTATCCCTACGTATATATTCGATTCCTGTCGGTTGTTTCGCGAGGGCACGCGATTGATCCTTGGGGCGGCATCGTTCGAAGTCCTGGGAATTGGCGAGACGTTGCACGACCTCCACAGCGTGCCGGCGACGGATTCCGCGACCCTGTATGTCATCGGCAATCCCGCCGGCGCGACAGTTTTCGAATTCATCGAATGCATTCTCGCCGCCAATCGTCTCGCCCGCATCGCCGTCGTCGTCGATACCCATGAAGACAGGGCCTCGACGGCGATTCTGGAACGTGGCGCCAAGGGCTATCTGCACAAGAACCTGTCGTCCGAGAGCTTCGTAAAGGCGCTGCAACTGATTTCGGAGGAGTGCTCGGTCGTTGCCGGCTGGCCGATGGCGCGGGATGGTCGTGCCGCGGCGGCGATGACTCTGCCGCTCTCCATGCGTCCGCCATCCCTCGTGGAGGAGCGAATCATCCGGGCCGAACCCGAGACGGCGGATCGTGAAGACACCGGGGCCGTTGCGGATGAAACGGCGGCCCGTCTCGTGCTGAACAATGCGCGGGCCGGCCTGCGCCTGCGCAACCTTTCGCCGCGCGAGACCGCCATCCTCAAGCTTGTGATGAGCGGCGAATCCAACAAGCAGATCGCCCGCGACCTCAACATCACCGAAAGCACCGTCAAGGTTCATATCAAGACCATCCTGCGCAAGATCGACGTGAAGAACCGCACGCAAGCCGCCATCTGGGCTTTGGCCGATCCGGATTTCACGCCGCCTTCCCAATCCCATTAGGGCGAAGACTCGACCGGCCTGGAGCGTCTCCGGTTCGCCGGAAACGCTCTCATTGTCTTGTCGGGTGAATTTTCGTTCCGGAGCACGCCCCGCGTCCGTGGGCGATGCTCTATCGCGTTGTTTCGATGCTCGATTTTTTTGGAGAGATCAGTCTGCTTGTCGCGCTTTGGATCGCGCCCGCGACTGCGTCATAAAGGAGAGGCAAGTTTCGTGGTGATCGCCACGCGCGGAATGCCGTTGGGGTCGAGAACGAACAGCACCTCGCTGTAGGCCTTGGTGCGGGTGATCATCGATGCGGCCTGCCGTTCCTGCCCGTGGCCGAATTCGAAGGCCAGCCAGCCGCCGGGCTTCAGGAAGTCCAGCGCCTCCCGCACCAGCCGCTGCTGGATGGAAATGCCGTAAGGCCCGCCGTCGAAGGCTTCGCGCGGTTCGGAATCGAGCAGATGGGCGCGATCGCCGTTCAGCCGGCCGGTGGAAATATAGGGCGGATTGCACATCACCAGATCCACCTGGCCTTCCAGCCCGATGTTCCTGATGTTCTCGAACATATCGCCCTGCACGACGGTAACGCGATTTTGCAATTCGTAGCGCAGCACATTGTTCCAGGCGACCGCTACGGTATCGGCGGTCAGGTCGCAGGCCCAGACGTCGGCGTCGCGAATCTGATGTGCGATGGCGATCGCCAGATTGCCGCAGCCGCAACACATGTCGATGACGCGCGGGCGCGCCGGACCCTTCGACAGGCGCTCGATGCAAACCTTGGCCAGCAGCTCGGTTTCCTTGCGCGGCGCAAGCACATTCGGCCCCAGCCGGAAGCTGAGATCCATGAAAGTCGCCAACTTGTTCTTGAACGTGTTCATCTCCGGTTGCGAGAGCGCTACGTCTCCGGGATGGAACAAATCCTCCGCCATATCGGAGGGCGTTGATTGCCGATCATTGCGTGACATCGATTTTCCTCCGCCGCCGGGGCTATTGCACACGCCGCGCGCATACCTATGCCGAAGCCGGCGGCCCCCACGGCGGCGATGGTCCCACCAGAATTCGGGGGCGTAAAGATCGCGGTCACGGCGCATGCGAGTTACCTCCTTCGCGTATGCGCCGGGACGGCTAATCATCCCGCCCGGGGTAGTCCCTTTGCGCCGTTGCTTCGCCCGTGAAGCGCCGACAAGCTTGGTCTTGCGGAAATGGCGTCGCGAGACTTTGCGGCGAACCCTGCATTGTGAGGCGAGTATGTGTGGAATTGTCGGATATTTCGGCCATGGCATGGCCCCTGATGCGGCGGAAATCGTCCTGCAGCGCATGAGCCATGCGCTGCGCCATCGCGGCCCCGACGATTCCGGCGTTCATGCCGAAATTGCTGCCGGCTTCGGCCATCGGCGTCTTTCGATCGTCGGCCTGGCCGATGGCCAGCAGCCGATGTGCAATGCCGACGGCGCGCTGTGGATCAGCTTCAACGGCGAAGTCTTCAATCATGTCGAACTCCGCAGAATGCTGGAAGCGAAGGGGTATCGCTTCCGCACCGCCTCCGACACCGAAGTGATCCTGCATCTCTATGAAGAGAAGGGCGACGCCTGCATCGACGAACTGAACGGCGATTTCGCCTTTGCCATCTGGGACAGCCGGCAAGGGCGGATGCTGGTCGCCCGCGACAGGATGGGCGTGCGGCCGCTGTTCTATGCCGAGCGGCGCGGCATGGTCTTCTTCGCTTCTGAAATCAAGGCGCTGCTGGAAGTGCCCGGAATCGAGGCTGAAATTGATCCCTTCGCGCTCGACCAGGTTTTCACCTGCTGGGCGCCTGTTCCGCCGCGCACCATGTTCAAGGGCGTTCTGGAACTGCCGGCCGGTCATTGCATGGTGCTGGATGGATCGGGTATGGCCATCCGGCAATATTGGGATCTCGACTTTCCGCAGGATGTCTGCGGCGCGCAGAACGAGCAGGCCATTGCCGAGGAATTGCTCGCGCTTCTCGACGATGCGACGGCGATCCGTATGCGCGCCGATGTCCCCGTGGGCGCCTATCTCTCGGGCGGGCTCGATTCCTCGGTGACCTGCGCGCTGGCGAAACCCTATGCCGCCTCGGGCTTGCGCACCTTTTCCGTGACCTTCGATACGCCGGAGCATGACGAAAGCCCGTTCCAGCAGCAGATGGTCTCTGCGCTCGGAACCCGTCATTCCGCCGTCGCCTGCGGGCCGGAGGAGATCGCCGGCGCATTCCCGGCCGTCATCGCCCATACGGAAAAACCGATCATCCGCACCGCGCCGGCGCCGCTGCATGTCCTGTCGCGCCATGTGCGCGATGCGGGCATGAAAGTGGTGCTGACCGGCGAGGGTGCCGACGAGGTGTTTGCCGGCTACGATCTCTTCAAGGAGGCCAAGGTTCGCCGCTTCTGCGCCCGCCAGCCGGGCTCGCGTCGCCGACCGCTGCTCTTCAGCCGCCTCTATCCCTATCTGCCGGGATTGACCCAGCAGACTCCGGAATCCCTGGCCGCCTTTTTCGGTGCGAAGGGCGAGGATATCGGCGATCCGCTCTTCTCGCATCGCCCGCGCTATCGCAGCACGGCAGCTGCGAAGCTCTTCTTTTCCGGCGATCTGCGCAAGACGCTCGAGGGATATGACGCCACCGACGAGATCCTCGCCCGCCTGCCCGGTGATTTCGGCCGCTGGCATCCGCAACATCAGGCGCAATATCTCGAAACGAAATTCCTGTTGCCGGATTACATCCTGTCGAGCCAGGGCGACCGGATGGCCATGGCGCATGGCGTCGAAGGACGTTTCCCCTTCCTCGACCACCGCGTCGTCGATTATGCCGCGCGGCTTAAGCCCTCGTTGAAGCTTCGCGGCTTCGCGGAAAAGCATATCCTGCGCCGGGCCGTGGCCGATCTCCTGCCGCCCGCCATCGCGCAACGCACCAAACAGCCCTACCGCGCCCCCGACAGCCGTTCCTTCCTGACGGGACAGGAGCCGAATTATGTCCGCTGCTGCTTCTCCGCCCAGGCGCTGGAGGAGACCGGGCTCTTCAATCCGGCCGCGGCCGGGAAGCTTATCGAAAAATGCCGCCGCCAGACGGATGGCTTCCGGGACAACGCCGCCTTCGTCGGCATCCTGTCCACCCAGCTCTGGCATCGGACTTTTACCAGACAATCCCTTTTGAACGATGGCGACCGCCTTCTGGCGGCAGTGAACTGAGGAGAGGCATGATGATGTACCTGAAAGAGCAAATCCGGGCCTTTATTGTCGAAAGCTTCCTGTTCGGCGATACCACGCGCGCCCTGTCGGACGACGATTCGCTCATCGAGAACGATGTCGTCGATTCCACCGGCATCCTCGAACTCGTCAGTTTCGTCGAGGATACGTTCGCCGTCACCGTCGCCGACGTCGAGATCCTGCCGACTAATTTCGATTCCATCGCCAGGGTCGCCGCCTTCGTGGCCGGCAAGTCGGCCGTTTCAGCCCCGCTTGCCGTGGCAAGCTAGACGTGGAGGCGGCGATGCGTGTCGAGGATTTCCTGAAGGAAAGCGCCGGGCGATACGGCGACAAGACGGCTGTCATCGCCGGTGCGACACGGCTGAGTTACGCCGCGCTCGACGCCGCCTCCGACCGGCTGGCCGCGCGCCTGCAGGAGGGCGGGGTCATGCCGGGCGACCGCGTCGTCATCTTCATGGACAATCGCTGGGAGGCGGTGGTCGCGATCTTTTCGGTGCTGAAGGCCGGTGCGGTGTTCAGCCCGGTCAATCCCTCCACCAAGGCGGCCAAGCTCGCCTATGTCTTGCGCAATTGCCGGGCGCGGGCGGTCATCGCGCAGGCCAGTCTCCGTCCGGTGCTGGACGAGGCGCTCGCCGAGGCCCCGGATGTCGTCCTCACCGTCATCTCGGGAGAGACGCAGGCGCTGCCGCCCGGCGCCCTCGGCTTTATGGACTGCATCTGCGGCGACGCCCGGCCGATGCCCTATGGCGGTATCGATATCGATCTCGCCATGCTGATCTACACCTCGGGTTCGACCGGCCGCCCCAAGGGGGTGATGATGACCCATCGCAACATCGAGGCGGCCTCGCGCTCGATCACGACCTACCTCGAAAACACGCCCGACGACATCATCCTCAACGTGTTGCCGGTCGCCTTCGATTACGGCCTCTACCAGGTGCTGATGGCCATACGCATGGGCGCGACCGTCGTGCTGGAAAAATCCTTCGCCTTCCCGCAGGCGGTGTTCGAGACCATGCGGCGCGAGAAGGTGACCGGCTTCCCGCTGGTGCCGACCATGGCGGCGATGATTCTCGGCATGCGCGACCTGCAGCCGGATTTCCTGCCGGGCCTGCGCTACATCACCAACACCGCCGCCGCCCTGCCGCCGGAACATATCGCCAGGTTGCGGGCCCTGTTCCCAGGCGTGACGCTTTATTCCATGTATGGGCTGACCGAATGCAAGCGCTGCACCTACCTGCCGCCCGCCGAGCTCGACATCCGCCCCGGTTCGGTCGGCATCGCCATACCGAACACGCAGGCCTATGTCGTCGACGATGACGGAAGGAAGGTGGCGCCTGGCGTTACCGGCGAGCTGGTCATTCGCGGCCCGCACGTCATGCAGGGTTATTGGGAGGACGATGCCGCCACCGCGCGCGTGCTTAAACCCGGCTTCAACCCCTGGGAAAAGGTGCTGATGACAGGCGATCTCTTTCGCACCGACGAGGACGGTTTCCTCTATTTCGTCGGTCGCAAGGACGACATCATCAAGACGCGTGGCGAGAAGGTCGCGCCCAAGGAGGTCGAGGCGGTCATCCATGCCATGCCCGGCATCGTCGAAGCGGTGGTCTTCGGCAGGCCGGACGCCGTTCTCGGCCAGTCGGTCCATGCCGTCGTCGTCGCGTCCAGCGCCGACGTCACCGAACAGGCGGTCATCCGTCATTGCCAGCGGCATCTGGAGGATTTCATGGTGCCGCGCGCGGTGTCGCTGCGCACCGAACTGCCCAAGACCGATACCGGCAAGGTCAGCCGCCGGCTGGCCGCGGAAGACTACGAACGAGCCATGGAGTCTGTAGTATGAGCGCGATCCTCCGCACCGTCCAACCGACGCTTTCGCCGCAAAGCCTGCGCATCGACGCAGCCGCCGAAGTCGGGCGAATCACCTCGAACTTGCGCGAACAGGTGCATTTCGACCTGCGCCGGCGCGGGCTGGTCCTCGGTCTCTCGGGCGGGATCGATTCCAGCGTGTCGGCGGCGCTCGCCGTGCGGGCGCTGGGATCGAATGCGGTTTTTGCGCTGCTGATGCCGGAAAACGATTCCGATCCCGAAAGTCTGGCGCTCGGCCGCAGGGTGGCGGAGACCTTCGGCATCAAATGGACCGTCGAGGATATCGGCCCGATCCTTGCTGCCATGGATTGCTACGGACGCCGCGATGCCGCGATCCGCAGCATCGAGCCCGCCTATGGGCCGGGCTGGTCCTGCAAGGTGTCGATCAACAGCCCGCTGGAAGGCGAGAGCTACGCGATTTCCATGCTGGTGCTGCAGGCCCCGGACGGCACCATGAGCCGCCACCGACTGCCGGCGGCCATCTATCTCGCCATCATCGCCGCCACCAACATGAAGCAGCGCACCCGCAAGCAGATGGAATATTATCATGCCGACCGGCTGAACTATGCCGTGCTCGGCACGCCGAACCGGCTGGAATACGACCAGGGCTTTTTCGTCAAGAACGGCGACGGTGCGGCCGATGTCAAACCCATCGCCCATCTCTACAAGTCCCAGGTTTACCAGCTTGCTGAATATCTGGGCGTTCCCGAGGACATCTGCCGGCGCCCGCCGACCACCGACACCTGGTCGCTCGCCCAGACGCAGGAGGAATTCTATTTCTCGCTGCCGCACGACCGCATGGACCTTTGCCTCTATGCGATGAACGAGAAAATCAGCGTCGAGGAAACGGCGGGAGCAACCGGGCTTTCAGCCGTTCAGGTCGAGCGCGTCTGGCAGGATATCCGTTCGAAGCGCAAGGCGACACGGCCGCTTCATCTTGCCCCGCTGCTCGTCGAAGACGTGTTTTGAACCATCCGCGGGGGAGACGCCGATGACCGAGGCAGACGACGATACACGCAACCGCCGGCTCGAAAAACTGCGCTTCTGGCGGCGCGCCTGCGCCGATCAGGGCGCGAAATGGAAATGCTACAACGACAACGGTGCCGATATTCCGCTGATCTTCTTTCACGGCGATACCGATATGGGTGGCCTTTATGTGCGCCGCCTCGCTGCCGAATGCGGTTATCCGATCGCCGCCCTTGCGCCCCGCAGCATCGAGGAACCCGGCCTTCGCCCCTGCGTCGAGGCGCTCGGCAAGGATATGGTCGAAGATATTCTCGCCTTCCGTCCTTCAGGCCCCTATCGACTGGGAGGGTACTGCAACGGTGCGATCATCGCCTATGAATGCGCCCGTCGCCTCAGGGAGCGCGGCCACGAGGTCGAGGTCGTCGTGATGATCGAGCCGGCGTCTCTGAACACGCGGCCGGTTTTTCGCGCCGTTCAGCAATTGATCGCCGCGATGCTGCCGCCGCCCGAGGCGCGGTCGCTGAAGGCCCAGCAGCGTTTCGGCGATGTCATGCATGTCGTCTGGAACATCGGCCGCCTGCTGCATCTGTCGCCGCGCGAATTGCTGGGCCTCGTCCGCTATCTCGGCCATCGGCGCATGATGTGGCGCGGCCATCTGGTGGCGGGCGAACAGGAGGCCCTGGACCAGGAACGGCAGGTGCGGGAAACCGATGCCGCCTTCAAGACCTTCCACTGGCGTTCGGTATCGACCTATCTGCCGTTGCCGACGCAGATCCCGATCGTGGCGCTGTCGACCGGCATGGATGGCGGCGGGCGTCGTTGCGGCATGTATGACGGTGTGCAATGGGCTCGTGTCGCAGCGAATTTCCGCCCTATCCGGCTGCGCGGCCACCATGCCACCCGCCTTTCGACCCATGTCGGCGAGCTAGCGTCCGACCTGAAATCCATCCTTCGCGGCCCGCCGCCGGGCAAGACCCAGCCGCCAGCGCGCAGGC
>Ga0066256_1003400_pt1 | contig 15473 bp, 14 predicted proteins | sample ThiBio_1000_biof_FD_87107 | JGI IMG/M metagenome (GOLD analysis project Ga0066256, IMG submission 87107) | Wastewater bioreactor microbial communities from Cape Town, South Africa - Thiocy_expt_1000_biof (version 2) | ecosystem: Engineered > Bioreactor > Thiocyanate-remediating >...
CGGCCCCTGGCCCGGTTGTATCGCTGGCTCCTCCGAAGCCGGTAAAATTGCAGCGGACGGCTCCGGCGCCTTGTCGTCGAAGCCGAAGGGGCCGTCCATGAACACCTTGCCCGGCACCGCCTCGATGGCCGCCGCGCCGGGTATCGTCGCGCCCAATATATTCGCGTTCGCCATGTCCGCCACTGCCGCCGGCATCGTTTCTATCTCGACGCCGATGATCGCGTCGCCCAGGAGCAACGTATCCCCGTGCGACAGCAGCCCCGGAATACCGCGCCCCACGGGTACGTCGTTAATGCGCACGCCATTTGTTGACGTGTCCGTCACCATAAAGCCTCTCTCCGTTCGATCGATGCGGCAATGCGCCTTGGAGAGCACACGATCGGGATCGGGAATCATCCAATCCGCCTCCGGTGAACGTCCTATGACGAGGCCACCAGATTCAAGAACCTTTTCTGGTATGGTCTGCATTAGGCGTGCGGGGCCTCTCAACAAAAGTTTCAGTCGCATGGAACTCCCCGCGATACGACGGCTTGTGATGAATCTTTTATAGCTCGGTATACTATTTCACGGTTTTTCGGGCTGCCACAAGATGGGCTGAGTAGTACATACAGGAACGATCGTGCAATCTGACGTGCCAGGGAACCTCCTGTGAGGGTCCGTTGCGCCTGAGATCGCCGGCCGCAAGCGGTCCGTCCGAGAGCAGCATGTCGAGAATGGCCTCCGGACTGCCGCGATGGGCGGCGCGCTGCGAATGGCCGCCGAGCCAGGCCTCGACAGGCGTCACCTGTCCCGACCAGTCGAAAGGCACGGACAGGATAGCGGCTCCGTCCGGCCGCAGGGCGCGGCTGATTTCCGTCAGGCCGGCGCGCGGATCGACCATGCAGTCGACGACGTTCATCGCGGCGGCGGCGGCGAAGGTATCGGTTTCGAACGGCAGGGCCATGACATCGCAGATCCAGATGTCAGCCAGTTTCCCTGCCTTGTGGCCAGCCGCATAACGCCTGCGGTCGTAGACGAGGCCGTTGCGGCGCAAGGCGTAATCGACCACCCCGCCGACGACGGCCTGCCGCCCGGCGCGGGCCAGCGACATCGAAATGTCGATGCCCAGCGTCAGCCGCCCGGTGCGCTCCGCCAATTCTGCCGTGGTTCTTCCCGTGCCGCAGCCGATGTCGAGGATCGGCCCGTCCGCCATATCGGCGGCAATCATCTCCAGCCCGGACGCGAGGTTGCGGATGACGGCGCCCGGCGTGGCTCCGCCCGGGAGATCGCCGGCGCCCTCCGGATCGCGGTCGCCCCAGTGATCCCACGCATAGGAGGAGACGTGCTGGCGAATCGCTTCCAATCCGCTTCCAGGCCCCGCGGCGTCGCCGATCAGTCCTTCCACGGCGGGCGTCAGGTCGTTGCGCGCCAATATATAAAAGAGATTGTCCTGGACGTAGCGACGGACCTCGGGGACGAGGACCGGCAAGCCGTCGAGGATTGGAAATTCCGCCCCGCAGGCGCCGCAGGAGAGGATGCCGCTCCGGATGTCGTCGTCCTCTTCCGCCTCGACCACCAAGATGGCAAGGGCAGACTGGTTTCCCTGCCGGCGGCAAAGGGGGCAGACCGGACGAAGCGATTCGAAATGATACCGACGCAAGAACCCTGCTCCTCAGCCACCGATCATGACGGTGGGGCATCCGGGCGGCAGAATTTTGCCGACCGGGCTCGGAATCGGAGCGATACAGGCGGCATGCATGGTCATGTCGTTGATCCGCGCGGCCGGCATATTGCCGATCAGCACCGTTGCCGAACCCAGCGTGATCATGCCCGGCCCGCCGGGAACGCAGGGGAGGAGCCGGAGGGAACGGCGGCCTGGACGCCGGACTGGGCCCGCCTATAAGGGAGCGCCGCTCACTCGCGCTCCGAGGGGAAGGCCCACAAAAACGCCGCCGCGCGCCAGCGCGGCGTCAACAGCAACCCTTTAGACTTAATGGGCGCCGGGGATGGCGGCGCATCGTGCAGGTTCATGTCTCCCATGCGCGCGGCGGTCATGGGGCATTTCCTCCGGCAGAGGGCAAATTCTTTTCAAGAAGAAGGACGTTCCAGCCATTACTTCGTTTGTACTCGACCCTATCAAGCAAGGTACGAACGAAAGTCATGCCCAATCCGCCGATCTGACGGTCGTCGATCTCCACCGACAAGTCCGGTTCCGGCACACTCAGGGGGTCGAAAGGCCCGCCGTCGTCGCGAACCTCGATGCTCAGCAGCCCTGATTCGACCGAAAGCGACACAAGGATCTCGTGGGCGTTGCCATCCTTGTAGCCGTAATTGACCGCATTGGTAAGAATTTCGTCCAGGGCGACGTCCAGCCCGGCAACCGCCTCCTCGTCGAGCGACTGGCGCAGGAAGAAGCGGCCGATATCCTCCAGCAACGGCGGAATTCCGGCGAGATCGTTGGTCATGACGAAGGTGGCCGACCTGTTCGACTTCGCGGCGGTCTTGTAGAGGACCGCGCAGCCCACGCCCGCGGAGTCCTGCAGGGCGGGCTTTACCAGCCCTTCCAGCCCCTCGATCGGCATCTTGTCGTCAGAAAGGCCCGGCATTTCACCCGCCGTCAGCCACAGGATGCTGCCGGGCGTGACCGAGGGACCGTCGAACGCCTCCGTCCCGTCGCCGAGACGGGCGCCTGCCTCGCCCTTCGTCGCGATGCTCACCTGGCCGGAGACAACATCGAGGCGGGCCCGGGCGGCGTCGAACCGGATCTGCGGCGCCAGGTCGGCAACCGTTGCAAGCACAGCGTGCGGATCGCTGATTCGCGTCAGCAGCGCTCGCAGCATCTGGCGGAGGCCGGAGGCCGTCCAGGCGCCGTCGAGGCCGGTCTGGTGCACGCGGATGGCGGCCGCGGCAAAGATCTGCGTTTCCACCCAAATATGGTCGTAGAAAGAAACCGTGGTGTTTGCGGAACCGATGCCGGATTCCACTTCCAGGTCGCGCCGCACCGGAAACCGCGGCGGCAAAAGGGCCCGCTGCATCAGTCCGGCCAGGTCGTGGCGCAGGGAATCAGCGCTTGTCATCGATGTCGTTCCCCTCTCATGCTTGAAAAACATTCTGGCGCGTGGCGCCACTTTCTGAAATCATTACGGGCCATAATGCTGCGGTTCGTCACGCGGGCCGTTTCCCGATCAAGTGTGAATAACGAGGGTACCAACGCCATGAACATCGCCGAGACTCGCCGAGAGGGCAACCTTATTGTTTCGCCGAACGGCAGAATAGACAGCATGACGTCAGGCGTGTTCGATCGCCATCTCGCCGCCGTCATCGATCGGGGTGATACCAACATCATCGTCGATCTCGCCGGGCTGGAATATATCAGCAGCACCGGACTCTCCGTGTTTTTGTCGGCTGCAAAGAAGATCCGTGCAACCGGAGGGCGAATGGCGCTGACCGGTCTTAACAGCCGTATCCGTTTGGTATTCGAAATGAGTGGTTTCTTAAGGCTATTTCCGATTTATCCGACGGTGGACGCGGCCCTCGCCGGATGACCCAATTTTGGACATGGACTTTTAGGGGCAAATCGGTTCTAGCTTTCGAAGTCGCGCCAACAGCGACCGAATTGTCATAATAGTTTTTCAAGTCATGCGTCATTATTTGCTTGGCGCCCTGCAGCATGAGAGGGGATATGCTTGCTTAACGTTGACTTGCAATCGTTGATCGCACGCCTCAATCCGATTTGCCGTTCGACTCTCGAAGGCGCCGTCGGGCTGACGTTGTCGCGCACGCATTATAACGTCGAGATCGAGCACTGGCTGGTGAAGCTTCTCGAATCTGCCGACACCGACATTGCCGCCATCCTGCGGCATTTCGAAATCGACGCCGGCCGGCTGGCCGCCGATCTCAACAAGGTGCTCGACCGCCAGCAGACCGGCAACAGCCGCTCTCCGGCGCAGGCCCCCAATATCGTCAAGTGGAGGCGCGGAGCGTGGATCTTCACGTCGCCGCAACATAATGACCGGGCCGTGGGCAGCGGTCATCTGCGGACCGCGCTTCTGTGTGACGACACGCTTGCGGCGCTGGCGCGCGATGCGTCTTCGCAGTTCGCCCGCATCAATGCCGAAGCGCTGCGGACCTCCGTCGGCAAGATCACGTCCGGCACCAGCGAGGCCGGTGCCGCGGCGGCTGCCGCGGGCGGCAGTGCCGGTGGCGCAACGGCCGAAGGCCAGGCCCGTCCGGCCGTGGTTTCCGGCTCGGCGCTCGACCAGTACACCATCAACCTGACGGCGCGGGCGCGCGACGGCAAGATCGATCCGGTTCTCGGCCGTGACGCCGAAACCCGCCAGATCGTCGACATCCTGACCCGTCGCCGCCAGAACAACCCGATCCTGACCGGCGAAGCCGGCGTCGGCAAGACGGCCGTCGTCGAGGGTTTTGCCCTGAAGATCGCCGCCGGCGACGTGCCCCCGGCTCTGAAGGACGTGGAGCTCCTGTCGCTCGACCTCGGCCTGCTGCAGGCCGGTGCCGGCATGAAGGGCGAGTTCGAGAACCGGCTCAAGAACGTCATCGAAGAGGTGAAGGCTTCTCCGCGACCGATCATCATGTTCATCGACGAAGCCCATACGCTGATCGGTGCCGGTGGCGCGGCAGGCCAGAACGATGCCGCCAACCTGTTGAAACCGGCGCTGGCGCGTGGCGAAATGCGCACGATCGCTGCCACCACCTGGGCCGAATACAAGAAATATTTCGAGCGTGCCCCAGCCCGGACCCGCCGCTTCCAGGTGGTCAAGGTCGACGAGCCGGGCGATGAGGCAGCCATCGGCATGATGCGCGGCCTGATCCCGACGCTTGAGCAGCATCACGGCGTGCGCGTGCTTGCCGAAGCGGTGGAGGATGCCGTCCGCCTGTCGCGGCGCTACATTCCGAGCCGCCAGCTTCCGGACAAGGCGGTCAGCCTGCTGGATACGGCCTGCGGCCGCGTCGCCGTCGCCGCGCATGGAACGCCGGCCGTGGTCGAAGACCGTCGCCGCCGGATCGAGATGATCGATACGGACCTCGCCGTCCTCGGACGCGAAGTGAAGATCGGCGCGGATCATGCAGAGCGCATCGCCGAGTTGAAGGCCGACCGTGAGAAGACGGCCTCCGAACTGGCCGAGATGGAAGCGCAGTGGGAAAAGGAACGTGACCTGGTGTCGCGGATCCGGGCGCTGCAGGAAGCGCTGGGCGAACTGGAAGAGGGGGCCGAACAGCCCGCCGACGCCAAGTCCCCGGACGAGATGCGCGAAGAACTGGCGGCGCTGGGTGCCGAACTGACCGAACTGCAGGGCGAAAACCCGCTGATGCGCGTCACGGTGGACAGCCAGGCGATTGCCGAAGTCGTCGGCAACTGGACCGGTATTCCGGTCGGCCGCATGGTGTCCAACGAAATCAAGACGGTTCTGGCTCTCAAGGACAAGCTCAGCGAGCGCGTCATCGGCCAGTCGCATGCGCTGGAAGCGATCGCTGAAACGATCCGCACCTCGCGCGCCAAACTGACGGATCCGCGCAAGCCGATCGGCGTTTTCCTCATGGTCGGCACCTCGGGCGTCGGCAAGACGGAAACGGCGCTGGCGCTGGCCGACCTCCTGTATGGCGGCGAGCAGAACCTCACCGTCATCAACATGTCGGAATTCAAGGAAGAGCATAAGGTGTCGATGCTCGTCGGTTCGCCCCCCGGCTATGTCGGTTACGGCGAAGGCGGCGTTCTGACCGAGGCGGTTCGCCGCCGGCCCTATTCCGTGGTGCTCTTCGACGAGATGGAAAAGGCCCATCCCGGCGTGCAGGACGTGTTCTACCAGGTCTTCGACAAGGGCATGCTGCGCGACGGTGAAGGCCGCGACATCGACTTCAAGAATACCATCATCATCATGACGTCGAATGCCGGCACGGATCTCATCCACAGGCTCTACGCTGATCCGGACAACCGACCCGACGTCGATACGCTGACCGAGGCGGTGCGTCCGGAACTGCTGAAGAGCTTCAAGCCGGCGTTCCTGGGGCGTTGCTCCGTCGTTCCTTATTTCCCGCTGGCGGACGATATCATCCGCAAGATCGTGGAACTGCAATTGAACCGCATCCGCAAGCGGTTCCTGGAAAATTACCGCGCAAACCTGACATGGGATGCGTCGCTGATCGCCGATATCGCCAGCCGTTGCACCGAAGTGGAAAGCGGCGCGCGCAATATCGAATATATCCTGTCCCGCGGATTGCTGCCGCGCCTGTCCGCCCATGTCCTGTCGATCATGGCGGACGGCAGGCAGGTCGGAAGCCTCAAGGCAGTCCTTGGATCGGATGGTCAGTTCGAGTTTGTGGAACAGGTGTCGGCCGACGACGTCGCCTCGCCTGCCGATATCGACGAGACAGCGGAAGAAGAGCCGGTCGCTGCCGCCGAATAAGCATGTTCTGCAAAGAGTAAAGCCCAATAATTGAAATTGACACACCAACGGGAGCTAACGAATGGCAATTTATCTCAAGTACGAAGGTATTGACGGCGAAGCAACGCACGACAAGCACCAGAAATGGATCGACATCGGCAGCCTGCAGTTCGGCCTCGGCCGTGCGATCTCGACGCCGGCAGGTGCGGCAGCAAACCGCGAAGCAAGCGAGCCGAGCGTCAGCGAAGTCACCGTCACGAAGATGCTCGACAGCTCATCTTCCAAGCTGTTCACGGAATCGGCGACCGGCGCTGCCGGCAAGAAGGTCGAAATCCATCTCGTCAGCACCGGTAGCCCGGGCAACACCTATGCCGAATACACGCTGACCAACGCGCTGGTCTCCGCTTATTCGATCAGCACCGGCGGCGACCGTCCGAGTGAGTCCATTTCGATCAACTTCACCAAGATCGAATACAAGTTCATTCCGTACGACAGCAACAACAAGGCCGGCACGCCGGTGACCGTCAGCTACGACCTCTCCACCACCAAGAGCGGCTGATATTGACCAAATCCTGGCGCTTGGCGTTTAGCCAGGCGCCTCTAAGGATCATGCTTCCATGACGACGACACTGACTCAGGCGGAGCGCTGGCTGACCCTTGACACGCCGCTCGGCGAGGATGTGCTTGTCGCAACCGGTGTCCGTGGGGTCGAAGGCATCTCGCGGCTTTTCGAATTCCACGCGGAGGCTCTCTGCGAGCGCGAAACAATTGCGCCCGGCGACCTTCTCGGCAAAAGCGTGACGCTGCAGATGTCACATCCGGCGGCTCAGCGGCGCCTGGTGAACGGCATCGTTACGGCGTTTTCCGGCGGCGCGCTGACGCGCAGCGGCTACCGAATCTACAATCTGACCATTTCGCCGACCTTCTGGGTCCTCGACCGGACGTCGGACTACAAGATCTTCCAGGACAAGACCGCGGTCGAGATCGTCGAGGAAATCCTCGGCCAAGACAGCGTCAAGTTCGAGAAGAAGCTGAACGCGACGTATGACCGGCGCGACTATTGCGTCCAGTACGGCGAGACCAACCGTGCCTTCGTCGAGCGGCTGCTCGCCGAAGAGGGGATCTTCTACTTTTTCACCCATGCGCAAGGCGCCCATACCCTGGTCCTTGCCGATGATGCCAACGGCTACAAGGATTGCCTGCAGGATAAGGTGGTCTATCGTCCCAATGGCGGCAATACGGTGGACTCGATTTCGGTCCTGGATATCGGACGCGGGCTCACCGACACCAAGTGGGAGCTTCAGGACTACAATTTCGAAGTTCCGAGCGAAAACGTCTCGGGAACGAAGACCACCAAGAAGGCGCCGGCCGCCGACAAGTCGTGGTCGCATTTCCGCTTTCCCGGCGATTCCTTCCAGAAGGCGACGCTCAACCGCCTCTCGGCCGCCGCCGTCGACGCCTCGGACCGCGTCACCGAGACGATTTCGGGCGATTCGAGCTGCGCCAGCTTTTTGCCCGGCCATCGTTTTACGCTCGAACATCCGATCGATGCCGAAAGCAACAAGACTTACGTGCTGACCGAGGTCTACCACGAGGCCTACAATCGCACGCATTTTACCATGCAGGGCGGCAGCGGCGGCGAGCCGTCCTATTCGAACCGTTTTACCGGCTTGATCTCCACGCAGCCGGCGCGCAGCCCTCTGCCCGCGCCGCGGCCGATCGCCCGCGGGCCGGTGACCGCAAAGGTCGTCGGTGCTTCGCAGGAAGAGATCCATACGGACAAATATGGTCGCATTCGCGTCCAGTTCTTCTGGGATCGCTACGGCAAGAACAACGAGCAGAGCTCCTGCTTCATCCGCGTGGCGCAAAGCATGGCGGGCAGCGCCTGGGGCATGATGTTCATTCCGCGCGTCGGGATGGAGGTCGTCGTGCAATTCCTCGACGGCGACCCCGACAGGCCGCTGGTGACGGGCGCCGTCTACAATGCCGACAACATGCCGCCATGGGCCTTGCCGGACAACATGACGAAGAGCGGCCTGCTGACGCGCTCGACGAAGGACGGCCAGGTCGCCAACGCCAACGAATTGTCTTTCGAGGACAAGAAGGGTAGCGAAAAAATCCTGTTCCATGCGGAAAAGGATTTTACGCGCGAGGTCGAAAACGACGACGTGCTCGATGTCGGCCATGACCAGACCCGGACGATCAAGAACGACCGCACCTCGACGATCACGGAAGGCAACGATACATTCACGATCAAGAAGGGCAACCGTGTCGAGAAGATCGAGACCGGCAACGAGACCCTCGACATCGACAAGGGCAACCGGACGACGACGCTTGGCCAGGGCAACGATACGCTGACGCTGTCGCAGGGCAACCGGACGACGAAACTCGACAAGGGTAATGATGCGCTGACCCTTTCGATGGGCAACCGGACGACGACCCTCGACAAGGGCGACGATACGTTAACCGTTTCCTTGGGAAATCAGACAACCAAGGCGAGTGCCGGAAAAATTCTCCTGGAAGCAGGACAAGGCATAACTTTGAAATGCGGGACGAGCACCATCGAGCTGACGCCGGCCGGCATCAACATAAAGGCGGTTCAGATCACGATAAAGGGAGATGCGAAGGCAGGCCTGCAGGCGCCGATTGTGGACGTTGCCGGTGACGGCATGGTCACCGTCAAGGGCGGTATCGTGAAGATAAACTAGGAGCGCGGACTGTGAAGATCCAGAACGAACCGTTCCGCAAGGTGAGTGCCGCGACGGCAGCGGAGATTTGCGAACGCGTCGACCTATCCACCGAGGCGCGCGCCTTTCTGCTGCCGGAGCTTTCACCGCAAGGTTATTTCTCCCTGCTGGTCGATTCGGAGCAGGTCGGCGATGCCGTGCGTTTCCTGGCGTTCTCGCTGCCCGTGCGTGAGGCAGTCTGGTGGGCCTGCGTCGTGGCGCATACGAATATCACCCAGCCGACCGAACTGGAGGCGACGTGCCTGGAACGGACCGCCGCCTGGGTTTACGGTCCCAACGAAGAGCGCAGGCGGGCATGTTTTGCCGTTGCCGAACAGGCGAAGTTCGAGGGTGCGGCGGCCTATGCGGCACTGGCCGTGTTCTGGTCCGGAGGCAGCCTGGCGCCGGAAGGCATGCCGGACGCGCCGGCAGATCCGAAGCTCGGTCCGATCGGTGTCGGCGCTTCCGTCCTGCTGTCCATCACCGGTGGTGCGCCGCAGAGCCTGCTGAAGCGCTTCGAAGCGTCGGTGGTGCGCGGGATCAACATCGCCAACGGCGGCAATGGCTGGCTGAAGGACGACCGGCCGCTGAAGTCGGCAAGCTAGGGTTGCAAAGAAACAATCGGGGCTTTTCAAGCTCTTTAACATTTTGCGCATAAGAGTGGAATTACAGTCGACTGTCCTTGTTGTTTCTGCCGCGCCCGCGGTGAAGGGGACAAAGCTCGTCCGGGTTCTTCTCTCTGAAAAGGAAGCCTGCTCATGGCGTTGACGCCGGTCATCGATATCGACGCTCTGCTCCAGCCCATCAGCGATGATGCGCCGGCGGGAACGGATCCGCGTGCCGATACCTCTTCGTCGTCGCTTTATTACCAGACGAAGGATGCGCGCAACGCCGCGCGTTCGGCCGAACGGGCCGCCGTCGATCTCGGAGGCCCGCCGCCGGAGGAATGGGATGTCGTTGCCGAGACGGCGGCGACCATCCTCGCCAACCATGCCAAGGATCTGGAAATTGCCGCCTGGTTCGTCGAGGCCCTGCTGCGCCAGGAAGGGTTTGCCGGGCTGCGAGACGGCTTCAAGGTGATCACCGGCATCGTCCAGAATTTCTGGGAGCCGTGTTTCCCGGAACTCGACGAGGACGGCATCGAAAGCAAGGTTTCCGCCGTCGCGGGCCTCAGCGGCGCCGGCGCGGTGGGAACGTTGATCCAGCCGACCCGCCTCGTCCCGCTGACCTTCGGATCGCTCGCGGATTATTCCTTGTGGAATTTCGAGCAGGCGACGGATCTCGAGAAGATCACCGACACCTACAAGCGCCAGGAACGGATCGACAACGGCGCCATCACCATGGAGCAGTTCAACCAGAGCGTTGCCGAAACCCCGGCAGCACGCTTTGGCGAAACGGCAGCGCTGATCGAGGAGACGCTGGCGGCGCTGGCGGAGATGTCGGCCGCCTTCGATGCGGTTGCCGGTGTGGATGCACCGCCGACGTCCGCACTCCGCGAGTTGCTGGAGCAGATTCTTGGTTCGCTCAAGCATTTTGCCGCCGACAAACTTGCCGTTTCCTCTTATGGTGATGCGCAAGCCGGCGCCGGCGAAGAGAGCGGCGAGGCGGTGGAAACCACGGGTGCCGACGGCACCGTCACGATGGTGCAGGTCCGCAAGATCGACGGTTACGCCTCCCGTGACGAAGCTTTGGCGGAATTGCTTCGGATTTCGAACTATTTCCGCAAGACCGAGCCTCACTCGCCGATATCCTACACATTGGAGGATGCGGTTCGGCGAGCGCGCCTCACCCTGCCGGAACTTCTCGCCGAACTGGCGGAAGATCCAAGTCATATCCAGAGAATACTTCTTGCGGCAGGCATCAAGCCGCCGGAAGTAGAATCCTCCGGATACTGAGTATAAAACGTAGCATCGCATTGATTCCAAACGGCAACTGACACAGAGGGATTGTCATGGCAGAGAGCGTTCAACAAAAACTGAAGAGAGTGCGCGCTCCGCGCGTCCACATTACCTATGACGTGGAGACCGAAGGCGCGCAGGTTCGCAAGGAACTGCCTTTCGTCGTCGGCGTGATCGGCGATTTCTCCGGCAAGCCCTACGAGCCGCTGAAGCCGTTGCGTGATCGTAAGTTCATCCAGATCGACCGCGACAACTTCGACGACGTCATGAAGCGCATGACGCCCGGCGCGGAATTCAAGGTCGACAACACGCTGGCCGGCGACGAGTCGCAGATGGCGGTTTCGCTGAAGTTCAACTCGATGGAAGACTTCGAGCCGGGCTCGATCGTCGACCAGGTCGAGCCGCTGCGCAAGCTGCTGGCCGTCCGCAACAAGCTGCGCGACCTGATGTCGAAGGTCGACCGTTCGGAAGAACTGGAAAGCCTGCTCGAAGAGGTTCTGCAGAACACCGAGAAGCTGTCGGCGCTCGCCGGCGAGCTGGGCAGCGAGAAGAAGGAGGGCTGATAGATGAGCACCGAAGTCAAAACCGAAGGCGGCGCAGCAGCCGCGGAAGCCACCGGCTCGCTAAGCCTGCTCGACCAGGCCATCCAGGTTACCAAGACCGCCGAACCGGATGAGATGCAGGACCTCCTGAAGACGCTGACCGACGAAGCCCTCTCGGGCACGGTGACGTTTTCCAAGAACCTGACGCAGACCTTCAACAAGGCCATCCAGGCGATCGACGAAAAGCTGTCCAAGCAGCTGACGGCGATCATGCATCACCCCGACTTCCAGAAGCTGGAAGGCTCCTGGCGCGGCCTGAACTACCTGGTGAAGAACTCCGAAACGTCGGCGACGCTGAAGATCCGCGTTCTGAACCAGACCAAGAAGGAACTGCACAAGGATCTGACCAAGGCCGTCGAATTCGACCAGAGCCAGGTCTTCAAGAAGATCTACGAAAACGAATTCGGCACCCCCGGCGGCGAACCCTACGGCGCGCTGATCGGCGACTACGAATTCGGCAACGGCACCGAGGACCTGGAAATCCTGCAGGGCATGTCGAATGTCGCGGCCGCTTCGTTCGCGCCGTTCGTCTCCGCTGCAAGCCCGAAGATGTTCGGCCTGGAAAGCTTCACCGACCTGTCCAAGCCGCGTGACCTCGAAAAGATCTTCGAGAGCTCGGAATACATCAAGTGGCGCGGTTTCCGCGAGAGCGAAGACAGCCGCTTCGTGACGCTGACCATGCCGCGTGTTCTCGCACGCGTGCCGTACGGTTCGCAGGGCACCTCGATCGAGGAGTTCAAGTTCGAGGAAGCGCCGATCGATGCCAACGGCATCGTGACCAAGATGGAGCAGGACCAGTTCACCTGGATGAACGCCTCCTACGCGCTCGGCGAGCGCCTGACGACGGCTTTCGCCAAGTACGGCTGGTGCGTTGCCATCCGCGGCGCGGAAGGCGGCGGCAAGGTCGAGAACCTGCCGAGCTTCACCTTCACCAGCGATGACGGCGATGCCGACCAGCAGTGCCCGACGGAAATCGGTATCACCGATCGCCGCGAAGCCGAACTCTCCAAGCTCGGCTTCCTGCCGCTGTGCCACTACAAGAACACGGATTATGCCGTCTTCTTCGGGGCGCAGACGACCCAGAAGGCAAAGAAATACGACAAGCCGGACGCAACGGCCAATGCCGCCATTTCCTCCCGCCTGCCGTACATCATGGCGACCTCGCGCTTCTCGCACTACCTGAAGGTCATGGGCCGCGACAAGATCGGTTCGTTCATGGAAGTCGGCGATTGCGAATCCTGGCTGAACAACTGGATCCGCAACTACGTCAACGGCAACCCGGAAGCCAGCGCCGAAATGAAGGCACAGTATCCGCTCGCCGAAGCCCAGGTCACGGTCAAGGAAGTTCCGGGCGCTCCGGGGTCCTACAACGCCGTTGCCTATCTGCGTCCGTGGCTGCAGATGGAAGAACTGACCGCTTCCATGCGTCTGGTTGCGCGCATCCCGCAGATGGGTTGATCGCATGATGAATGCCGAGGTTCTTGATGCGGATGGGCCCGCTGCAGACAGCGAGCCCGTAAGCCTCGATCTTCGGCGCAGCATTGTCGATGCTGTTTTGGGGCGCGGCGGCGAAGAACTCGCCGCCGCGCTCGACGATTTTTTCGGTGAAGACGATCGGACGGCCGGATTGGCCCGCTGGTTTTCGCAGGAGCAGGTCGCCCGTACCGAGCCGAGCCGTATCTCCGCCATGCTCATGCGCGATATCGCCGCGCTCGACGCGCTGATCGGCGACCAGGTGGATGCAATCCTCCACGCCGCGGAGTTCAAGCGCCTGGAAGCCGCATGGCGCGGTGTCGACCTGCTGATCGCGGAAAGCGACGACGACGAGAAAATCCGCCTGCGGCTGTTCAATGCGACATGGCTGGAATTGTCGCGGGATTTCGACCGGTCGATCGAATTCGACCAGAGCACCCTTTTTGCCAAGGTCTACAATGAGGAATACGGCATGCCGGGCGGCGTGCCCTACGGCCTGCTGATCTGCGATTATGCCGTGCGCCACCGCTTCTCGTCCGGCGCCGGGCCGGTGACCGACGATGTCAGCACGCTGTCCAGCATCGCCCAGGTTGCGGCCGCCGCTTTTTCTCCCTGCGTGATCGGAGCGGCGCCGGAACTCTTCGGCGTCTCGACCTTTGCCGACCTGTCCTATTCGCAGCGCCTCGACACCAGCTTCCGCCTCGCCGAATATCAGCGCTGGCGAAAGCTGCGTGAGCGGGAGGAAAGCCGGTTCGTCGGCATCGCCCTGCCGCGAATTCTTTTGCGCGACCGCTACCAGGATAGTGCCGTCCGGCAGGATGGTTTTCGCTATATCGAAGGCGGCATCGGCCTCGATTCGTGGCTGTGGGGCAATGCCGCATTCGGCTTCGGCGTGGTGGCGATCCGGGCCTTCAAGGAATGGGGCTGGTTTGCCGATGTCTGCGGCACGCGCGGCGACAGCAATCGTGGCGGGGTCATTTCCGATCTGCCCTCTCCGGATTTCTCGACCAAGGAAATTGCCGGCTATCGACGGCCGCTGGAGGTCGAACTGACCGACAAGAAGCAGAAGGCGCTCGAGGACCTCGGCTTCATCTCTTTCAGCCCCTGTAACTTCACCCGCTCCATGGTCATGCTCGGTGCCCAGTCGCTGCATCTGCCCACGGAAGAGGGCGACGTTGCCGAGCGGGCGAATGACCGGCTTTCCTCGATGCTGCAATATGTCATGTGCATCAGTCGCTGCGCGCATTACGTCAAGGTCATGGCCAGGGATCGGGTCGGCGCCTATTCGACGCCGCAGGATCTGGAGCGGTATCTGGAGGAATGGCTGCGCAACTATACCATCGGCAACACCGACGCCGGGCCGGATCTCAAGGCGCGTTATCCCCTGAGCGGGGCACGGCTGGAGGTGAGGGAGGTTCCGGGCAGACCGGGTACGATGAGTTGCGTCATGCACCTGCAACCGCATTTCCAGTTCGACCAGGTGGTCTCGGGGTTCAAGATGCGGACGGAAATCCAGACGACGAGGACAAGGTAAGATGGCACGGCATCCGCCCAAGGCACCGCCCCGCCTGGCTCTTTTCGACCGGCTTCTGCAGGGCGACAGCGTCGAGACGGACAAAAATGCCGACCGCGCCATGCGTGAACTGCGGGAATCGGTGCGGCGCGATCTTGAGATTCTGTTCAATACCCGTCCGCGGCATTTGCCGATCGATCCGGCGCTGGAGGAATTGCAGAAATCGATTCTCGCCTTCGGGCTGCCATCGCTGCAGGGACAACATGTCGCGACGCCGGTGCAGCAGAGAAAATTTCAGGATCACCTGCAGTCGATCATCCAGCGATTCGAACCGCGTTTCCGCGACCTTTCGGTTCAACTCGTGCAGAACCAGGATTGGATGGACCGTGTCCTGCGCCTGCAGATCCATGCCATGCTGGAAACGGATTCCGCCAGCGAAGCGGTTGTCTACGATACGATGATCGATCCGGTTTCCGGCGGTCTCGTCATCAAGGAGGCCTGAAGCCCCGCGCCGGCTCCTACGCGGCAAAAACCTGCATGGCTCTCGGCGCGGGAGCGCGTTGGTGGCTGCGGCGGGCGATGGCGTATTCCAGCAGTTGCTCGATGGTACGGGAATCGACGGGTTTCCTGACGACACCCAGCGCGCCCTTGACGCCCATGGCCACGACTTCCGGATTTGCCGTCATGAAGATGACGGTTACGCCGAAATCTTCGGCGAGGATGCGTCCGATTTCCGGACCGCTCGGACCATCCGACAGGTTGACATCGACAAGCGCGATATCGGCCAGCGGTGCGAGGATGAGCGCGTTTTCCTTGTCGCTGGCCAGGCCGACGACGTCCGCTTCGACGGGCGACGAGGACACCATGTCCTCGAC
>Ga0066256_1003401_pt1 | contig 15471 bp, 9 predicted proteins | sample ThiBio_1000_biof_FD_87107 | JGI IMG/M metagenome (GOLD analysis project Ga0066256, IMG submission 87107) | Wastewater bioreactor microbial communities from Cape Town, South Africa - Thiocy_expt_1000_biof (version 2) | ecosystem: Engineered > Bioreactor > Thiocyanate-remediating >...
GCCGTCCAGCGACGGCAGGGTGGCGGCTGCCTCGGGGTCAACGACGCCCAGCGTGGTGGCAATGGCGGACAGCTTGGCGGCAGCCACCGCGCCATCCTCTGCCGCCGCCAGCGCGCGGTCGCGCACCAGCGCCAGCAGGTTGAACCGGATCTCGCTGGCAGAGTACTCTGCAATGCGGCGCTGGATCTCAGGCGTGGCGACGTGCAGCCAGTCGCCGCCCTCCGGCACCGCGCCCACACGCAGTGGGCCCTTCTTCAGGCCGTCAATCTCATACACCACGCCGCCCACCTGCGTGTACGCAATGAAGTGGTACACGTCATCGCTCTTGGTTGCTACCTGTGAGGTGGCGCGTTTTGGGTGGGGTGGGGGGTCAGGGGGTTGTGAGAGTGTGTTTAGCGACGCGGCTACGCAGCCAGCAGACGCACCCGCTCCTCCACCTCAAACGGCTCCGGCCGCGCAAAGCTGTTGTGTGCAATGCGGATGGGGTCGTAGCCGCCTGCACGTGTGTGCGTGGGTATGTGACAAATAGTGTATGCGCGCAATGGTGGCACCCACACCTAGCCCCCGCCGCACCGCAGCCACGCTGTACATACCAAGCACCTGCCCGCGCATGTCAGGCGGCAGTGCGGACGCAAAGGCCTTGTACTCTGTCAGCGTCTCGCCAATGTCAATGTCCGGGTTGTTGAGCAGCACGTGCAGCAGCGCGATGGTGCCGCACGCATTCGTGATGGTCTGCTGGCAAAAGAACACGTGGTCTGCGTCCTCCCCGGCTGCCGCTGCCGCCGCCGCCGACGCCGACGCTGCACCGCCGCTCCCTGCGCCACCTGCCGCCGCACCGCCGGCACCGCCGCCCTTGCCCGCCTCCCACTTGAACAAGAAGAAGAGGCCGTAGATGGGCCGCAGCGGCGCGAAGACGTCGTCGTCCAGCGCCCACAGCTCCTCCACCTGCACGCCCTTGGCGCCAAAGGCGGTGATGAGCTCAGAGAACACGCCCGGGTCGCTCTCGATGGTACACCACGCCATGGTGCGCTGTGCCGTGTGGTGTGTCGCGAAGGAAAAGCGAGCGGGGATACAAACACTACTGCCGGTGCCACCCCCCCGCGTGATTTTTATTGTTGGGAGCGTTGCCATGTGCAGCATTTTGATTGCGTTGTTGTAACATGTAGCGGTAATCTGCTGCCGTATCTTCAAATGCAAATCTTTCGACGGGTGGGTGCTCATGATGACGCCGCCGGCGGCGCAGCGGAGGGCAATGGCGCACCAGGCGCGGCAGGCGCATCAGTAGGCGGCGCGGGTGCAACAGCGGCAGCGGGTGCGGCAGCGGTGGGTGGCTTGGCAGCAGCGGCTGCAGTGGCAGCAGGTGGCGCACCACTGAGAGCCGGCTCGTGGCCGTGGCCGGCAGTGGATCCGCGGGCCCGGCCGCCGCCGCTGCTGCCCTGCACCGACGCCTGCACACGTGACAGGCGCGCGCCCGTTGCACTGAGGGAGGTACCGACGTCACCCAGGCGCCGCCTCAGGTGCTCAATCCGACGTGCCAGTGCCGGCAGCACCACGGTGCCCTCGTCGCCAGCCAGCCGCTTGGACACGCTTTGCAGGTCTGCACCCGGTGTGGGAACGCGGGAGGGTGGGTAGCAAGGGGTGGCAAGCAACAACAGCACCAACAAACTCATTGCCGCCCCCCGTCCGAGCCAGCCAGGGGCGTACCTGCCAGCATGGCGCCCAGGTTGGCCGCCAGGGTCTGCTGCGACGCCACCGCGCCGTCCAACGCGGTGTCAAACTGTGCCAGCGCCGGCGTCAGCGCCTCCACCACGGCGGCCGCCGCGGCGGACCGCATCTCCTCGCTTGACATTGCCATCCTGGCGTGCGGCTTCAGGGTAGCTGCTGCTTGGAGGTCAGCAGGTGTCGGAGGCGAGTGTGACGAGCAGGTGTCAGGTGGGTACTGCTGCGACACCGACGTAGTTGGTGATGACAGAAAGACGAACTTGCCGCCGCTTCCAGCACACGAATCCACAGCAGCCACAGCCACAACAGCAACTGCAGTCCTCCACATTCTGCCCGACGTCTGCCGCTGTGCCACTCGCCGCTTTGTTTACCAATTACCACCTTCGATCGCCTTCATCGTCGTGTGCGGCGGTGGCCGTATCTGCCGACGCTGGGATACGGACGACACCACCACCGGTGCCACCTCCACACACGCGATTGCTGACGGGTGACTTACGGAATGGCACGGTGGTGCGGTGAGAAGACGGCGGGGGAGCGCACATGTTGGGGATATACTACGACTGCAGGGTTTGTATTTGCGCAAAGTCATTTTATTTACATATACACTCATCATTGTCCCCCACACCACCACACCACCCACAGCCACCACCGCTCTCGCTCTCCTCCCTCTCTATCCGATTCCATCGCCAGTGCCACCATGAAGCTGGTGATGGGCACGTATGAGGGCAACCTCATCAGCTGGGAGAGCGACTATGGCGCGGACGGCAGCGGGCAGACGCTGCGGCTGGCGTACGCCTTCAACGCGCACGACGCGTCGGTGCGCGCGCTGGCGTACGACGGCGCGACGGGGGCCACGCTGCTGTCGGGCAGCGCGGACGAGTCGGTGCGCGTGTTTGACACGGTGGCGCACCGCGAGGTGGGCACCCTGCTGCAGCACAAGGGCGCGGTGTCGGGCGCGGCGTGGTACGGCGGCGGGCATGCGCTGACGGCAGACCAGGCGGGCGTGATCTGCATCTGGCGCGCGTCCGCCTGGGTGTGCCTGGACGCCATGAAGGGGCACAAGGGCGGCGTGAACAGCGTGGCCATCCACCCGTCCGGCCGCACGGCGCTGTCGGTGGGCGTGGACCGCACGCTGCGGCTGTGGGACCTGACCAAGGGGAAGCACGCGTTTGCCATGAAGCTGCCGGCAGAGGGCCACGTGGTGCGGTGGTCGCCCGACGGCGGCCACTACGTCGTCATGGCGGATGCCGGCCTTACGCTGTATGACGGCGGCAGCGGCACCGCGGTGCGGACGCTGGCACCTGCCGCCGGCACGCGGCTGTGTGATGCGGTGTACATGGCTGGCGAGCGGGTCATTGTGGGCACGGAGGCGGGCGAGTTTCTGGTGTGGAACACTGCCACCGGCGACTCGCAGTTGCTGGCCACCGGCCACACCAAGCGCGTGCGCTGCCTGGCGACCGCAGACGGCCCACAGCCAGCAGCAGGTGGTGGTGGCGGCGGAGGTGCGGGTGCAGCAGCTGCGGCGGCAGCAGCAGCGGCAGCGGCGGCGGAGGCGGCAGAGTCGCGTGACCTGATGATGCGCCTGACGCGGTTGGGCGAGGCGGCGCGCACGCCGGTGCGCATTCCCACCGCTGATCCCATCCTGGTGTCGGCAGACTCGGACGGCATCATCAAGGTGTGGTCGTTGGCGCAGGTTGTGGCTGCGACCGCTGCGTCACCACCTGCGCCGCTGCTCACCCTGACGGCTGCCTCTGGCTCGCGTGCCAACGCGCTGGCCGTCACCAGCGTGCGTGCCGCCGCGTCTGGTGCGTCCAAGGCGGCAGCCAGTGTTGCAGCGCCGCCGGCAGCGGCGCCGGCGCCTGCCCCAACTGCAGGTGACAAGCGCAAGCGGCCGGCTGCTGCTGCCGCCGCCGCAGCCGCAGCACCCCCGCCGCCGCCACTTGCCCCAGCACCAGCACCAGCGCCGGCGGCAGCAGCAGAGGCTGCCAAGGCAAAGCGGCCAAAGAAGAGCGTGGCGTTTGGTGGCGCAGTGGCCAAGTGAGTGAGTTGAATTGCCGTCATCAAAATGCGCGATGTGGTGCATGATTTTAAGGATTAGGGGGTGTGGTGGTGGTGGTGGTCAGGTGTTACAAACGGGGCACAGTCCCCGCCCGGCGCCGTGCCGCCGCAGCCGCCCACCGGCTAGCAGTGGGCGGCGGCGGGCGGCGCGACGCCGGGCGGGCATACATGGCGCGCGTGCGGCGGCGGACATGCGCGCACGCGACGGTCACGCTCTGCCGCGGGCTTAAGCCTCATGGCCCTCCGCGCCCTCCGCCGCCTCACCCTCGTCCTCCGCCGTCGCGTCCTGGTACTGCTGGTACTCCGCCACCAGGTCGTTCATGTTGGACTCCGCCTCCGTGAACTCCATCTCGTCCATGCCCTCACCGGTGTACCAGTGCAGGAAGGCCTTGCGGCGGAACATGGCGGTGAACTGCTCGCCGATGCGCTTGAACATCTCCTGGATGGCGGTGGAGTTGCCAATGAAGGTGGCGGCCATCTTCAGGCCCTTCGGCGGGATGTCGCACACGGACGCCTTGATGTTGTTGGGGATCCACTCCACAAAGTAGGACGAGTTCTTGCTCTGCACGTTCATCATCTGCTCATCCACCTCCTTGGTGGACATGCGGCCGCGGAACATGCAGCTGGCCGTCAGGTAGCGGCCGTGGCGGGGGTCCGCCGCGCACATCATGTTCTTGGCGTCAAAGCACTGCGACGTCAGCTCCGGCACCGTCAGGGCGCGGTACTGCTGCGAGCCGCGCGACGTCAGGGGCGCAAAGCCCACCATGAAGAAGTGCAGGCGGGGGTAGGGGATCAGGTTCACCGCCACCTTGCGCAGGTCGCAGTTCAGCTGACCCGGGAAGCGCAGGGAGGACGTCACGCCCGACATGCACGCGCACACCAGGTGGTTCAGGTCGCCGTACGTGGGCGTCGTCAGCTTCAGGGTGCGGAAGCAAATGTCGTACAGCGCCTCGTTGTCCAGCACGAACGACTCGTCCGTGTTCTCCACAATCTGGTGCACCGACAGCGTCGCGTTGTAGGGCTCCACCACCGTGTCCGACACCTTGGGGGACGGGCTGCAGGTGTTGGGCGCGGGGTGGGATTAGGGTGGGTGCAGTGGTGTGGGGGCGCAGGAACAAATCACACACCCGTCACACACACGTACCACACGGAGAACGTCATCATGATGCGGTCAGGGTACTCCTCGCGGATCTTGGAGATCAGCAGGGTGCCCATGCCGGAGCCCGTGCCGCCGCCCAACGAGTGCGTCATCTGGAAGCCCTGCAGGCAGTCGCAGCTCTCCGCCTCCTTGCGCACCACATCCAGCACGCTGTCAATCAGCTCCGCGCCCTCCGTGTAGTGGCCCTTGGCCCAGTTGTTGCCCGCGCCGGTCTGGCCGAACACAAAGTTGTCAGGGCGGAACAGCTGGCCGAAGGGGCCCGCGCGCACCGAGTCCATGGTGCCGGGCTCCAGGTCCATCAGGATGGCGCGCGGCACGTAGCGGCCGCCCGTCGCCTCGTTGAAGTACACATTGATGCGCTCCAGCTGCAGGTCGCTGTCGCCATGGAAGATGCCCGTGGGGTCCACGCTGCAGGTTTTGGGGGTGGGGTGGGGGGTGGGTGGGACGAGTCGGTTCGCCAACGGCTGGATCCAAGGTGCACCCCACGCGCGCCGCCCACACATGACGGGTGCGCACACGACACACGCGTCGCCACGCGCTGCCTTCACCACGGCGCCGCATGGTGCTGGTGCCAGCGCCCCGTGTTGCACAAGACGCCCACACAACAATAGGCGACAGGTACGCGAGAAGCCGTTACAACGTACCCATGCTCGTCGGAGATGACCTCCCAGAACTTGGCGCCGATCTGGTTGCCGCACTGGCCCGCCTGGATGTGCACGATCTCACGCATCTTGGTGTGGGGGGTGGGGGTAGGAGGGGAGGGGGAACAATACTTGGACCTGCAGTGGATTTATGGGAAGGGTGGTTGTGGGGGTGAGGTATGAGGGAGAGGAGAGGGCGGGGAACGGTCGCCGCGGCGGTCAACAACACGCGTGCACACACGCGCACACACGCGCACCCACCGCCGCCGCCCACCCCTTATCGGTTGCGTGCGTGGGCGTGGGTGCAGCGTGCGTGTAGGACAGGAGCAACCCTCCACACTCGGGTGACAAGCAGGAGGGGAGGGTAGAGAGCGGCTGTTACGGCAGTGGAGAGGAGAGCGATCTTTCTCTAGTCGCCTACTACCAACGGCTACCCGATCTCACTTGTACCACCCAGTCAGTGGCATTGCGGCACACGGGGCATGTATCCAACACCCGCAAACGCATGCATCTAGTCCTACGTACACAACACTGTCGGTACAATTTGCGCCGCACGTGTGCACCCACCTGCCACTCTCTCCAATACCACCCCTCCCGTCCTCTCCTCTCTCTCCTCCCTTCGGACTACCCAGTAGTGCAGCTGCAGGGACGGTTCGATTGTCCGAGTCTGCTGGGTTTGGAACTTCCAACCCACACATCAATCTTCCAAGTGTTCGCGCCCCGCCCTGCCTGACACTGACACTGCCCATCATCAATGGGGCCTGTGCATCATCAGTTGAAGCGGCCGGCGCGCCGGTAAACCCACGGGCGTGGTGGTGCAGCGCGGCGGCAACATGGAAACGACACCCGGCGTGGGGCGGTGGACAACAGCGACGACCGCACGCAGCGATATCACACAACACGCACACACATCACACAACATGAAACCCAACCCAACACACCTAGGGCGCAGGGAGGGGGAGGCCGGCGGCGGCGAGGGTGCGCGCAATGGTGGCAGAGGCGCGGTCTTCTGCCGCTGACAGCGCAAAGGCGGCCTCCTCCCGCGCTGCCTCCAGCTCCTCGGCGGCGGCGGCGGCGGCGGCAGCGGCGGCCGACTGCGCGGCGGCAAGGGCGGCGGCGGAGGCGGCCACCTCTGCCGCTGCCGCCTCCCGCCCTGCCACCGCTGACGCCGCCTCTGCGCCCTTGGCCAGCGCGGTGGCCTCCGCGTGCGCCACCGCCGTCTGCAGGATGGCGACCTGCGACTTGAGCGTGTCGTTGTCGCGCTTCAGTGCCGCGCTGGCGGCCTCCAGCTCGCGCAGCGTGCCCGCCACCGCCTCCAGCGTGCCGCGCAGCCGCTCCGCCTCCGCCGCTCGCGTTGCCACCCGCGCCTCCGTCTCCGTCATCATGCGCGCCAGCTCACGCCCATGCGCCGCCTCCGCTGCCGCCGCGCCTGCCGCCGCCACCGCCGCCGCCTCCACCGCGCCTGCCACGTAGTCCGCGTGCGCCCGCCGCTCCGCCTCCAGCTCGCTGCGCGCTGCCGCCACCGCCGCCGACGCTGCGCCTGTTGCCTCCCGCGCGGCGGCGCGCACATCCTCCAGCGCCACCTCTGCTGCCACTGCTGCGGCGGTTGCCGCACGCGCTGCCGCTGCCGCCGCTGCGTCCGCCTCGGCACGGGTGCGTGCCGCCTCGGCGCGTGCGGCGTCTGCCTCTGCCACCGCACGCGCCGCCTCCGCTGTCGCAGCTTCCGCCGCCTGCCGCGCTGCTGCTGCCTCCTCACGCGCCGCGGCCGCCGCCGCCTCTGCCGCCGCGCGACCTGCCACGGCGTCGTCACGCGCCTCGGTCAGCGCCGCGGACTCCTCGCCAAACTGCAGCCGCGCCGCCTCCAGCGCCTCCCGCGTCTTGGTACGCAGCATGTCCGCGTCGCCGCGCGCGCGCGCCACGGCGGAGCGTGCCGCCTCCGCTGCAGCCTCCGCTGCGTCCGCGCGCGCCTCCGCATCCCGCGCCGCGCCGCGCGCACGCGCCGCCTCGCCGTCCGCCCGCGCACCCGCGGTGCGTGCCGCTGCCAGCGCTCGGCGCAGCTCGTCCACCAGCGCCGCCGCCGATGACGCTGCCGCCTCCGCCTCGTCCCGCGCGTACCGCACCGCCGTCATGGACGCCTCTGCCACGCGCAGCTTGTCGCTCTCCGATGACACCGCCGCCTCCGCCGCGCGGGAGCGCGCATCGTACTCCGCGATGCGGCTGGTGAGCGCAACGCGGGAGGCGGAGAAGAGGCGCAGGGTGGAGGTGACGACGCGCTCCAGCCGCTTGACGGCGTCGCGCAGGGAGGTGGAGGAGGCGGTGGCAGACGCTACCGCCGCTGCTGCCGCCGCCGCCGCTGGCGATGCACCCACGCCACCACGCGCGACACCGCCACGCATGTCCCCACTGCCCACGCCACCAGGCGACAGCGCTGTAATAGCTGCCACCGCCGCCGATGCCACCGCGCTGCCGCCACCGCCGTCGCCGCCCTCGCCATCGTCTGCCAGCTGCACCAGCAACACGCGAAGCGCGTCCGACTGCTGCCGCAGCTGCAGCACCTGCGACGCCGCCAGTGACAGCGCCTCGGGTGACACGAGGGCGGAGGCATCAGGTGAACCCGCGCCGCTGGGTGACGCCACCGTGCCGCTCAGCCGCGTCTTGGAGCCCAGGTGATGCAGCAGCGCGGCGGCTGCAGAAGAGAGCGCCTGCAGGCGGGCACGCATGTCTGCCGCACTTGCCCGCTGCGCCGCCGCGTCCGCCTCAGCAAAGTCGGCGCGCGCGTTTGCCTCCACCTGCGCCGCCCGCAGGCGCGCCTGCTCGCCGTTGCTGCGCTCCAGCTCCGACCGCAGCGTCTCGGCGATGGCGGCGCTGGTGCTGCCCAGGCCTGGTGGTGGCGGCGGGCCCGCTGGTGTGGGCGCGGTGCCCCGCCCCGGGCTGCTGCGCATTGCAGACGCGCGCAGGGGGGAGGTGGCACGCGACGCAGCACGCCGCACCACGCCGGCGGCGGCAGCCCACCTTGCTAGCGCAGCTGCCGTCGTCCGTGGCGCCGGTGGCGCCGCCCGCGCGACGGCGGCAGAAACAACACGGTCCATCAGCAGCGCGCCCAGCGCGCCTGCCTGCTGCTGAACGCGCGCCTCCAGCGCGTGCGCATACGCCATGACGGTGCCGGTTTCCGTGTCTGCTGCCGCTGCAGCTGGCGGCGCTGGTGGCGGCGGCAGCATACCCAGCGCGCGTGCGCCACCCAAGCTGGAAGCCGCCGCCTCCAGCTGCGCCCGCAGCGCCTCAATGGTGCCACGCGCCGCCGCCAGCTGCTCCTCCAGCACGCGTGCCGTCGCACGTGCCGCGCTGCCGTCCGCTGCCGCAATGTCGCGCACCTCCGCCGCCTCGCGCGCCGCCTCACGTGCCGCGTCGCGCTCGCGCGCCAGGTCCGACAGGTTGTCCGTCACCTCCTCCAGCGACCGCTCCAGTGCATCAATCTGGCGGCTGGCGGCGTCACGCACAGCGTCGGTGGTGGCGCGCGCCACCCGCGCGCTTGCCGCCGCCTCATCCCGTGCCGCCTTCATGCTGTCCAACGCGGCGCGCGCCACCACCACCGCCTCGTTTGCCGCCGCCTCGCCGCGCGCGCCCTCCTCCGCACGCAGCAGCCGCGATCGCAGCGCAATGAGCTCCGCCTGCGCCTCGTTCAGTTGCGTCTTGGTGGTCAGCACCTCGCGCTGCAGCGCCGCATTGTCACGCTGCAGCCGCAGGCTGTCCAGGCTCGGCTCCGCTGCGCGCTTCACAGCCGCTGACGCGACCTCCAGCTCGCTGCCCGTCGCTGCCGCCTCCGCACGCGCGGTCGCCGCCGCCGCCTCTGCGCGTGCCAGCCGGTCGCGCAGGTCGCCGCGCTCCACCGCCCACGCCGTCACCGCCGTCGTCTGCTCCGTCTCCAGGAACGACACGCGCGCCATGAGGTCCGCAAGCTGCCGCCGCGCCTCGCCCGCCGCCGCCTCTGCCGCCGCTCGCGCGGTCACCAGCGTCGCCTGCTCTGCAGACAGCGCGTGCAGCGTGGCAACAAGCGATGCCACCTGCGCCGTCGCTTTCTCCCGCGCCACCACCGCCTCACGCAGTTGCGCCAGAGGCGGCGCAGCATCGCTGTCGGCTCGCCCGGCTGGCGACGGCGCTGCCGCTGGTGGTGTAGGCAGCACGATGCCTGCTGGCGGCGTCCAGGTGGCAGCGGGGGCGGGTGGCGCAGTAGATGGCGCTGGCGTCGTGGCCGGCGCTGACGACGGGACCGGCGGCACGCTGGTAAACGACGCAGGTGCTGGTCGAGATGCCGCCACAGGTGGGTGGGTGGGCGGCGGCAGCGCGCGCACGAGCGTCGTGGTAGACGACAGCGCCGGCTCGTCTGGGTCCAGCAGGCTGCCAGCGGTGGAGGTCGGTGGCGGCGGCACGACGCCGCCCAAGCTGCGTCGCCGGCTGCCGTTGCTTGCCGCCGCTTCCGCCGGGGGCACCCACCCCCTGGTTGCCACACCACTGCCGCCGCTGTCTCGGCGCGGTGCACTAGCAGAGCGGTTGGGCCGACCTGCCGCAGCGGCGGCGGCAGCGGAGATGACGGCAGCCGTGGACGATGGTGGCGGCGCCGTCACATCGCTGTCGCCAAAGCCATACGCATCCAGCCCCGCGCCGCCGCGGTGCACCGCGGGGGCGGGGGCGGCAGGCGGTGCGGCAGCAGACGGTGGCGGCGCAGACGCCGGTTTGGGCGGCGCCGGTGCGCTAGGGGTGGCCAGGCTGCGCAGCGCAGCAAACATTTGAGAGGTGGTCAGGCCGCGCCCCGTCGGCACGTCGTCATCGCCGCCCGCCGCCGCCGCGCTGGCATGCGTAGATGCCGCCGGCGGCGGCAGCGTGGTGCGTGCAACGCCAGCATAGTCAAACAGGGGTGGCAGGGCAACCGGCAACAAGCCGCCGGCAGCGGCTGTGGTGGAGGCAGGTGTGGGTGCGGACGCGGCGGCGGCGGCGCTACTGCTGCTGCTGCTGCTGCTGCTGTCTCGTGCCGCTACCACGCCGCCGTTGGCAGCCACCGCCACCGCGGCACCGCTGTCTACCACACGGTCCACCGCCGCCAGGTTGATACCAGCCAGCATGGTCTCCTCCTGCAGTGTTTGGGGGCGGTGGAGGGGGGTTACGTGGCGGGGGGTTGGGGGACGTGGATCCACGCCCTGAGCCCCGCCGCTACCAGCGTACCTGCGCGCGCATGTGCTGCTGGAAGCGCGCCAGGAAGGCGGTAGTGGGGGAGGTGAGGCCCGCCATCGCAGCAGTGGGAGTTGGGGGAGGGATGGGGCGATGGTGGGAGGACGATGTGATGAGAGAGCAATGGGGCTATCGTGCGATGGTGCGAGAGAGATCAGAGGGGCGAGAGAGGCCCGCTGTTCATCAAATATGCAACGCCAAAATAACACAGTGCAGTAAATAGGCGCCGTGATCCCACTCCACGTTACATCACCCGCCGTCTACCGGCATAAAATTGCTTGCCACGCCCCCTTCTCGCACCTCCCCTCCTTACCAAACCGCACCTTTTCAATGCAGCAGCAGTACCGTAGGTAGCTAACGGCCCTCTCCTCCTCTCCTCTCCTCTCCTCTCCTCTCCTACTGCAGCGGTTTCCATGTGGTTTAGTGGGAGTGAAATGCAAGTGGGCGAAATGCAAAGCAGCCGAGGCGCAGTGCCACAAGTTGCAGCGTCTGCATCATACGGTTGTAGTGAGCGGGTGTGTGAGGGAAGTAGTGTTGTATTTACTCCCAGTGTTGAGAAATAGGCACGCAATCTTGACCTCCCCATCCCCTCATTCCGTCGCTGCCAGCTTCCAGCTTCCAGCTGCTATCGTACGTCTCTGTCCATCACATCGGATCGTCGCCATGGCGCTCAAGCCGGCGCCGTTCACTGAGCTGCGCGATGCCGACGCCATCCTGAACTTCATCTTTGATCCGCGGCGGTCGTTCATTGGCGCGCTGCCTGGGCCGCCGCCGTCGGCGACGGCAGCTGCTCCCACAGCAGCAGCAGCATCAGCACCTGCAACAGCAGCCACACCCGCAGCAGCAGCAGCAGCAACGGCAGCGGCATCCACACCCAAAGCCGCAGAGCCGACGGCGGAGGAGGTGGAGTACCGGCGCGTGAGTGCGCTGGAGCAGAGCGCGGTGGTGGTGGCAGAGGCAGGGAACTTTGCTGCCGCCGTGGCGCTATTTGACGCCATTGTGAGCGAGTGCCCCACCCGCGCCAGCGGCTACAGCAACCGGGCGCAGGCACGGCGGCTGGCGGGCGACGCGGCGGGCGCCAAGGCAGACCTGGACACGGCAGTGGAGCTGGCACACACCTACCTGGCGGGCAGCGGCACGGGTACGGACGCAGCAGCCGCGGCGACCGCGGCGGCGGCGGCGCACCCTGAGTCGCTCGTGCTGGCGCACCGCAACGTGTTGAAGCAGGCGTACACGCAGCGTGCGGTGTACTACCACGGCGTGGGTGACACGGCAGCAGAGGAGGCGGACCTGCATGCTGCCGCCGCGTACGGCAGCACCATGGCGCGCCTCATGACGACGGGCACCAACCCGTACGCCGCGCTGTGCTCCACCGCATTCTTGAAGATGACGGGCGGCGGTGGTGCGCCCGCAGCGGCCGATGCTGACAGTGCCGCGCCGGCCGCCGCGCCGTGCCCCGCTGCCAGCAGTGACGCGGCGCCGTCGTCGTAGGTGTGTTGAGTGGCCGAGTGGTGGCTGTGATTGAGTTAAAATTGCATTTCATACGTTTTCATGCTCCACTGCCTTCCTACTACACGCCTGCCAGGTTGCCGTCACACACACCGCCGATCACACAGCGAGGGTGGGGCAGAAACAAAAAAAGCCGGCCAGACGACACAAACAGTAGCAGTTGCGCCAACTACTATGACGCCATGGCAGTGTCATCGTCATCGTCACCACCGCCGCCGCCGCCCTCCATGCCTTCGCCGCCGCCGCCAACTGCGTCGCCATCCAGCTCGCCGGCGGCTGGTGCCGCGTCCTCCACCTCCAGCGCCGCCGCGTCGCCGTCCAGATGCATGTCTGCCGCTGCGGCGCCACCAGACATGGCGTCGTCGTCGTCGCCGCCGTCCGACGGCGGTGCAGCAGCGGCGTCCTCCACCTCCAGGCCATCGACGGCGTCGGCGACGGCGTCAATGGCGGCGGCGTCAATGGCTGCGGCGGCGGCGGCGGCGGGCGACGTGTCAGACACAGACAGGCGCACCTCCAGGTCGTCTGCAATGCCCACCTCGCCGTCCAGGATGCGGTCAGAGGGGCGGCGCGGGTACAGCGGCGCGGCGGATACCGCCACGGGGGCGGGCAGTTCGGCAGCAGCAGCGGCAAGGGCGGGTAGTGCGTGGGTGTCAGGGTGGTCGGCGGCGGCGCCCTCCATGGGCTCATCGCCTCCCAGCGTCAGCACTACTGCATCTGCGTCAGCGGCAGCGGGTCCGGCGGCAGTCGCTCCAGCGCCCACTCGTCCAGCACCGCCCGCCGCTGCACCCGCGCCGCCGGCGGCAGCGGCAGCGGCGGCAGCGCGGTGGCTGCGAACAAACATGGGCGGCAGGCTGGCCACCACCTCCGGGTCGGTGTCATTGCTCAACACGCCCAGTGTGGCCTCCACGTCGCCAGCAATGGCAACGTCTGCCGGCGCGCGCGCCTCCGACAGCGTGGCAGACGTGACGCCTCGGTCGACACCCGCCGCTGCCGCTGCCGCACCCGCCACAGCAACCGCCGTGCCCGGAGATGCTGGTGCAATCGGCGGGCTGCGAAAGCCGCTGCCCGCCGCCCCCGGCACCTGGCGTGCCCACAGCGGGTACATGTCGTCGTCCACGCCAGCCGGCAGGCCGGCAGATGAGGCAGCGCGGGAGCGGATGGGCGGGCTACCTGCGCCACCCGTGCTGCCGGTCGACGCCGCGGGCGCGTGGCCGGGCACCGTCGGTGGCGCCACCGCTGAGCTGCCGGCTGCGGCACCCGCCCCGCCCCCTGCGGTGGCAGACGGCGCGTTGGAGACGGAGGAGGCGTCCGCGGTGGCACCGCTAGCACGCGCGCCAGCGGCACCCGCGCCCGGCACCAGGCCCGAGATGGAGCCAAACACCAGGCGCTGCGCCCGTGACAGGATGCTACCGCCACCGCTAAAGGTGGCGGCATGCCCGCTGCCGTGCGCATGCCCCCCACCGCCGCCGCCACCACCGCTGCCGCCGGCAGCAGGCGGTGGTACCGGCGGTGCAGTGGCAGACGCGGGCGGTGGGACAGCTGCTGCTGCGGCGGCAGTGCCGGCCGTCGGCGCGCGGGGTGCTGCATGCGGCGGCATGGTGGTGGCAACCGGGGCAGCGGCAGCGACGGTGGGCATGACGCCACCCGCCGCACCCACTGCCGCACTGAACGCCTCGCCCGCGGCGCCCACCCGCTCAGGTGACAGCAGCGCCATGTTTAGCGCCTCACCCGCCGCCTCCACGTGCGCCGCTGCGGTGGCAGTCGCGGGATTGGCGCCAGAGGCGCCAGCGACGGGTGTGGTTGGGGTGGCCGCCATGGCAGCGTCAGCGGCAGCGGCAGCCGCAGCAGCGGCGGCGGCAGCAGCGGCAGCGGAGGTGGCAGCGGTGTGGCTGTCCAGCAGGACGGCGGCGGCGGCAAGGGGCGCCAGGGTGCGCGCCACCATGAGGCGCACGTTGCGCACGCGGTCGGTGGCGAGGACCAGCAGGGGCGCCAGGAAGTAGCGGCGGAAGACGAGGGCGTCGATGCCGGTGGTGGTGTGGCCCAGGAAGCCGCACAGGCGCACAAAGAGGAGGCGCTCGCGGTAGCCGGGCGCGGTGGCAAGCTTGAGCAGGCGCAGCATGAGGTCCAGCTGGAAGGCAGCGTCCGCGTGCCCCAGCCGGTTCACCAGCGGCGCCAGGCCGGCGGCCGCCTCCTCGCGCACGGTGGCGACGGGGTCGGTGAGCAGCTTGAGCGCAAACGGCGTGACGACGGAGAAGGTGGCAGCGGGGGAGAAGATGGCAGAGAACTGCGGCAGCTGCGCCGCCAGCAGCTTGCGGAAGCGCCAGTTGAGCGGCGCGGTGGTGGTAAGCAGCTCGTCCAGCACCGGCAGGTACGACTCGCGAGTGGGCGGGGAGAGCGCCTGCAGGAAGGCGGCCAGGTTGCGCACCACACCCACCGCCACGTCGTCCACGTCCTTCAGGTACAGGTCAAAGGTGGGCAGCAGCTCCGCCTCGGCGGCGTCGGGGCCCAGGATGCGCGCGATCTCATGCAGGGAGTGCGACAGGGGGCGGCGCACCTTGCGCTGCACGTCGCGCGCCAGGGAGGCAAAGAGGGGGCGCAGCTCCGGCCACCGGGCGCGGCCGAGGGTGAGCACGACGGCGGGGAAGGAGAAGGCGCAGTACACTGCCAGCTCGGCATCACCGGGGTCGGCGCCCACGCGCGCGGGCAGCGCGGGTGAGGTGGCCGCGGCGGCGGGGGCGGAAGCGCCCCGCTCGGGGCCACTGCCGGCGCCGCCGGGCGCGGCGCCGCCCCCGGGTGCTCCTGCCCCCGCCGCGCCGCCCGCCACCGCCGCCACCGTGCCCGCGTCGGGTGACATGCCCATGCGGATGTAGTGCGCCAGCAGGGCGGGCGACACCTTGGCGCCCGGCAGCGTGGCAATGAAGGGGCCCAGGTGCTGGTGCGCCGCGTTGCGCACCCACCGCGACGGGTCGTTCGCAAAGCGCTCAAATACGGGCACCAGCTCGCTGACGCGCACGGCGGGCTCCAGGCACTTGGACACGGACACCAGCGACTCGGCGCACGACTTGCGCACGCCCCAGATGTCGTCCTGGCACAGGCGCAGGAACGCGGGCACCAGGCGCTTCATGGCCTGCGCCGGCCCCGCCGTGCGGCACACGGCAT
>Ga0066256_1003403_pt1 | contig 15468 bp, 15 predicted proteins | sample ThiBio_1000_biof_FD_87107 | JGI IMG/M metagenome (GOLD analysis project Ga0066256, IMG submission 87107) | Wastewater bioreactor microbial communities from Cape Town, South Africa - Thiocy_expt_1000_biof (version 2) | ecosystem: Engineered > Bioreactor > Thiocyanate-remediating >...
CCAGCAGCCCGCGTCAAGTAGAATAAAGCCGCTACGAAGGGCTTCTCGTCGTCCCAGACCTTCACCGGAATCGGTAGGCCTTCCCAGATCGAATCGGGAAGCGGCTTATCCGGCGCGATGCCGAGCGTTTCCAGAAGGAGCTTGTACTGGCGCACATGCTGGCCCGAGTGCCACGTCGTCCTCTCGAAGAACTCGTGCTTCGACTGGTCGCCGTAATAGACCCTGGCCTTGTCCTGGAAGTTCGTCGTCGCGCTCTTCGCCTTCCACCAGTCGTCGAGGCGGCGCTGCACGCCTTCGCCGTAAGCCAGGATCTTGGCCTTGCTGTCCATCTCGGGCGGCGGCACGCGATTATAGGCGCCTTCCTTGAGCGGCTCGCCGTCCACCTCATGCTCGAGCCAGGCATCGGCAATGTTGAAGATGTGGTAGGTGAGCTGCGCGTACGTGCGCGGCCGGTTCGGGAGGAAGTTGTTGATCTTCTCGTCGGGAAGCTGCGCGAGGAAGCGGCGGGCCGCGCCCTGCACCTCGTTGAGGCGCCGCATCAGCTCGGCCGGCGGATGGATCTTGGTGCCGCCATAGGGGATGCCGGCGACACGGGCCACATCCCGCAGCACCTGGCCGTTGGCCGAGTCATTGCCGCGACGGATGATCGGCACGGTCCGGTAGCCGAGCGAGGCGAGCTCCTCCATGGCGCCCTTCTCCTCGAGCACGTTCACCGAGGTGAACGGCACGCCATGGCGCTGGAGGAATTCCTTCATGCGCAGGCAGCTCGTGCATCCCGGCTGCCAGAAGGCACGGATCTCGGGGGCGGCATTTTCAGAGGCCATGAGCGTTCTCCCGGTTCGTTATGATTGTCTGGACAATAGCGGCCGACTTGGTAGGGAGGCAAGGTGCGGGAGACCCTTGCCGGCGCATGGCAGATCGGCCCCGGTCATCGGCTTGCCGCTCTGGCCGGCGTCTGCGGTGTTGGCCCGAGCCGCTCAGAAAGAAGACGGTCAGGAGGAAGCGGGGGCATGGCCTCGAAGGCGGAAAAATTGCGTGCGATCCTGAAGGAGGATCGCTGCCACATGGTGCCCTGCTGCTGGGATGCCCTGTCGGCCAAGATGATCGGCGATGCCGGTTTTCCGTTCACATTCATGTCGGGATTTGCGGTCTCGGCAGCCCGCCTCGGGCTCCCCGATACGGGCCTCATTTCCTATGCCGAGATGGCCGGCCAGCTTCGCGACATCTGCGCGGCGACACCAATCCCCGTCATCGGCGACGGCGACACCGGCTACGGTAACGCGCTCAACGTCGAGCGCACCGTCAGGGGCTATGCCCAAGCCGGCGCGGCGTGCGTGATGATCGAGGACCAGCTCGCGCCGAAGCGCTGCGGGCACACCAAGGGCAAGCTGGTGGTCGACCGTGCCGAGGCCGTCGATCGCATTCGTGCTGCCGCCCACGCCCGCGACGAGGTGCGGCGTGCAGGGGGCGACATCCTGATCCTGGCGCGTACCGACGCGCGCGGCGTCGACAGCCTCGATGAGGCCGTCTGGCGCGCCAATGCCTTCCGCGATGCCGGCGCCGACATTCTCTTTGTCGAAGCGCCGCAGTCCGAGGCCGAGATGGTGCGCATCACGAAGGAAGCGCCGGGCATTCACATGGCCAACATGGTCGAGGGCGGCAAGACGCCGATCCCGCCCATGGGCCGCCTGCGCGAGCTCGGCTTCAATCTCGCGATCTTCCCGCTGACGCTGTTCTCGGCCTCCATGCGCGCGATTGCGACGAGCCTTGCTGCCATGAAGACGGAGCGCCATCCCGCGGACCAGCTCATGAGCTTCGACGACTTGAAGCGCACCGTCGGCTTCGATGCCTACTACGATGCCGAGAGCCGCTATGCCGGCGCGCGCAAGGATGCCGCCGAATAGGCCCGATCGAGAAAACCCGAAAATCAAACCAACCGAGGAAATGCTCGCATGATCGATTACACCACGCTGTTCCGCGCCAACCTGCCGGCGGCTGCCGTCAAGTACAACGGCTTTCCGAAATACAACTTCGTCGGCGGTCACAATGATGCGGGGAGCGTTCCGGTCGACGATCTCATCGCGGCGGCGAGCAACGTCCTGAAGCGCGAAGGCTCGACGCTCGCGACGTACGGCCTGCAGAGCGGCCCGCAGGGCTATCGCGCGCTGCGTGAGTTCCTCGTCAAGAAGCTCGGCCGGGACGCCGGCATCGCCTGCGCCGCCGACGACATCCTCATTACCGGCGGCTCGCAGCAGGCGCTCGAGCTCGTCAACTCGCTGCTGCTCGAGAAGGGTGACACGATCGTCGTCGAAGAGGCGAGCTATGGCGGCTTCCTCTCCCGCGTGAAGCGCTTCGGGGTCAATATGGTCCCATTGCCGCTCGACAAGCAGGGCCTCGACATCGAGGCGGTGGGGCGCGCGCTGGCCGACCTGAAGAGCAAAGGCATCCGGCCGAAGTATCTCTACACCATCCCGACCGTGCAGAACCCGACGGCGAGCATCCTGCCGCTGGAGCGGCGCCACGCGCTGATCGAGCTCTGCGAGAGCTACGGCGTGCTGATCCTCGAGGACGAGTGCTATTCGGATCTCGTGTGGGACGGCAAGCGGCCGCAGGCCATGCGCGGCATCACAGGCGATGATCGCGTGATCTACGTCGGCTCGTTCTCGAAGTCGATCGCGCCTGCGCTGCGGCTCGGCTACATCGTCGCGGGCTGGCCGGTCATGAGTCGGCTGCTGTCGTTGAAAACGGATTCCGGCACGGGTGCCATCGATCAGATGGTCATCGCGGAGTATTGCGAAGCTCACTTCGACAATCACGTCGTGAAGCTGCGCAAGACGCTCAAGCGCAAGCTCGACGCGATGGTCGAGGCGGTTGGTGCGAACTTCGGCACGGCGGCAGAGTTCGACTATCCGGACGGCGGCATCTTCCTCTGGATCAAGCTGCCGGACAGCGTGGATACGGCGAAGCTCTTCCAGGCGGCGAGCAAGGAAGGCGTCACGCTGAACCCCGGAGCGGAGTGGTCGGTCGATCCCGCGTACGGCCAGTCGCGGCTGCGCCTCTGCTTCGCCAATCCGACCGAGCAGACCATCCGCGAGGGTGTGGCCAAGCTCGCCGAGATCTGCAACCGCGAGTTCGGCGTGCCGACGCGCATCGCGAACGTCGGGCGGTAGTTCGCTTCCTAAATCCCCCTCTCCCTGCTCTTGCGGGGAGAGGGCTCGCGCCTTCGGCCCGACGGGGGCTGGCCCCCAAACCCCCATCGGTAGGGACACCCTCCCGAACACACCTGCTTTTATGATTTCGCCATTCGCCGCGATCGCCCCGGCGTCCCTTCTCCCCGTCCTATACGGGGAGAAGGTTAGGATGAGGGGCGGGAGCTTGTGTGACGTCAGTGTATGCCGCTGCCCCTCACCCTAGCCCTCTCCCTGCGAGCGGGGAGAGGGGATTGCCGGAGCAATCGCGATTTGCTCAAACCTCCACCGGGAGGGGCACACCCTCCCGGACCCATCCACCATTGACTTTCTGGCTCGCCGCCTCGGCAAATTGCCGGGGGAAAATTGCGAAATTTCCGTAGAACAATTAGAGAACATGTGGTAGGGTGGCTTAGCTTTGAAATAACGAACGTGACCCCCTGCTTTCCTAGTGGTCCGACCGGATGGGAGCTTATGAACGAACCCGTCATCCACTGCCCAACGTGTAGCACCGAGATCAAGCTCACCGAATCCCTTGCGGCGCCGCTTATTGCCGAGACGCGCCGGCAGTTCGAGCAGACCCTCGCAGCCAAAGATGCCGAGGTTGCGAAGCGTGAGGCCACGCTCAAGACGAGAGAGGGTGAACTGGCAGCGGCCAAGGCATCCATGGATGAGCAGGTCGCGGCGAAGGTGAAAGCCGAGCGCGCCGCCATCGCGGCCGAGGAGGCAAAGAAGGCCAAGCTTCTCGCGGCATCGGATCTGGAGCAGAAGACGAAAGAGCTCGGCGAGCTGCAGGAAGTGCTGAAGCAGCGGGACGCCAAGCTGGCCGACGCGCAGAAGGCGCAGGCCGAGCTCATCCGCAAGCAGCGCGAGCTCGACGACGCCAAGCGCGAGATGGACCTCACCATCGAGAAGAAGGTGCAGGAATCCCTCACTGCCGTTCGCGACAAGGCGAGGCAGGAAGGCGAAGAGGCGCTCAAGCTGCGCGTGCTGGAGAAGGAGGAGCAGATTTCCTCCATGCGGCGGCAGATGGGGGAGTTGAAGCGCAGGGCCGCGCAGGGATCACAGCAGCTGCAGCGCGAGGATCAGGAGCTGGAGCTCGAGTCGTTGCTACGCTCCAAGTTTCCCTTGGATTCGATCGAGCCTGTGCCGAAGGGCGAGTTCGGCGGTGACGTGCTGCAGCGCGTCCTCGGCGTTTCAGGCCAGCATTGCGGAACCATACTGTGGGAATCCAAGCGGACGAAGAACTGGAGCGATGGCTGGCTGGCCAAGCTTCGTGACGATCAAAGGTCCGCCAATGCGGAGCTGGCGCTCTTGATCTCCAATGCCTTGCCCAAGGGCGTGACGGCGTTCGATCACGTGGATGGCATCTGGGTTGCCGAGCACCGTTGCGCGATCCCTGTCGCCATTGCTTTGCGGCAGTCGCTGATCGAGATCGCGAAGGTGCGGCAGGCGGGCAATGGCCAGCAGACCAAGATGGAGCTGGTTTACGAGTACCTGACCGGCCCGCGCTTCCGCCATCGTATCGAGGCGATCGTCGAGAAGTTCTCCGACATGCAGTCCGATTTGGACAAGGAGCGCAAGGCAACCACGCGTTTGTGGGCGAAGCGGGAAGCCCAGATCCGCGGCGTCGTCGAGGCCACCGTCGGCATGTACGGAGACCTGCAGGGCATCGCAGGCAAGGCTCTCGAGGAGATCGATGCGCTTTCACCGCCGGCGCTCGAAGCGCCGGAATACGACAACCAGTGACTGCGCGAAGCTCGTTCGCGCGCCGAGCCGGCGCGCGCTTGCCCGATGAGCTGATCGGCCCTCAGAAGGGGTTCCAGGTCGACTTGGACGAAAAGCGGAGATAGCCGACGCTGGCGCCGAGCCGGAAGCCGAGCCCCGTACGGATCGGCGCCATGATGATTTCCTGGTTGCTCAGGAACGTGATGCCGGCGCCGCCGATGAAGTAGGCGGAGCCGTCGATACCCGAAAAGCCGCGGTACAGGTCGCGCGCCTCGCGCATTCCATAGATCAGGAAGAGGGTCTGTGAGCCGGCGGCCCCGAAGTCGTAGCCGACGGAGGGCCCGTGCCAGTAGATCTTCGCGACCGGCTTGCCCTTCATGTAGAGCTTGCCCTTGCCGTAGCGGACGCCGGCGATGAAGGCGCCGCCGCCCTCCTCACCGATCACGTAGGCGGTCGGGCGGCCATAGTTGGAGAAGGCGTGCTCGATCACGCTCCCGACGCTCGCGGACCAGTTGGGGAGGCCGCCACGCGCGACGGTCTTGATCTCGTCGATTGAATAGGTCTCGCCGGCAGGTTTGCCGTTGCCGGGCTTCGCGGTCGGCGGGATGGCCGCGACGGCTGGCGCGATGGCTGCAACTCTGCGAGGCTCCGGCAGTGGCGGCACGGCGCCCGCGGGTGGCGCTGTCGCTTCAGGCGTCGTCGTCACAGTCCATTGGCCGAGAGGCGGCACTGCGGCAGCCGGCGGAGGCACCAAAGGTGCGGCCCACGGGGCTGTCCAGGGCGCACTGGCGGCAGCGCTCGCGGTCTCGGGCGCGCGCGTCTCGACGATGGGGCGCACCGCATCGATGGGCTGGGCCGCGGAAGGGATCCGCGGCGCCGCACTGAGAGACGGCGCCTTTGGCTGCGCCGTTTCCGATGGTCTCGGCAGGCGCCCTCCGGGCGGGAGCGCCAGGGCTGCATCGATACGCATGAGGGCGAGATCGCTCTTCCTGCGGACCGTGGTGCTCAGCGCTGACGCCGTCGCGCGCAGCTCGGCGAGCTTCGCGCAGTCGCCGGGGCGCTGATTGCCCTCTTCGGAGAGCCGGTCCATGGCGGCCAGGAGCTGAGCTGCCTTGTGATCGAGTGCCTCGGACTCCGGATTCGCCAGCAGCTCGCGCGCGCGCTCCGCCTCTTCCTCGTCCCGCCAGCCGTGGCGGGTCTTGAGCTGACGGATGCCGGCCTGGATACGCGGCTGTGTCTCACTGCTGTGCCGGCGGAGCACGGCGGCAGCATCGTCCACGGCTTTCGAAAAGGTCTCCCGGCCGCAGCTCTGCTCCTGCTGAGCGAGGGCGCTGCCCGAAAGGGCCGCTGTCGCCACTATGGCAGTCAGCACACGTATAAGCATGGCTCGCGAACCTCGAAGCGGCATCGCGCCGGAGACTAGTATGGTTTACGCCAAAGTCAGGGTTAGTTCGTCCTCTTGCGACCGTCAAACTGCATGGCCGCGCCTTTGGGTTGCGCAAAGGTCACAGATTTTGCCGCGGCATGGTGCCTAGAGGCCCCAAATGGGCCGCGCAGAGTGCCAGCGACAAATTGCCATCATTGATTGAAATCAAATGATTATTCCCGCTATGGCAGCGCGCGCATGAGACGCGGTGGCGGCCTTCGAGGGATGCGGATATCTCTTGCCACGCCGAGCGCGATCTGCGACCGGACGTGGGAGTTGTCCACATGGTTGTCGAGGCTGCAGGCGCCTTGCGACGGGGCGACTTATAACGTGCGCGGATTAACGACGTGCAGCAGCACGCGCAGGTGCGGCACGTCGTGGCATGATGGGACGCATCAGAGGACGGAGCATGTACAGCGTGATGGTGTTCGTACTCGCTGTGGCAGCTTTTGCCTGGGGGCTCTCGCTCGCGTCCTACCGGTGGATCGCACTCCAGAATGCCTGGCCCATGGGCGCATGGCAGGCCCAGCGGCCGCTGCTGCCGCTTCTGATCGGCCTTAGCGCCATCGCCGTCGCGCTCGCTGTCGCCTTCGCGCTCGGCGGCGCCTCGGTGCCGCTCGTGATGCTGCTCGGTCTGATCGGCGCATTCATCTGGGTAGTGCTGTTCAAGGTCGGCGCGCAGAGCGCCCTGCTGCTGGCGCCAAGCGCCGTCGTGCTCTTGCTGGGGAGCTGGTTCGTCGCCTGAGCGGGGCTGCCGCGGCCGCGTAACCGTTGCCCTGGGCGCGCCGGCGTGGCATTCACCGTGTCGCGTCGCAGCAACCGACCGAGCGAGCAGGAATCCAATGGCCGTCCGCAGACTGTATCCCGATCAGCCGGCTACGTTCGACTTCACGCCCGAGAACCTCGCCTGGGCCGAGGAGGTCATCAAGCGTTATCCGGCAGGCAAGCAGGCATCGGCCGTGATCCCGCTGCTCTGGCGGGCGCAGGAGCAGCACGACAACTGGCTCCCGGAGCCGGCGATCCGCTACGTCGCCGACATGCTCGACATGGCCTACATCCGTGTCTACGAGATCGCGACCTTCTACACGATGTTCCAGCTCGCGCCGGTGGGGAAGAAGGCGCACGTCCAGTTATGCGGAACGACGCCGTGCATGCTGCGCGGCTCGGAGGCGCTGAAGGAAGTCTGCAAGCGGCGCATCCACCACGATCCGCACCATCTTTCCAAGGACGGCAATTTCTCCTGGGAAGAAGTCGAGTGTCTCGGAAGCTGCGCCAATGCGCCCATGGTGCAGATTTTCAAGGATACGTACGAGGACCTGACGCCTGAGCTCCTCGAGAAGGTGCTCGACGGTTTTGCTTCCGGCAATCCGCCCAAGCCCGGCTCGCAGATCGGCCGGCAGGCTTCGGCACCGCTCGGCGGGCCGACGACGCTCAAGGAAAAGGTCTGACGGCGCGCTGCGCCGTTGCTCTCCAATCATTCGAGAGAAGCATGGTGCAGCGGAAGGCCGATGGCAGCGCCGGGGATGCCGACTACGGCACGATCGGCCGCGACTATGCGAGCTACAGGCAGCCCGAACCCGCCATTGCTGCGCTGATCGCGCGCGTGCTGGGCGCGGCGCGGACGGTGTTGAATGTCGGCGCGGGCGCGGGCTCGTACGAACCGACCGATCGCGATGTCACGCCCGTCGAGCCGTCCGCTTCCATGCGCGCGCAGCGCCCGCCGCATCTTGCGTCCGCGATCGATGCTGTGGCCGAAAGCCTTCCCTTCCCGGATGGGCATTTCGATGCCGCGATGACGACCTTCTCCGTGCATCAGTGGACGCGCCTCGAGGATGGGCTGCGCGAGATGCGCCGCGTGACGCGCGGACCTGTGGCTATTCTTTCCTGTGATCCCGATCTCGTGCAGCGCTTCTGGCTGAACGACTACGCGCCGGGTGTGCTTGCGGCCGAGGCGCGGCGCTATCCCGCCCTCGATCGTATGGCGGCAATCATTGGTGGCTCAATGGAGATCGTGCCGGTCCCCATTCCGCTCATGTGCCGCGATGGTTTCAACGAGGCTTACTACGGCCGACCCGAGCGGCTGCTCGAGCCGGCGACGCGCCTTGCGTGCTCGGCGTGGAGCTTCGTGAGCGAGGAGACCGCCGCGGGCTATGCCGAGCACCTGCGCAGTGATCTTCAGTCCGGCGCTTGGGATCGCAAGTACGGTCATCTGCGCGCGGCGCCCGAGTTCGACGGCTCGCTGCGCCTGATCGTTGCGCGCCCATAAACAAAGGCCGCGGGACGAGCCCGCGGCCTCCTGTTCGGCCTGTCGATTTGTCTCTCTTCTCCTTCTCCCCGTTCTTACGGGGAGAAGGTTGGGATGAGGGGCGGCGGCATACGCTGACGTCAACGCAAGCGGCCGCCCCTCGCCCTAGCCCTCTCCCCGCGTGCGGGGAGAGGGGATTGGAGACAGCAGCCCGCGGCCTCCTGCTCTGTCCTGTCGATCTGGCCGCCGCGGGCATAGCACTGCGAAGGAAGGCGACAGCACCTCTTCCCAGCAGCCCGCGGCAAGCAAAAATCAAGGCAGCAGGATGATCGAGCCGGTGGTCTTGCGGCCTTCGAGATCCTTGTGCGCCTGCGCCGCGTCCTTCAGCGCGAACTTGTGGTTCACGTTGATCTTCACCGCACCCGAGGCCACGACATCGAAGAGGTCCTTCGCCGTCGCGACGAGATCGGCGCGCGTCGCCGTGTAGGTGTTGAGCGTCGGCCGCGTCATGTAGAGCGAGCCCTTCGCCGCGAGAATGCCCGCGTTGAAGGCGTCGATCGGACCCGAGGCATTGCCGAAGGTCACGAACAGGCCGAGCGGCTTCAAGCAGTCGAGCGAAGCCGGGAACGTGTCCTTGCCGATCGAGTCGTAGACGACATCGCACTTCTTGCCGCCCGTGATCTGGTTCACGCGCTCGACGAAGTTCTCGGTCTTGTAGTTGATCATGTGCGTCGCGCCGGCCGCCTTGGCGAGCGCGCACTTCTCGTCCGAGCTTGCCGTGCCGATGATCGTCGCGCCGAGGTGCTTCGCCCACTGGCAGGCAATGAGGCCGATGCCGCCCGCAGCGGCGTGCATCAGCAGCGTCGTCTCGGGACCGACTTTGTAGGTGCGGCGAAGCAGATACTGCACGGTCATGCCCTGCAGCATCATGGCCGCGCCCGTCTCGTAGGGGATCGCGTCAGGAAGCTTGACCAGCTTGTCGGCGGGCGCGAGGCGCTCGTCGGCATAGGCGCCGATCGCACCGGCGTAGGCAACGCGATCACCGACCTTGAGGTCCGTGACGCCTTCGCCGACGGCCGTGACCTCGCCCGCGCCCTCGTTGCCCGGCGTGAATGGCATGGATGGTTGCGGGTAGAGGCCCGTGCGCTGATAAACGTCGATGAAGTTGACGCCGATCGCGTGCTGCTTGAGCTTGACCTGACCGGCACCCGGTGCGCCGACGTCGACGGCCTCGTAGCTCATGGCCTCGGGGCCGCCGTACTTGTGAACTCGAATGGCGTGCGCCATGAAGAGCGTTCTCCCTGAATGTGATGATGGGTGGTGGCTGCTAGGCTACTTTTCCTACCAAGTTTAGCGACCTAGCCCGAATTCCGTTACTCCGGTTACTGAATTGTGATATTTCCGCGGCGGCCGGTGCTCAGATGGCCGCATTTCTGAGGCTTCTATGCCCGCACCGCATTGCTTACAAGAGGGCCATCCATGACCGTCCGACGCCCGACAGGGCGCCTTCTCATGCCAGCTTCGGTGGCCGTGCTCGCGAGCGCGCTTGCTTCCTGTGCCGGGATCAACCTCGAGACCGCGGCGACCGAGCCTCCGCGGGCGGATTGCGTGGATGACAGCCCGCCGTGCGTTCAGCGGCGCGGCGAAGCCCTCAAGCAGATGCTGGCCGATCCGAAGCGGACCTGGATCCGCGAGCCGGCGAGCGCGCATTCCTATGCGGCAGGCGTGCGACTCTTTGCGTTCAGAAGCCGCAAGCGCGAGCTTTCCTGCGACGAGCTTGCACACGGCAAGCGTGAGGCGGATGCGGCGCCGACGGTGTTGAATGGTCCGTACTCGGGCGGCCTTTCGCCCGCACAGAAGTCCCGTGGCACCATGCTCGCGGCCGAGGTCTCCAAGGAGCTTGGCGCGGAGATCCGCCGGCGCGGCTGCCGCGTCCGGGTGTGACACGGCGCGCAATCAGTTGCGGTCAAATCAGCGTTGCCTTACTTGATCCACTCTCCCCGCGCGCGGGGAGGGGGAGATCTCGGGAGGGCGAATGGGACTGGAAGCTTATGCGGACGCCATCATCGCGTTCGTGAAAGAGCACAAGGCTTGGGCGGGACCGACCGTCTTCGTGCTCGCATTCGGCGAGTCCCTCGCATTCATCTCGCTCGTGCTGCCATTCTGGGCCATCCTGGTCACGATCGGCACGCTCATCGGCGCGAGCGGCGGCCTCGACTTCTGGTTCATTCTGAGCATGGCCGCGATTGGTGCCGCGCTCGGTGACTGGGTCTCCTACTGGCTCGGGCGGCACTACCACGAGCAGATCGCGGCCATGTGGCCACTCAGGAACTACCCCGACCTCATTCCCAAAGGTCATGCCTTCTTCGAAAGGTGGGGGCCTTGGGCGGTGGTTCTCGGTCGTTTCTCCGGGCCGCTCCGGGCCTCGGTGCCACTGGTTGCCGGCATCGTCGAGATGCCGCGCGCCAAATTCCAGCTCGCCAACTGGTCCTCGGCCTTTCTCTGGGCGTTCGTGCTCCTGATGTTCGGCGATGTCATAGGCCAGGGCCTGAACTATTTCCGCCAGTCCGTCGGGGGTGGCTGAGCCAAGCGATGTCGCAGCGCATCGACAAGTCATGGGTGGTCTTCGCCAGCGTCGAGAGCGACGACCACAGCAGATGCGTCGATGTGTTCTGGCGGCCTGACCAGACGTTCGGCTTCGAAGAGTTCAGACGCGACGTCGAGGACGGCGGAGCGTGGACACCGGTCCAGTACTTCTCCGGTGCGGTCTATGCCTCATCGGAGGAAGCTTACAAATCCGCCGAAGTGCTCGTGCCCTGGTTCGCCGAGGTTCTCGCGGGCAACCCATCGCTCAGGAAGCACCCGCCGCGCGCTTCAGGGTAAATCGTTCAGGCTGTTCCCTTGAACTGGCCACCTGCCGCGGCTCTTGCGGTAGCCGCGCCGCTCCCTATAGTGCCGGCGCAAACCCATATCCGCGCCCGAGAGGTCGAGCTGCCATGTCGTCTGCGCCGAAGTCCGTAAAGAAAGTCGTCCTCGCCTACTCGGGCGGCCTCGATACCTCGATCATCCTGAAGTGGCTGCAGGAGGCGTACGGCTGCGAGGTCGTGACATTCACGGCCGATCTCGGCCAGGGCGAGGAGCTCGGACCGGCGCGCGAGAAGGCGCTCATGCTCGGCATCAAGCCCGAGAACATTTTCATCGAGGATCTGCGCGAGGAGTTCGTCCGCGACTTCGTTTTCCCGATGTTCCGCGCGAATGCGGTGTACGAGGGTGTGTACCTGCTCGGCACGTCGATCGCGCGGCCGCTGATCAGCAAGGCGCAGATCGATATCGCGCGCAAGACGGGCGCAGACGCCGTCTGCCATGGCGCCACCGGCAAGGGCAATGACCAGGTGCGCTTCGAGCTCAGCTACTACGCGCTCGAGCCGGGCATCAAGATCATCGCGCCCTGGCGCGAGTGGGAGTTCAAGAGCCGCACGGAGCTGCTCGACTTCGCGCGCAGCCACCAGATCCCGATCGCCAAGGATAAGGAGGGCGAGGCACCGTTCTCCGTCGACGCCAACCTCCTGCACTCCTCGTCCGAGGGCAAGGTGCTGGAAGATCCCGCGCAGAAGGCGCCGGAGATGGTCTATCAGCGCACGATCTCGCCCATGGCGGCACCCGACAAGGTGACGACCATCAAGATCGGCTTCTCCAAGGGCGATGCCATCTCGCTCAACGGCCAGAAGATGAGCCCGGCAACGCTGCTCAAGGCGCTCAACGATCTCGGCCGCGACAACGGCATTGGCCGTCTTGACCTCGTCGAGAACCGCTTCGTCGGCATGAAGTCGCGCGGCATCTACGAGACGCCGGGCGGAACCATTCTGCTCGCCGCGCATCGTGCCATGGAGAGCATCACGCTCGACCGCGGTGCCGGCCATCTCAAGGATGAGCTGATGCCGCGCTATGCGGAGCTGATCTACTACGGTTTCTGGTTCAGCCCCGAGCGCGAGATGCTGCAGGCACTGATCGACAAGAGCCAGGAGCACGTCGAAGGCGAAGTGACGCTCGAACTCTACAAGGGCAATGTGATCGTCACCGGCCGCGAGAGCCCGAAGTCGCTCTATTCCTCGACGCTCGTCACTTTCGAGGACGACCAGGGCGCATACGACCAGAAGGATGCTCAGGGTTTCGTCAAGCTCAACGCCTTGCGCCTGCGCACGCTCGCGCAGCGCAATCGCGGGCAGAAGAGCTGAGGAGCTGCAGTAGTTGGGGACCGCCCCGTGACCGAGCAGGCACCACCGTCCGGCATTCTCGAAACCGTCATGTACGCGGTCGACCTCGACGCGGCGGAGGCTTTCTACGCGAATGTGCTCGGCATGGTGCCCTTCTCCAAGCTCGCGGGGCGCCAGCTCTTCTACCGCTGCGGCGATCAGGTGCTGCTGATCTTCAATCCAAAGGCGACGGTCGTGCCGCCGCACGCGGATGCGAAGCTCCCCGTGCCCCCGCATGGCGCGACAGGCGAAGGGCACGTCTGTTTCCGCGCGAGCCGCGATGAGATCGACGATTGGAAGCGGCGCCTCGAAGCGGTGGGCGTCGCCATCGAAGCGGATTTCATCTGGCCGAGCGGCGGGCGCTCCATCTACTTCCGCGATCCTGCGGGCAACTGTCTCGAGTTCGCTGAGCCCAAGATCTGGGGCCTGGACTCTTAAGGATTCTGCTGATGCGCAAACTCGAAGCCGGGACCCGTCTCGTGGTCGCCAGCCACAACCCCGGCAAGATCCGCGAGATCAACGATCTCATCCGCCCCTATGGCATGAGCGCTGTTTCTGCGGGCGAGCTCAATATCAGCGAGCCCGAGGAAACCGAGACGACCTTCGCCGGCAATGCGCGTCTCAAGGCGTTGCACAGTGCGAAGGCAACCGGTCTCCCGGCGCTCTCGGACGACTCAGGCCTCGAAGTGGAGGCGCTCGGCGGCGCGCCGGGCGTGTACTCCGCGCGCTGGGCCGGTCCCGCGAAGGATTTCAACTACGCCATGCAGCGTGTGGAGAGCGAGCTGCAGGAGAAGTTCGCGCGCGATCCCGAGAGCCGCCGCGCAAATTTTACCGCCGCGCTCTGCCTCGCGTGGCCGGATGGCGAGACCGAGGTTTTCGAGGGCAAGGTCTTCGGCCATCTGGTCTGGCCGCCGCGCGGCGAGAAGGGCTTCGGCTATGATCCGATGTTCCTGGCCGACGGTGAGACGCTGACTTTTGGCGAGATGGAAGCCGAGGCCAAGCACGCCATCAGCCACCGCGCGCGCGCCTTCGCACTCTTCGTCGCCGCCTGTCTGGATCGAAGCGATGGGTAGGGCTGGCCGCTCCGCAATCCCCTCCCCCCTTGTGGGGGAGGGTAAGGGAGGGGGGGATCGCAGAACATCTGCGGTCGGGATTCCCCCCACCCCTAACCCCTCCCCACAAGGGGGAGGGGGACAGGCGTCACGCGATCGCGATGCGGATCGCCCGGTAACCGCAGATCCCGGCTTTGGCGTCTATGTCCATTGGCCGTTCTGCGCGTCCAAGTGCCCCTACTGCGACTTCAACAGCCACGTCCGCATGGCGGGCATCGACGAGCCGCGCTTTGCCGCCGCCTTCGCGCGCGAGATCGCGCACATGGCCGCGCTCGCGCCGGGGCGCACCGTGACGAGCATCTTTCTCGGCGGCGGCACGCCGTCGCTCATGAAGCCGGAGACGGTCGGCGGTATTCTCGACCGTATCGCCGCGTCATGGTCCATCGCGTCCGATGCCGAGATCACGCTGGAAGCGAACCCGTCGAGCGTCGAAGCCGAACGCTTCGCCGGCTATCGCGCCGCGGGTGTCAATCGCGTCTCGCTCGGTGTGCAGGCGCTGAACGATGGTGACCTGAAGACGCTTGGCCGCCTGCACTCGGTTGCCGAAGCGCGTCGCGCCATCGACATCGCCGCGCGCACCTTCGAGCGCTTCTCCTTCGATCTGATCTACGCGCGGCCGGCGCAGACGCCCGAAGCATGGCGCGCGGAGCTTTCCGAAGCGCTCGCTATGATGCGCGATCACCTCTCGCTCTATCAGCTCACCATCGAGGAAGGCACGCCGTTCGCCGGCCTGCATCGCGCCGGCAAGCTCGCCGTGCCGGAGCCCGAACTGGCCGACACACTCTACGAGATCACGCAGGAGCTGACCGAAGCCGCTGGCATTCCTGCCTACGAAATTTCTAATCACGCACGCGCGGGCGCTGAGAGCCGGCACAACCTCACGTACTGGCGCTATGGCGACTATGCCGGCGTCGGCCCAGGCGCGCACGGCCGCTTGGTCATCGACGGTGTGCGCCACGCGCTCGTGACGGAGCGCCAGCCGGAAGCGTGGGCCGCGTCCGTGGAGCAGCGCGGCCACGGCATCATCGAGGATACGACGCTCGCTCGATCCGAAGAGGCCGACGAGATGCTGCTCATGGGCCTCAGACTCGCCGAAGGCATCGATCTGCGACGTCTCGAAGCCCTCGGCGGCATGCGGCCGTCCCGTGCAGCCATCGAGCGTCTCGAGAAGCTCGCGCTTGTCGAGCACCACGCACCCGATCGCCTTGTCGCGACGCGTGCAGGCCGGTTCGTGCTCAACGAACTGGTGCTGCAGCTTTCTGCGAGCTTCGCGCCGATTACCGTGAGCTAATCGCGCCTCCGGCGCGAGTGGGGCCGCAGGCCCCCACGCCCCGCGCGGGGGGCACCCCCGCACCCCCCGCCTTTTTGGGCTTGGAGGCAACCGCGGGGACGCCGGCCTCCCCCCTCCCCGCGTGCGGGGGGAGGGGGGAGTGGGGGGCGTCATACACCCCGGCGTCGGCCTGGCCCCCGCGCGCAGAGCCCCACGAACGACGGCGCAGCACCCCCTCCCCGCACC
>Ga0066256_1001816_pt1 | contig 15459 bp, 14 predicted proteins | sample ThiBio_1000_biof_FD_87107 | JGI IMG/M metagenome (GOLD analysis project Ga0066256, IMG submission 87107) | Wastewater bioreactor microbial communities from Cape Town, South Africa - Thiocy_expt_1000_biof (version 2) | ecosystem: Engineered > Bioreactor > Thiocyanate-remediating >...
AGCGCGCCAAAGCCGCGGTCGCCGTTCGCCACGAGGATCTTCGAGCGATTCGTGCTTGCGTCGAGCGAGGCCGAGGCGAAATTGAAGACGTCGTTGGAAAGGTGGCCCGTGGTCACCTTGGTCCAGGTAGTATCGCCCTCGAACACCTCCAGTTCGGCGGTGCCGAAAAGGCCGATACGGCCGCCGTACACGATGAGCCGTTGCTCCATTCCCCAGCCCGGAACGCCGCACAACTGCATCCCGTGGCCCGAGCGCCCCACCTGCATGCTTCCGAGCGATGTGAGCGTGAAGCTTCCCCCGCTCACCGTCAGTTTGATGGCCTGACGGCTTTCTCCGCCATTCGTGGTGCCGCCGGAATAATAGCACGCCACGCCGTCGCCTTCGGTCACCGCGACGCCGTCCCCCGCGGCCTCCGGGAGGGCGATGCCGTGGAGCGGCTGTCCTGGGGCGTGGCTCACCCACGCGCCGTCGCCTGATGCCGCAGTCGGTTCGAACGCTTCGATCCGGCTACTGGGGCCGGTAGCACCGAACCCACCGAGGGAGATCATGTAATACACCGCTGGGAAGACGCCCGTGTCCGTGTCCTTGAGGAAGCAATGCGCCGCTCCACCTTGCACGTCTGCGCCCGTGTCCGCGAACGGTGCGAATGCGTTTGAGGTGCTCGGGTTGGTCGTGAGCGCATCGCTCGTCACGCCGATCGCGCTCTGCTCACTCGTTTTTGCGCTGCACGCGCTGCGGCCCAATGCGGTCAGGATCCCGAGCGCGCCCAAGACGCTCTTTGCCACACAGATCGTTGTCATGTTGCGTGCCTCCATAACGTCTTTGCGGTTAGACGCAGTGAGTGACGCTATACGAGGTGGGGACAGGTTCGCATCACCCCTAGGGGGTACCCTTGGATCCATCAGTCGGGATAGTGCGGAACTAAATGTGGAACTCCGACGTTCCGGTTGCGCATGCAGACGGAGTCCGTGGCCCATTGGGCCCGCAACCAGTTTGGCCGGGCGCAGCTGAAGGACGTCGTTCGACGCCCCCGCCGGCTTGTTGCGATGGCGTGCGCAGCGGCGCGGCGACGGTCCGGTAAGGTGTCGGTCTTGTTCGATCGGGATGACGAGCGCGCGGGAGCGTACGACTTTCTCGAGAACCCCGCGGTAAAGGCCGACGCTCTCGCCGAGATGCTCTTCGCCGCTACTGCGCGGCGCGCAGCCGAATACGAGGGGACTAGCGTGCTTGTGATCCTCGCCGGTACGGCGTTTGCTCTCACCGACGAGAAGGAGAGCAAGACCGGTGGGATCGCCAAATCGAGCCGTCCGCGGACTGCAGGTGATGAGTGCGCTGGCGGTCGCAGTCGACGGTGTGCCCCTCGGCCTGACCGACCAGATCTACTGGGCCCGGCGCGAGACCGAGCGGATGTCCAAGGGCGAGCGGACGCGTCGAAACCAGCTGCGCCCGCTCGAAGATAAGGAGAATGCGAACTTCCTCCGCGCCGCTCGAAGCGCTGTCGATCGGCTCACTGCAGTCGTGATCGATCGCGAGGCAGACAACACCGACATCCTCTTCGGGCTCAGCGCGCTCAACTGTGACTTCACCGTGCGTTTGTAGTGGGACCGGCGGACGGAAGACCCTTCCAAGTTGAGAACGTGCCTGTCACCACTCGGGAAGAGGCTGAAAGGATTCTCGATGGCTATCGCAAACGATGGCGCGTCGAGGAGTTCCATCGAACGCGGAAGCAAGGCGACCGGCCGAGGCGATCAAAAGAGTGGGCGACGATCCTCGCCGCCCTGGGATGCGCATCGAGAGGCTGAAGTACTTCGCCCGGAACAAGGCGGACGCACCCGCGACCGTCGAACTCTCGGATTCGGAGATCGATGTGCTGAGGCGCGACCGGGCGAGTCGTGGTGTGAAGAAGAAACGCTCTATCCCGACGATCAGCGAGGCGACACGCTGGATCGCCGAACTCGCCGGCTGGATTGACCGTAAGACCTCGCCGTGGCTCGTCCCGACGAGCCAGGCGTTCGGCGCTATTGGTGCGCGCGTGCGAGATCGACGGGGACGATGGGGGCGCCGCCGGCGAGTGCCGCATCGGCCGCACGGCGGAGGTACTCGGCGGGTTCAACGCCGACGAGCTTCGCGCACTCGATGAGCGAGTAGAAGACGGCGGCCAACTCGGTCCCGCGCTGCGAGCGGGAGCCGTAGTCATTTTTTTCGTCCGAGGACGACGCCGCGGATCGCGCGCTCGGCGGCGTTGTTGTCGAGCCGGACGTCAGGATGCTCAAGGAAGAGTGTCGCTCGCGACCAGCGCTTCGACATGTAGTTGATGGCGACGGCCAGTCCGCTGCCGGCGTACACGCCACGTCGAGACGCCACGCCTGAATGCGCGCGAGTACGCACCGCGACCCTGTCGAGCGAAATTGATGCTGCACGTCGTTGCCTTCAGGGCCGGTGGTGCGCGATCTTCGATGGCGTAGAGCTCTCGAATGAGCCCGAGGATCTGCTCCGTCTCCTTTGGAAATGCCGATTCGCAATCGACGAACTTCCTCCGGATGTGCGCCCGGCATTGCGCGATGCGCAAGCCCTGCGTTCGCTTCTCGAGCGAGTAGTAGACGCCGTAGCCGTCGGTGACCGCGATGCCTTTGAAGCCCCCGAGGAGCAACTTGCCCGCGTCGAGCCCGCGCGTATCGTGGATCTCGTAGTATGCAGCCCTTCGGGCTCGCGATCGGCCACGCAGTGCCACTTCGCGCTCGACGCGTTCTTGCCGAGCAGCGGCCACGGCGTCTCATCCACGAAGATCACCGGCTCATCGAGGAACTCGACACCAAGCCGATCGTACGCAGGCCAAACCCCCCGCGCGCGGGATTCGACCTGATCGTAGAGCGTCTGCGAATCGACGATCACCCATTTACGCTGCAGGATCCGGACTTGCCGCTCGAGGGGAAGGTGGTCGGCGTACTTCGAGATGGCGACGGTGATCGCGAACGCGAGGCTGTAGCGGCCGCCGGGAATGAGGCGCGGCGGGAGGGGCGCGGTCTCGATGCATTCGTCGCAGCGGCGGCGGTACTTCTTCCGGACGTGTCTTTTGGTCACAAACTCGCGCGCGATGACGTCGATCTCTTCGCTCTCCTCGACCTGACCGTCCAGCTCCGCGAGGGCGCCGTTACACAAGATGCAGACGCGGTCCGCCTCGGGGATGTCGTGAGACTCGTCGACGATGCGAAGCTGCCTCTGTTCGCGCGGTCCGTGTCCCGTTTTTGGCTTGCGTTCCTTCGGCGGCGCAGTCGGCTCGCCTGAGCGGCGTTCGGAGCTCTGTCCGAAGAGCATCCGATTCTTCCGCTCGAGCTGCGGCTGAAGACCTTCGAACTCCACTTGAAGCGCCATGCGGTCTTTGCCTTGGGCCGCGAGGAACGCCTCAGTGAGTTCCATCACGCGAGCGAGAAGTCGGCGCTCTTCGCTTCGACGAGGACGACCGCCTGACGGAGGACCTTGGGATCTTTCTCGCGCTCGAGGTCGATGCCCACGACGACGCTATGCTCGACGCGGACCGCCGCCGCAAGACATCGCGACGATGGAGATCTGATCGAGGCGCGCGTCGCCCTCAGGTGAACGTGACGCGTCGTTCGTCCGGCGTCCGCGCTGGCGGGCTCAGCGCCACTCGACCGACGAACTCGCTCCCCTCGAGGAAGAGCGCGAGCTCGCTTGTTGTCCGCTCGAGAGCGGCGAACCGCAGAAGCGACGCGAACGCCAGATCAGCGGCGGCGAGCGCTCGCAGCGGGCTCGAGCGCTGGCTTTCGCAGGAAGGCGATCGCGCGCGGTCTCCGAACGGTGACGTTGAGCTTCAGGCTGGCGAGCGTCCCGCGAAGGCAGCGGACGACTTGGACCGCCTCACCCATGAACCGGCACTCCTCAAGGGCGTCCCCCAAGCGCGGCTGTTCTGACAGGATGCTTGGAAGAGCATCGAGCGGATTAGCTGGTCGCGGAGTCGGAATGCTGGAGGACAGTCATGGCGGCGATTCTGTCTACGCTTCGTTTCCAAAATGTCTCCACGAAACGGGTCGATTCCCGGGGACGGGCGTGGACTGGTGGGAACATGCATCCGTCGCGGCGAGATTTCGAGCTCTTGAGGGCGAAAGGTGAGCGGCATTGTCTGCTTTTGAGTGCCGTCTCATAGAGTTCGAATCCATGCGCCGGAACCTCTACTCGCGGAGTACCGATGAGCCATCGCGCGGCCTTCTGCTCTCGGCTCAGTCGACCGTCGAGTTGAGGTCGAGCGTATTGCGTGGCCGTCCGAACCGTGGAGCACGAGCTCGAGTATGCCCGGGACGAAGTCCCGCGAGGGCCTGGGGCGCGTACCAGACCTGCTGTTCGTCACCGATCGCCCTCGCCGCGCGTGTAGATCGCCGTCGCACGCCACGCGGGACGACGTCTGTCGTTCGCGGTCGGCGCGCTCGGAAACCCGCAGCCACCGCTCGATGCGACGGCCAAGCGACACGCAGCGACGCCCGCGCAGCTCGTGCGAGAGGCGACCGGTTGACGATGCTCGCATTCGAGTAGCCGTGCCTCGCGCTCGCGGGCGACGTGCTTCCGTGCTCTTCTCGACCGCTCGTGGCTGTGCGTTTCGGGAAGTCGCCGCAGGCGAAGGTCGCCCGGGTTTGGGCGCTCACTGTGTTTGCGGCGTTCACGAGCGTATGGAGCACGGCGACCGCCTCGGAGCCGGCCCCGATCGCGGTTCGGATCACCGAAGACCTCCATGAAGGGTGCCCAAAACGTCCGACGACGTTCGAGCGGCTGCGCGCGAGGCTCTGTCACGTTCGCGAGGCCGCGGAGGGCGAGCCTGCGGTCGACGTCGCGGTGCGCGTCGAGAAGCGCGGCGGCACGAGCCACGGTACGATCATGCTCGTCGCGGCTGGCGAGCGTGCCCGCGCGCACAGCGTCGGCCGCGTCGTGTGATCGTGTCCTCGCCGCGCTCGCCGTCCATGGCAGCGATCGGCCTCGAAGGAGGGGACGTGCCCATGCCTTCCGCGCCCGCCGAGGCGCCGGCGGAGACGGCGCCCATGCTCGAGGCGCCGGCGCAGCCGAGCCGACCTCCGCGGACGGCGCCGCTACGACATCCGCCTCGTGGTTCATCCGAGCCTCGCCCGCGGATTGGCATCGCCCTCGGTACGAGCGTGGAGGTTTCGGCGAACCGTGCGCTCGTCGTGATGCCGGGCCTCTTCGGGCAGGTCGGCTTTCCGGGCCGCTTCGCGCCCCTCGTCCGGCTCGGCGTCCGGCGGAGCTTTCGCGAGGACACGGTCTCTCGATTCGGGACCGTCGGCCTCCAATGGAACGAGGTGGCCCTGACCGGCTGTGGCGATCTCGTCCGGCAGCCGACGTTGCGCGTGGGGCCATGTTTGAACGCCGAGGGCGGCGTCCTCGAAGCGATCGTGATCGAGCCGCTGCCTTCGCGGGCCCGGGCGGCGGTGTGGCTCAGCGCGGGCGCCGCCGCGCGGATTTCGTGGCGACCGCTCCGGGCCATGTCGTTCGAGCTGCTCGGCGGTGTGCGCGCACCTTTGGTCCGGAACGAGCTCCTGTTCGAGCCCGCCATGCTCGTCTACGAGGCCCCACGGATCGTGCCCTTTCTCGGGGGGGCTCTCGTGGGGCATTTGCCCTGAGGCGCACTTACGGCCGAGCTCGTGTGCGCAGTGAGCTACGGCTGGGCTCGGCTCCTCGTGCAGTGATGGTGTCGTTTCTGAAATACGATCGAGGCCTCGTCGACATCGCTCCGTGTTGAAGGTTGCTCGTGGTTGCCTCACAGACAGCGAGACTGACGGCCGACGAGGTCGAATCCTTGCGAGAACCGGCTTTCCACGCCCGTCTGCGCGAGCTCACGGTCGAGTACTACGAGTTCGTGTGGCGTTCGCTTCGGCGCCTCGGCGTGAGGCCGCCCGAGACCGACGACGCCGCCCAGCGCGTGTTCCTCGTCCTCGCGCAGAAGCTCTCGAGCATCCACCCCGACAAGGAGCGGAGCTTCATCTTCGGCATCGCGATGCGGGTGGCCGCGAACGTCCGGCGCGATCTCGCGACCGCACGGGAGCGCGAGGTCGCGGAGAGCGATTCGCTCGAGTCGATCGCGCCTGGGCCGACCGCAGAGACCGCAGTGGCTCGGGCACAGGAGCGTGCCACGCTCGACGAGATCCTCGCGAGCATCCCCGAGGAGCGCCGGGGCGAGCCGGAGACCGTGTTGGTTCGCACGGGCCATATGCTCAAGGTCGCCCATGGCTCGACGAAGAGGCCTTCGCGCGGGTCGTCGCTCTGCTCGAGGGGACCTGATGCTCGGATTCCCGCCGAGCGTCCGCATCTACTTCGCCGTTGACCCGACCGACATGCGCAAGGGCATCGACGGCCTGAGAGCGAGCGTCGAAGCGACGCTGCGCCGTGATCCCTGCGAGGGCCATCTGTTCGTGTTCGCCGGCAAGGCGAAGGACAAGGTCAAGATCCTTTTCTGCGCCCGGTCCGGGGTCGTGCTGTACCTCAAGCGCCTCGAGAAGGGTGCTTCCACCTGCCCGTCGTCGACGAGCGCCGCAGCACGCCGAGGGTCGCGAAGCTCGAGCACGAGAACGCGCAGCTGAAGAAGTCGCTGTTCGGTGCGCGGAGCGAGCGGAGCAAGCTGCCGCGGGTGAAGCTCGGCGAGCTGGCGACGCCCGAGCAGGCGAAGGCCAAGCGCCGCGCGCGGGCCGAGGCCAAAGCCCAAACCCCAACTGTGAGGACCGAGCACAAAGTGCCGGAGTCGCTCCGTCGGTGCACCGCCCTGCGGTCGCACCGATCTCACGCCGATGCGCCCGGCAAGAGCACTTTCGTGTGGGAATTCGTGCCGGCCAGGTTCGTCAGACACGAGCACGTGCAGCAAGTGTTGCGCTGCCGGTGTGGTGGCTGCGTCATCACCGCGCCAGGCGCGCCGAAGGTCGTCGAGAAGGGGCAGTACGGGGCGAGCTTCCTCGCGCACATCGGTGTCGCCAAATGGCCGACCACTTGCCGATCCACCGCCTCGAGAAGGAGCGCGCGCAAGGGCGTTCCCGTCGCGCGATCGACGACGAACGAGTTGCTTCACCGAGCCTCGGCGCTCCTCGCGCCGGTGTGGACGCGCGTTGTTGACGTGACTCGCGAGCGCAACTTCGTCATGGCAGACGAGACGCGGCTCCGGATCATGAAGGTCGCTACCGGCAAACCGAAGACGGGATTCGTGTGGACGTTCGGGGCCGCCGACGCACACGGCGGCTTCGACGTCACGTACCACTTTCGCCGAGAGCAGCTCGGACTCGACGCCGAAGGCGCTGCTCGAGGGGACCAACGGCGTCCTGCTCGTCGACGGGTACAGCGGCTACAACGACGTCGAGAAGGTCTCGAGCCGAAGGGGCGCCGCCTGCTTCGCCCACGTGCGGCGCTACTTCTTCGAGTCGATCAAGACCGCGCCCGGCGCGCAGGATGTGCTCGACCGTCATCACGGAGCTCTATCGCGTCGAGCACTACGCGAAGGAGCAGCGACTTTCCGAAGCCTCACACTTTGAGCTTCGGAAACTGGGGGCCGGGCAGATCCGCAATCGCTTCAAGGCCTGGCTCGACGCTGAGGCCGGGTGTCACCTGCCGAAGAGACCGCTCGGCGTCGCCATCCGTACACGCTCGGCCAATGGGCCGAGCTTGGCGTGTTCCTCGACGACGCGCGCATACCTCTCGACAACAACGCCTCCGAGCGTGCGCTCCGCAGGATCGCACTCGGCAGGAACAACTACCTGTTCGTCGGCGACGTCGCGTCGGGTAGAAGCCTAGCGGCCTTTACTTGCTGGTCGCCACGTGCGAGTCCCGCGCGGCGGGCCCGAGAGGGCGTGCCCGCTCGCGCGGGCAGCCCGCCCTGGGGTGACGCCAGGCAATCGAAACCGCGCCGGCAAGCGGCGCAGCAAGACCGGCGCCTCGCGGATCACGCTCTCTGGCTCGTGACCGGTTTTTCAGCACCCCGCTAGAAGACCTCGGTCTGCGTTTCGGGCCCAACCGGGTAGCGAACGCCCGAGGTCACATAGATCCCGGTCGCCGTAAACGGCACCGTGGGCAGGTACTCCGCGATATGCCAGACGCGCGCCTTGTTGAGCGTGCCGATGCTCGACCACGTACGGGTTGCAGCCGAGAACTTCTGAACGTTCGCGAGCGAGTTGTTACACCCATGATCGCAGCCACCGACCAGCGCGAAGTCGCCGCCCGGCAGTGCGACCAGAGCCGGAGCGCTCACGAGTGAGTTGATCGCGTTCGCGGGCCCGATCGAACCTTCCGAGTTGATCCAACTGGTCACAACGACTCTGTTCGTTGAGGTCGAAAGGGCGAAGCTGTTGTCTCCCCCAGCGACGATGAAGGAATCATAGTACGGACTGCCGCCCTCATCGTACGCGAACGCGATCGACTGCTTCTTCTGGTCGGGCGTGAAGACCGTGCCCCCAGAGGCGCTTCGGACCAGCGGCCGGACCGCCACGTCAAGCGCGGGCCGGCATTGCGGCCTCTGAATGTAGATCGTGTCGATCGACGGGCTGGGCGCGCCAAAGCCGCGGCCGCAGTGAAATAGAGCGCGATCGCGAGGATCGCCAGCAGTTCCATCGTGGTGGAGTGGGCAGGCATGCGCGAAGTGTCGCATGGCGCCGCCCAAAGGTTCCAGCATCGGCGACGCAAACCCGACTCGCCCCGGGCGCGGCGCGACCCGCTGCTCGTGGCGCGATTCTCCGCTCAGTGCGCCAGGAACAACTCCCCGATGGTGAGCGCGAGCGGATAGGGCTTGAAGTGGTTGCGGTTGCTCAGGATCACCACGGTGACGTGTTGCTTGGGCCAGCGGATGATCACGTTGCGGAAGCCCTGACTTTCTCCCGAGTGCCATTCCGTGTCGCCGCTGAGGCGCCAGCCGAAACCGTAGTCGGTATCGGGGTCGGCGATGGGGTCCTTGGGCGTGAACGCGAGCTTGCGTGAGTCGGCGTCGAGCAGCTTGTCGGTGTAAAGCGCCGCATCCCACTTCGCGAAATCCTCGATGTTCGAATAGATGCCGCCGTCGCCGCGGGTGGCGCTGGTGACGCTCTGGTCGGTGCGCGTCCACTTGCCGTCGATCAGGCTGTAGCCGTAGGCGCGGTTCGCGGGGTTCGGCCCGCGGTGGTGTTCGTACATCAGCGTGTGGTTCATGCCCAGCGGCTTGAAGATGCGCTGCTTCATAAAGTCGGCCAGGTCCATGCCCGACACGCGCTGCACGATCAGGCCCAGCAGCACATAGCCGCCGTTGCTGTAGCGATGCGCGCTGCCGGGCTGGAAATACAGGCGATCCTGCGACGCGATCATGCGCAGCACGTCGTTGTCGTCGATCTGCGCAGTCTGCGTTGATGGAATCAGGTCTTCGTAGTCGACCAGGCCGCTGGTGTGGGTCAGCAGGTTTTCGATGGTGATCTTGTCGTCGCTGGCCGGAAGTTCCGGCAGGTACTTGCGCACCGGGTCAGTCAGTTTGAGCTTGCCGTCCTGCTTCAGCAGCAGGATGCTGGCCGCGGTGAATTGCTTGGTCACCGAGGCGAGGCGATAGTTGGTTTCCGGTCCGGCCTTGGTATGTTCTTCCATGTTGGCGGAGCCGTAGCCGCGCGCGATCACCGTCCTGCCGTCCTTCACCACCAGGCGCGAAGCGCCGCGCACGTCGCCGCCGCACCGGCTCATCAGCGCGTCGACGTCCGCGAACGACAGCCATGCGAGCGCGAGGAAGACAAATGGTTTGCGTGTCATGGTCGAATCTCCGAGTGGGCCGAACCCTTCCAGAACGGACGTCATTCCCGCGCAAGTGGCGCGCCGCACGAGCGCCAGGGACGGTGTGAGTTTATCCAGTGCCGTCAATCACAAAAGAAACCGATTCCGGATCGCCGCTGCGCGGCGTCCGAATGACGAGATGTTCCTGTGGCGCGGCGTCCGGAATGACGAAATATTTCTTTGGGTAAATCTGGATGGTTTCTCTTATTGCACGGGTACATCGTAGAGCATGGTCGGCTGTGGGTGCATGGTGAGGGTGTAATGCCACCATTCGGCTGCGTAGTTTTCGAAACCCTGCGCGGCCATCGCGTGCAGCAGCCGTTCGCGGTTCGCGTGTTGCGCCGCGGTGGCGCCGGGCGAATCGGTGTGGGCCAGCGGGTCGAATAGGTCGAAGTGCGTGCCCATGTCCAGCGGCTTGCAGTGCCGGTCGTGGACGTCGCATTGCAGCATGGTCAGGTCGACGGTCGCGCCGCGGCTGTGACCCGACACCGGCGCGATGTATTCACCCAGCAACTTGCCCTTGTCGACGTTGGGGTAGTGTGCGGCCTTGGTGCGGGTGTCGGAAAGGTCATGCGCCCAGCGCACGAACGCGGCGACCGCGCGGGCAGGGCGATAGCAGTCCCAGATCTTCAGGCGCAGGTGTTGTTCGCGCAATGAATGTTCGACCCGCGCCAGCGCTTCGGCGGCCGGCTTCAGCAGGAAACACCTGGCGGCCTTGTAACCCGGCACCGGCGCGCCGGTGAAGTTGTCGCTGCCGGCGTAGTGGATGTTCTCGGCCATGTCCGGCACCAAAGTGCGGATGTCGACCATGCCTGCTTCGGCCATGGTTTTCGCAGGCGAGATCGTCGGCGGTGCATCGGCGTTTGCGACGGTGGTGATCGTCGCGAGGACGAAACCAAGAACACAGGCGGTGTGCTTGGAACCTTTCCAGAAATGCAATGAACCCCTCTCCCCTCGGGAGAGGCGTAGGGGTGAGGGTTCGGGAATGAAGGAGCGCCGTGATATTGCCGAACCCTCACCCGCCCTTTGGGCACCCTCTCCCGAAGGGAGAGGGACTTTGGGGCAGGTTTTATTCACACGCACCTTTCCGCGTGAAGGCCAGGTCTTCGTAGTCATAGCTGAAATCGGCATCCGGATCGACCTTGGCCATGTGCAGCGTGCCGCCGGCCTGTTGCGGGAAGCGCAGCCACGCTTCGGCATCGCCATGGGCCCAGTGCACGAGGTACTTGTCGCCGACGCGCATCACTTTGCCGGTCAGCGTCGGCGATTTCGCTGAAGCAAGTTGCACTTCGTTGCCCTTGGCGCAGAGATGCACTTCGCCGAACCACGGGTCGCGCCACACGCCGAGTTCATTTTTCAGCTCGGCTGGCGTGGCGGGTTTGCGCGATGAGGTGTCGGGCACGCGCGAGATGCGGCGCTGCTCGTCGTCGCGCTTCAGTTCGTCGGCGTAACTCTGGACGCTGCGCGCCTTGTCCGGCGCGGTGAAATGCTTGGTCAACATTTCGATGAGCACGCTGCGCGCGTTATCCGCCTCGGCATTGATGAGGATCACGAAACCACTCTTCTTGAACGGCAGCAACGTCATCGCGGAGTACATGCCTTCCAGCGTGCCGGTGTGCGATACCGTCATCTCGCCGTCGACATCGCCGATGCGCCAGCCGTAGCCATAGCCCCAGAACAGCGTGCCATCCCATTCGCGCTTGAGTTTCGAGATCGGCATCGGGTTGTAGGGCGTCCACTCTGCATGCCGCTGCTGCGGCGACAACCATTGCAACTGTTGTGGCGTCGGTACCAGCCAGTTCCCGGCCCAGGTCAGCATGTCGTGCAGGCTGCAGCGCACGCCGCCGGCCGCCTCCATGGTGGTGGCGTGGACGATGGCGCCGTGCGCGGAAATCGCGACGTACTGACCTCCTTCGATGACGTGCGGGTCGGCGACGTTGCCCACTTCGTCTCGATTCCAGGTGCCGATCTGGCAGCGGGTCATGCCGAGCGGATCGAACACCTCGCGGCGCATCAGCGTCGGATACGGTGCGCCGCCGGCCGCGGCGGCGACCTGGCCGGCGACGATGTACAGCGTGTTGTCGTAGGCGTAACCCGCGCGGAAACTGTAGGCGGGTTTCAGGTATCGCAGGCCATGGATGACGTCCTGCGGCGTGAAATCGTTGGGCGTCGGCCACAGCATCAGGTCGCCGGCGCCTTCGGGCAGGCCGCTGTGGTGCACCAGCAGGTCGCCGACCTGCATGTTCTGCGTCACCCACGGGTCGTACATCCGAAATGTCGGCAGGTATTTCGTGACCGGATCGTCCCAGCGCAGTTTGCCCTGTTGCACCAGGCGCGCCAGCAGGGTGGAGGTCATCGCCTTGCTGTTGGACGCGATCAGGAACAGCGTGTCGGCGTCGATGGGTTTGCCGGATGCGAGCGTGCCGACCTCGCGCGTGTACACCACCTTGCCGTGGTCGATCACGCCGACCGCAAGGCCCGGCAGGTGGTAATACGCGACCACGGCATCGACCACGCGATCGAAGCCGGTGCCTTGTTTCGTTGCAGGCGCGGCGGCCTGCGCAGTGGTCGCGCAGAATGCCAGTGCCAGGGACGCCACCACGATACGCGCGCAGGATTTCATGCGGTCTCCCATTGGTCGGCGGATTGCTCGCCCGCAACCATTTCTTCGAAGGTCTGGCGCTCGCGCACCACCGCATATCGCCCGCGGTCGAGCAATACTTCGGCGGCGAGCGGCCGCGAGTTGTAGGTCGATGCCATCGACGCACCATAGGCACCCGTGGCCTTGATCATTACGAGGTCGCCGGCCCTGCATTCGGGCAGTTCGCGCCCGCGCGCGAAGGTATCGCCGGTTTCGCAGACCGGCCCCACGACGTCGTAGGTTTGCGACGGACGTGTTGCATCCACCAGCGGCACGATGTCGTGCCAGGCGTCGTACAGGCTCGGCCGCAGCAGGTCGTTCATTGCGGCATCGAGGATCAGGAACTTGCGCTCGCGGCCGTGCTTGATGCGGACCACGCGCGTCAGCAGCACGCCCGCTTCGGCGACCAGCCAGCGTCCCGGTTCCAGCAGGATGCGGCCCTCGAAACCTGCCAGTGCCTCGCGGATCGCGCCGGCGTAGTCATTGACCGGCACCGGATGATCGTGGCCTGCGCGATAGCACACGCCGAGGCCGCCGCCGACGTCGATGCTGCGGATCGTGTGTCCCGCAGCGGTCAGTTCGCGCCAGAAAGCGGCCACGCGCTGCAGGGCCGCGCGGATCGGATCGAGGCTCAGCATCTGCGAACCGATGTGCACGTGCAGGCCGTCCAGGCGCACGTGCGTCAACGCTGCGCTGCTCGCGAACCATTGGCGAGCTTCATCGATGCTCACGCCGAACTTGTTTTCCGACTTGCCGGTGGAAATCTTCGCGTGGGTGAGGGCGTCGACGTCCGGGTTGATGCGCGCCGATGCATTGGCAACCACGTTGCGTGCCGCCGCGACGTGTTGCAGCAGTTGCAACTCGTCCGCCGACTCCACGTTGAAGCGCGCGACGCCTGCATCCAGCGCGTCCGCAATTTCCTCCGCGGTCTTGCCGACGCCGGAAAACACGATGCGGTCGGCCGGAATGCCGGCGTACAGGCAGCGCCACAGTTCGCCACCCGAAACGATGTCGGCGCCCAGGCCGGCGTTCGCGATCAATTGCAGGACCGCGACGTTGGAATTGGCCTTGGCCGCGTAGCAGACCAGCGCATCCAACCCGTGCAGCGCCGTTTGCAGCGCGTCGATGCGCGCGTGGATGGCGGATGCGGAATAGACGTGGCACGGCGTGCCCACGCGCCGCGCCACAGCGGGGAGATCGACACCGTCCCGGCACGCCGTGTCAGCGGATGCAGGGGCGGTGTGGGCAGTCGTTGCGGTCATCTTTCGTCCTGCTTGGCGTTGAGTCCCGGCGAGTCTGGCAACGTCCCCGAAATCTTGTCATTCCGGGCCGGCTGCGGCTTCATCGCAGACCGATTCCGGATCGCCACTGCGCGGCGTCCGGAATGACGAGCAAAAACAAACCCTCGTATTCCGTGACACTTTCCAGCTAATACCCCGCCGCCGACCCGGCCGAGCGGTGCGGGTCGCTCGCGCCTTCCAGCAGGCCGGTCTTCGGGTTGACCAGGATGGATTCGAGCACGCCCAGGTGGCGTTCCTTGAGCGTGTAGCCCATCGCTTCCAGTTGCTGCTTCGATTCGGGCGTCAGCAGGCCCGGCCCCACGTACACGACATCCGGGTACCACTGCATGTGGATGTGCGGCGCGTTCACGGCCTGCTGCATGTTCATGCCGAAGTCGACCACGTTGATGATGCTTTGCATCGTGGTCGAAATGATGGTGGCGCTGCCGGGGCTCCCGGTCAGGATGAACGGCTTGCCGTCCTTCAGCACCACGGTCGGCGTCATCGAACTCAGCGGGCGCTTGCCGGGCTCGACTCCATCGGCCTTGCCCTGCACGAGTCCGGCGTCGTTGGACGCGCCCGGCTTGGCGGTGAAATCGTCCATTTCGTCATTGAGGTAGAAGCCGGTGTCGCCGGCGATCTGCTTGATGCCGAACAGGAGGTTGATGGTGTAGGTGACGGCGACGGCGTTGCCGTGCGCGTCCATCACGGAGTAATGCGTGGTGTTGTTGCCCTCGCTTGAGGGCAGGAAGCTTTCGATCTGCGACGACGGCGTGGCCTTGTCCGGCTGGATCGTCGCGCGCAGCGATGCCGCATAGGACGCCGACATCAGCTTCTGCATCGGGATCTTCACGAAATCCGGATCGCCGAGGTAGGTGTTGCGGGTCGCGAACGCACGCCGTTCGGCTTCCGCGAAGGTGTGCACGAACGGAACCGAGGCATAGCCCCACTCGGCGACCGGGTAGGGTTTCAGGATGTTCAGGGCCAGGCACATGGTGGTGCCGCCGGAACTGGGCGGCGGCGCGGACAGGATGGTGTAGCCGCGGTATTCGCATTGCAGCGGTTTCTTCCATTCCACGTTGTACGAAGCGAAATCCTTCATGCTGAGGATGCCGCCGTGGGCCTCGCTGGCCTTGACCACGGCCTCGGCGATCGACCCTTTGTAGAACGCGTCGGTACCACCCTTGGCGATCTTTTCCAGGGTGTTGGCAAGATCCTTCTGCACCAGCAGGTCGCCGGCCTTCCACGGCTTGCCGCCGTGGCCGAAGACAGCCGCGGATTCCGGGTACTTGTTGAGCGCTTCGAGGTCGTTGTTGATGATCCTGGCGTCGCCTTCCTCCAGCACGAAACCTTCGCGGGCCAGCTTGATCGCGGGCGCGATGACTTGCGCGACGCTCATCGTGCCGTACGTCTTCAGCGCGGTATCCAGGCCCATCACGGTGCCCGGCACGCCCACGCCGAGGTAGGTGTCGGTGCTGCGGCCCTCGACCACGTCGCCCTTGGCGTCGAGGAACATGTTCGGGGTCGCCTTCAGCGGCGCCTTTTCGCGGAAGTTCAGGAACAGGTTCCGGCCATCCTTCAGATGGATGGTCATGAAGCCGCCGCCGCCGATGTTGCCGCAACACGGTTGCGTCACCGCGAGCGCATAGCCGACCGCGACCGCCGCGTCGATCGCGTTGCCGCCTTCCTTGAGGATTTGCACGCCGGCGTCGGTGGCGTAGTGCTGGTCCGAGACGACCATCGCATGTTTCGCCGTGA
>Ga0066256_1003405_pt1 | contig 15457 bp, 9 predicted proteins | sample ThiBio_1000_biof_FD_87107 | JGI IMG/M metagenome (GOLD analysis project Ga0066256, IMG submission 87107) | Wastewater bioreactor microbial communities from Cape Town, South Africa - Thiocy_expt_1000_biof (version 2) | ecosystem: Engineered > Bioreactor > Thiocyanate-remediating >...
ACAGCTGCCGCTGCAGTCAACCACACCGCCGCCCTGCCGACCAGCCGCCGGCGCCGTCGCCTGCCGCGTGCACCTGCCAGCCACCGCCCTGCCATTGTCGCGCCCTAGGCAGCCGCGGCTGCCCAGGTGAACTAATCAGCGCCCTGCAAGGGATGAGCAGCAGCCAGTTAGAACAAAGCAGCTTGTCGCAGCTGCTGCAGCCAACCCAACGTGACAGCTGTGGCTGCCACCAACTGCAGCGGCGGTTAAACGCCGCCAACACCAGGTGAGTAGCTAACAGCACCAAAAAGGTGGGACCTGGTGTGGTACAAAAAAACAACCAATTGCATATATGTTACGCCGCTACACCAGCAATTGACGTATATATAATTGTCGTGCCATTGAATTGGCGTGAAATCCATGAATTATGCATGTTGCTACTAGTGCGTTGTACACTACTCCTCTGCGCGCTGCCGCAACGCCCGCCACTCTGCAGGACTCTTGAACCCGCTCCTCCAATCTCTCTCACTCGCTACTCAAAGTTTCGGCCGCTGCCACGCACGACAGGCTTGACACCGGCGCACGATGATACACGCAAAACATAAATCACGCAAGTGTGCAATGGGTGAACTGGGTATGGCGCACCAAGTCAGGCGGGAAGATGGTTAAAAGCCGCGGCAAAGTTAGCGTGCGCTGACTGTCAGTGACTGCCAGACTGCCAGCCTGAGCACCCATTTTCAAACACCCACGCAGGAGCGCCAGCCTGATGAGACGCACATCGGCAACGCAGTAGCAAGGGGTGCAAATAACACACCGGCGAGGCGAGCGCCATATTTTGTTGGTGCTGCCGATTACCGGGGTTGTATCGGAGCGGGCGCTGTGCTGCAATTGCCGGCTGGCGTGCTGTATGAACTTGTATCGCCCCACCTTTTTCCCATCCTTCAAACGTCCTCATCAGTGGCCATATCATCATCGCCTCGTTTGCCAATACTTAAATTGGATAGCAGCCGCCGCGGCGGTGCTAAACCGAGTACTGTAGGGAAAGATGGCAAGCGGTGGTGGCGGCGGTGGTGGCGGCGGCGTGGGAGGCGGCGGCAGCAGCGCGGGGATGGCGGTGGTGGTGACGCTGGCGCAGGCGGCAGGGAGTGCGGCAGCGGCATGCGGTGTGGCACTGGTAGTGGGCATGGCACTGCTGGAGATCCCGTTTTCCTTGCCGTTTGCCGTCATTCTGGGCCTCGTCCTCCTGCTGCTGGGCGCCCTCGTGTTGTACCGCACCCGGGTGGACCAGGCGGCGCGCGCCACCGCCATCACGCGCACCTCTGTGACGGTGGGGGCGGCGTGCACCCGCCTGGCAGAGGTGGCGTTGCTGGCATTTGTTGCCATCCTGGCGGCACTGGGTGGCATCTTCTCCATCGTCATCTTCTTTCAGTCCCGCCTCCTTGCGCCGCCCGTGCGGCTTGGCATGTACGTGTTGTTTAACCTATACCAGGCGGGTGCGTCATTAGCCATGTCCTAACACCCCCACACCCACAACACATACAAACGCGCAGGTACTGCGTGCTGGGCATGTCGCTGACCACGCTGCTGTCGCTGAACCTGCTGGGCTTGGCGGAGGACATTGGGGCGTGCTGCTGCGTGAGCCGGGAGCCGGCGCGCAAGGCGGGCATGGCGATGGCGGTGGCGTCATCCAAGGAGATCACGCCGGCGCGGCTGCGCCTGTTCCCGTACGCCAGCCAAAACTTTGTGCTGTACTTGGCGGCGCTTGCCACCGGCCTGTACTACGGCTACATGTTTGGGCAGGTGGCGGGGCGGGAGATAACGGTGGCAGACGCCCGCGTGCGGTACAACCCGTGGCCGCCCGTGGAGGCGTACCTGGAGTACAGCCTGCCGGTGGCCGCCACCGTCGGCTTCATGACGCTGCTGGTGGCGGCTGCCATCCCCACCCTCCTGTCTGCCCTGGCGGGCGTGTCAGCTGCGCGCAGCAGCAACGGCGGCGGCGGCGGGCGGGATGGCGTGCGGCAGCCGCTGCGCGGCGGCGAGTCCCCTGCTGGTGCCGGTGCTGGTGCCGGTGCACCGGCGCCTGCCGGCCTGACCAAGCGCCCAGGTGCCACCCTCGCCTAGCACGAAGGCGTATTATTGTTGTTGTGTTGTGCATGCTGTCGTTTGTTGCTTGTCCGTTTCAACTGGCACTGCTTGGTCGAGCGCCGCCGCGGAACCCACCACCGCTGCCACTGCCGCCACCGCCGCCCCGCGCCTTGGCGACGATGCCTTCCAGGATGGCGCGCTGCTTCTCTGACAGTGGTAGCGACTCGCTTGCCTCGCGCTTACGGTCGTGCGGCACACCCGACGTCATCTGCGCCGCGCAGCTGGCCAGGAAGCCGCGCTCCCACTCGTTGCGCGCCATCGCCAGCGTGAAGTGGGGTATGCGAGCGCGTGCCACCGCTGCATGAAATGCTGGCGCGTTCCACACGTCGGCAGCCGGCACCAGCGGCGCCGCACCTGCACCCGCCGGCAAGGTGCGGGCCGCCGGCGGCCGGGGGGGGGGGGGGGGGACGCGGCGGGGGGCGGGGTAGTTGTGGGGGTGGGGGCGGGTGCGGCGGGTGCGCTGGCCGCCTTCTGGGGGATGACAAACAGGGCGGGCTGCACAGGCGCCGCCCCCCGGCCCCCGCCGGTGGTGCCACCGCCGGCGGCGGGCTGCGGGCGGGAGGTGGCCCCGCCCCATGACGGCACGTAGGAGGCGGCGTATGCACGCGACGCCTCTGCAGCTGCGGCTGCTGCGGCGGCAACCATGGGCGCGGGGCCACGCCGCACGCCCCGGTAGCCCTGCGCAGCCTTCTTCTTCCAGTCCATCGTGCTGGTCGACAGCTTCTTCACGCCGCCACACGTCTTGCATGCCCGCGTACCTAGCGCATTCTCTGTACCACACCCCGCCACCTTGCACGTCCACCGCGGCTGCACCGAGGCTGCCTCCTCCTCGCCGCCTGTACTCCCGTCGCCCTCACTGTCGTCGCCCTCGTCGCGCACCTGCAGGCGTGCCATGAGTGCCGCTGCGGCGTCGCTGTCGTCGCCCGTGCCGCCCCCTGCTGCCGCAGCACCGGCAGCGTCCCACGAGTCGTCCACCCCCGCTGCCACCGCCTCCAGCGGGCCGTGACGCGCCACAACGCCCGCCACGTCCAGCACAATACAGTCAGACTTGCCGGGAAACGCGCGCAAGCCGCGGCCCACCTGCTGCACGTACAGTGCCTTGCTGAAGGTGTCACGCACCAAGATGACGGCTGCCACCGCCGGCTCGTCAAACCCTTCACACAGTACGCCTACGCTGCTCAGCACGCGCACGTCGTGGCGGTGGAAGGCTGCGTACGTGGCCTCGCGCTCCGACGCCGGCGTGCCGCCGTCCACATGCGCCGCTACAACGCCGGCGGCGGTAAAGGCAGCCACCAGGCGGCGTGACTGCGACACGTCAGCCGCAAATGCAATGGTTAGCCGGCCACCACAGGCACGCTGCCATGCCGCCACCACGGCATGCAACACCGCGTCCCCGGCTGCACCGCTGCCGGGCTCCGCACCAGGCTCTCCGCCGATGATGGCGCGCTGCTGCAGGCGGCCGGCGTCACACGGCACCACAACCGGCGGCACGAGCACCTTACGCGCAACCAGGTCGGCAATGGAGGGGCCTGCTATGAGGCGCTTGAAGAACGACGACAGCTTCTGCTCGGGATCCAACCGGAACGGAGTGGCGGTCAGGCCCAGGATGAACGGTGGCGGTGTCCCGCTCCGAGCCGCGGCCACCGAGAACGCGCGCAGAAGGCGGGCGTAGCTAACGCAGAAGCTGCCATGCGCCTCATCGAGAATAATGCACGCCACTGCCGGCGGCAGCGGCTTGCCGTCTGCTGCGTCTGCGGCTGTGGCACCATCGCCGACGTGCGGTGGCTTCTCACCACCTCCACTCTTATCATCATCACCACTGCTACTGCCGTCGCCACCACCCGCACCGCCGCTGCCGCTACTGCTACGCGTGCTGCTACCGTACCGCCTTAGGAAGGTTTGGATGGACACCACGGTGACGGTGGCGTCGGCGCCGGCGCGTGGCGGCGGCTTCCCACTTGCAATGTAGTCTACCTGGCCGCCCAACCCTGCGCCTTCGAATGCGGCGCCCGCTTGATCCACCAGCTTGACCCGGTTCACAACAAAGGCAGCGCGCCAGCCGTGCGCGTCGCGCAGGCGGCAACACAGGTCAGCGGCAATGCGCGTCTTGCCGCCGCCGGTGGGCAGGTACACCAGGGCAGAGTTTGGGGCTGGAACACCGCTGCCACCGCCGGAACCGCCGTCCCGCACAGCCACCAGCTGCTGCATCACAGTGGACACAATACTTGCTTGGTAGTCGCGCAGCGGCAGCGTTGGTGGGGTCGCGGTGCCATTACTGCTGCTGCTGCAGTCTGCTGGGGGTGGTGGCGCACTTGATGATGGGACGGCTGCAAGCTTGGGGCTGCCAGCATCCTGCCCCACCGTCAACCGTCCTAACAGCGACACAATGGCATCATCATCCTCGTCCTCGCCGTCGCTGCCCTTGCTGCTACTGCTGCTGCCGGTCGGGGGAGCAGCCGCCACTGCCGCTGGGGAGGTGGCGGGTGGGTTGTCGACGGTTGCCGCAGCCGCGCCACTGCTGCCGCCATCATCGCTGTCGCTGTCGCTGTCGGTGTCGTTGTCGGTGTCACTCAGCAGCACCGTCGCCTCCAGCGCCGCCGCGGCAACCGCCGCTGCCACGCTCGCCTCCTCTGCCGCCATTCAAAGGCGTGGGCACACGGATGTTGGGGGGTGTCAGTAGTGAGTGCCAGTGGGTGGCGAGAGGCAGCCGCGACAGGAATACAGCGGTCACTAAAAATAGTGTAATACAGCAGTAAATAACACGACACCGGTCGTATAGCCGTCAACATGCACACTGGCTCATGTTTCATTCAACAATTGCGTTGCGGACGCTGCGGAAATCCATATTTCCAGTACCCGAATAGCTGACCGCTGTTAGCCCGCTTGACCTACGACAGCAGCCGCTCAAGGGCCAGGAGCCAGCGCTGGTTGGCAGAATAAATACCGTTTTCAAATCACCAATGAGGGAGCACCAAACAGTATGACGCTGTCACAGACACAATTGAGTGGCGGCTCCAAGTGAGGCCACTGGTTTGCACTGGCATGCTACAATACAGTAGTAGGACGGCTAGGCTACAGCGCTTGTGCTACCGTACCGGCAGCTGCACCCGGCGGCAGCTGAAGGCGCGCCACGGAAGCGCGGCGGGAGTCGGAAATCCCAGCGGTCAGTGTTAAACGCGGCGTGCGCACTGCTGCTGCCACCACCACCGATGGCGGTGCGGGCGAGGTGGCGGGTGTGCGGCGCAGGAGCGGCAGGGCAGACAACTTATCATGGACCGACCGCAGTGCGGTGGCTGAGCGCGCCGCAAACGCCGCCACGGTGAACAACAGAGCAGCCGCCAGCGCCACCGTGGTGGCGACGTTCATGACCACCAGCGAGGCGGTCAACCCCGCCTCCCAAGTATCCGGCTGTCGGACCACATTGCGCGGCGCGGCGGTGGCGGGCAGCATCATGGTGGACACCGCGGCGGTGATGTAGAGATCTAACAGCGAAACCAGCTCCAGGTGGTTGAACAGCGGACGGGCGTACGGGTTGAAGTGTTGCTGCGCCGCCACCGCGCCGGCGAACAGCAGCACGGCGCCCACCACCTGGTAGAACTGGTTGGTGACAATGGTGGCCAGCATGATGACAGCCGCCTTGCGCAGCATCACGACTGCTTCCCACCACACCAGCGATCGCGATAGCGCGCGCCAGAAGTTGGCAGCGCACGAGTTGCGTGCGGTGCGCACGTGGTGCAGCACAGCAACGGCTTCTGGCGCGCCTAGCGAAATGGAAGCCCGCGCCTTGACCTCTGCCGCCCGCGCGTAGCCCTCGTACAGAAACGCGTACGCATTGGAGAACGCCGGGTCGCGCAGCATGGCGGGCGTGGCGCGCCCGAGCACCCACAGCACCAGCGCCGGCGTGCCGAGCCCCAACACAACCAGCACCACCACCGCCCGCACGGATCCCACCGCCTGCTGCCCCACGGAGCACTGCACGCCAAGGCCAGCTTCCAGCCAGTACGTGCCGTCCACGGGTGTGTCGCTGCACATGAGTGTAGTGAATGACGCTGACACGATGGGCATGAAGCAGAGGAACGCCATGAACACAAGCGTCGCTGTGTGCCGGCTCGCGCCAACCCACGCCTGCCAACGTGCACGTGCATGGGGCCATGTCCATGCGACGGGCAACACACGGTACCGCCACGTTATTGCCTGCGCCGCCGCCAGCGCTACTACCACAGCAGCTGCCACAGCAACACCCAACGGCGGCAGCACCACCACTGCTATGTAGCGCGTCAGGTAGCCCCATTGCAGGCGACAGCGCAGGCCGCCGAGCGACAGTGGGTTGGTGGAGGTGTACGCCGTCCACCCAAACGCCGACCGGAAGAGCGCCACGCCACCCGCAATGAATGTCGACTGCGCTGCTACAGCCTGCACAAACCCAATCAGCAGCTTCAGTGCAATGGACGAGTCGTCATGCGCTTGCATCCAGGGGTTCAGCGCAATCAGCGCCATTGCGGCGACGAAGCCGACAATGACCACCGCCAGCACAAAGTCGGCGGCACCTGGGTGCCAACACTGCCGACACACGCCATCAAACGAGCCGTACCCGTGCGCGCCATCGCACACACCGCACAGCGCGCCGCTGTACCCAGGCGCACAGGCGTACACCTCGGCCGTGGCATTGACGATGCATGCTTCCTCGTTGTAGCACGGCAGCAGCTGCGAGGTCGGGCCGACGGGTGTACCAGCTTCGTCCAGTGCGCGGTAGAAGTTGGGCTTGATGGTCAGCAGGCCGTGTACACACTCTGCGCCCTGCGCTGGGCACGGCAAGCACGCCTGTTCGTTGTCGCCGCGCGTGTATGTGCCAGCCGGGCATGGCGTGCAGAAGATTCCGCTCGGTGCGTAGCCGGCAGGACACGGCATCACTTGTACTGGGTAGACTTGTGGCGTGGGGATAGCAACTGCGCCCAGCGTGCACGCCACGCTGACGTTGTAGTGCACACCGCGGCTACCAATCAGCTGCAGCGCGTCGAATACCAAGCTGCCGCCGGCGTCAGTGCCGTGCACCGTGCCGCCAATTACAAACAGCTGGAACGCGCCGTCTGCGGTGACGCCGCCCGCATCATCAGTGGCCGCCAGCGGCGTGACGGCGCATGCAACGTTCTGGCGCGCGGCGGGTGGCAAGACGGCCGTCTGTGGCGTCACACACGGCGACACGCCGTCCACAGCAATGCCAACGTGCCATGGCGACACACCGTTGAAGGCATCCGTGACGGGTGCTAGTGGCTCGCACACGTCCAGCGTCAAGCGAGTGAGCGTGGCAGTCCATGCCACTGGCTCTGGTGCATCCGGCGTCACACGACTGCACGCCACTGCCAGCGCAGCAGACGGCACGCTAAATGACGATACCACGACAGCAGCGGTGAAGTTCAGCCAGCCACCGGCAGTTGTCACCGTTTGTGCGGCACCGCTGCTCCCAATGTTGCGCACCTCCGCACCATTGCTCGCCGTCGCCAGGCTGCATGTCACGCCGTCCACGCCGGCGCCGTTGTCATCAAGCAGGCGCAGTGACGGTGGTGGGTCCAGCAGCAGGGCGGTGGCGCCATCGGAGGGCAGGTAGATGGTGGGCAGACGGACGGGTACAAGGTGCAGCTGTTGGATTACAATGGACCGCTCCGACGATTCCACCGCCACGCCCCACACGCGGCAGACCAGCACAACCGACACCGTCATGCGCGGCAATCCCGTCACCTCCACACTCACGGCAGGGGTCACACTGCCACTGTCATCGGCACCGTACTCCGCGGCTGCCGCGCGTGCCGTCAGACGCGCATCACCACTGCGCACTGCAAGATGGCAAGATGGCGCCGCAGCCGCCCAATGCGCCGGCAGCGCGTTGTGCACAATCGCCGCTGTGGTTGCGGTCGGTGTGTCCATGAACGCGGACGACGCTGCTGGCAGCGACCATGCCACTGCCGCTGCCACAACCACGCCGTGCAGCGCCGGCAGCTGGACGCGCTCTCCCGTTGGCACCCACTCACACTCCGCGGCCAGCGATATATTAGACCCCAGCGGTGCCGCACCCAGTGACAGGGCACCAAACGCGGCGCGCCAACACAGCGCCGGTGGCGCATCCGGTGGCAACGCCGCTGGGTCACATCCGGGCTGCACTACTGCACTTGCCGTGCTGGACCAAAATGACGCATCCGTGGCGGCAGCAGCAGCCAAAACGGCCGTCAGGCCAAGTCCCAGAGGTAGGACGCCGGCGCGGGCAGGGTACACCGCAGCGGTGCATGACATGTGGCGTGCGGCGTCGGCGTAGGGTGGTAATGATGCGTTGCCACCGACGCCCACCCATGCAACGGTTGCCACCGCGCTGGCATCCATGACGACCGGCGGCAGGGGCGCGGCAAGCAACGCGGCAGAGGACGCATCCCATGCGGCAGCCAAGGACGGCAGCGCCACGTGCCATGGCGTGGAGGTGGTGGTGGTGCGCGCCTCGGCGTCGACACAACTGCCCGTCAGCGCCGCGGCGGTGCCGCTTCCGCCAGTCACCCCAGCGGCGCCAAACGCCACGGCTGCACTAGGTGCGCCGCCGTCCAGTGCCACGCGCGCGGTGGCGGTGCCAACAAGTCCAGACGTCAGCGCAGCAGTGACGTCGCGGTTGGACACTACCCAGCCAGTAGCATTCACCCATGAGGGTGGAGTGGACACCGGCGCCACAACAACCGCCTCCACCCAGCAGCTGCCCGACCCCACGCCCGACACGCGCAGGGTTGGCACGGCGGGCCAGGACTGCAGGGTGCCAGCGGCACGCCCTGACGGCAAGACCACCGTGGCGTCGTTGGCAGGTGGCGGCGTACCCACCCACTCCAGCGTGAACGGCGACGTGTAGGAGATGTTGAGAATATTGACGGCGCCCAGCCCGCTTGCGCCCACCACAGCCACTGCCACGCGCGGGTAGCCGGGCGTCATGGGCGACAACGCCGGTGCAGTACACGTGACGGTGCCGGGGGCGATAGCCGCAACGTCGGTGCATGTCACGCCACCCACCGTCACGTTGGCTGTATCCACTTCGATGGTGCTGCCGCCGCTGCTACCAATGGACACTGTGAGTTGTGTGCCAGCTTCAGCCAGGGGCGGCACTACGGCCGCCAGGCGTGGGCGTATGGCCACGGTGACAGCAGCTGACAGCACGGTGGGGGCCACAACACCGGCAGCCAAATACGACAGAGGCAGCGAGATGGCGTCGGCTACTGGTGCTGTCACTGCAATAACGGCGTCCAGCACTGCACCCGGCCAGGCACATGTTGCCAGCATTTGTGGCGCCGACGGCGACGGGACGCAGCTGCATGGCACACCGGCCAGTGTCACGTTGGCAATGCGGGCGGTGCCATTGGTGTATCCCAGCGCCACACCCGCAAGGGTGAAGGTGGCCGGCGGCGCGCATGTCGTCCCAACTAGCCCCACTCTGTCACATCCTACGGCAGCCACCGTGGCTGGGCTCACCGACTGCACCATCGCTGCCGCGAACGCGATTGCTGGTGTGGCCAGGCTCATGCGCGCCGTACCAGGTGCACCCGCCGGCAGTGCCACACGCAGCTGCACGGTGCGGTTGACGTGTGACTCAGCCGGCGCAGCGCCACCAACCTCCACCGGCAGCGCATATGTCCAGGTGCTGTTGTAGTTGCCTACACCAGCGCGCTGCCATGTTCTACCACCCGCGGAACAGGTGGCCGGCGGCTGCAGCCCTGCCGTCGTCCACACGGCGCTGTTACAGGGCAGCCGCGCCGTGGCTGGTGCCAACCCCGCGTGTACTGTTGCCTTGCCAATCGCAGGTACGGCAGTGGCGCCATTGCGGTACAGCGTCAGCGTGGGGCGCGCAATGGTGACGGTCAGCGACGCCGGCAATGTAATGGTGGACGCACCAACGCTGAGCAGTAGCGACAGTGTTAGGGGCACGCCCAGTGCGGCATCATGCACCAGCCATGGCGTGCACTCGGTAGCATTGTCGTTGATGGTACGAACAAAGCTGCAGCTATACGGCGCTGCCGGCGCGGGTGGCTGCAACGTGATGCGGGTGGGTGCCGCTGCACCCAACAGCGGCGCGGTCAGCTGGAACGAGGTGCCGTATTGGATGGCAACTGGCGCGACGGTAACCAGCGACAGGTTTGCAAACGCCGGCTTGGCAATGGACGCGGTGTAGCCAATCTGGGTCACCGTCAGCAGGGCGGTGAACCAGTACCACACGGACGCATTGCAGGTGAGCCGCAGGTGCGTTGTGTTGACGTAGTCCATTCTAGTAATGATGCCGGACGGCGATGTTGACAGTATCGGCCCCGCACCGCCGCTGCGGAACGCTTGGCCCACCAACCAGAGGGCGCCGGTTGCGCTGGCATCATTGGGCGGTGGCGGCGGCGTGTCAGGCAGCACGCGGGTGAGGGTCATGGGTGGCGTTGTAGGCGACGGCGTCAGCGATGGCGAGGCCGTCATAGATCCGGTGCGCGACGCTGTGAAGCTGGGCGAGGCAGTACTGCTTGGTGATGACGTGCGCGACGGCGTGATGCTGGGAGTCATGCTGGGAGACGGTGTGGGGCAGGGCACAGTAGTTGCCTCCGACAGCATGGCGTTCATGCGCCGAACCACGCTATTGCCGGCTTCGCCTGTGAATAGCTCGCCCACATCAGAAAGGGCGACCCCAACCGGATTGTTCCATCGAGAGGAAATCCCGCCGGTGTTTGTAACATAGCCACTAGTGCTCCCTACGACGGTGGTGACGCTTGCATCTGGCAACGATACTCGCCGGATGGCACTATTCATGCGATCTGCAACGAAAACAGTTCCGCTACTGGAATGCACAGCCATCTGGTGTGGGAAGTTGAAAAGCGCAGTGCTGCCAACGCCGTTTACAAAGCCAGTTGTTCTTATTGTGCCGGCATATGTCGTAACAATGGCGCCAGTGAGCACAATGCGCCGAATTACGTTATTGCCTGCACCAAGAGGGCCCTCGGACACGAAGAGTGCGTCGTACGCCGCCGCATAAACGACTCCGTTAAGGTTAGAGAATAGTGCGCTGGTCCCGGCGCCGTCTGCATACCCTGCTGCACCAGACGACGACCCAGCAAACACGGTCACCATACCGTTGGCAATTTTGCGGATGGCGTTGTTGCCCGAGTCTGTCAGGTACACCACCCCGCTTGGTAAGAATGCAAGCTGTTTAGGGTCATTGAACTTGGCTGCCGTGGCTGGGCCGTCAACGTACCCGGTTGAAGCATTACCGGTACCCGCAAACACAACGGGTGTACCGATTGCTGGATTTACGGAAATGGCATACACCGTTGAATACGCGCATGTGAAATACAGCTGGGATTCAGTTGGGTCGATCGTCGCACCCCGTGCAATTGGGCAAGTTGCAATCGTTGTGGCGTACCCCGTGGCATTCACACGCCGAATAGCGCCAGCGCTGCTGTCTGCCACAAACACTGTACGGTTGCCGTCAGCCGATAAGTAATAAGGGTATACGAACCTTGCAGAGGTCGCCGGCCCATCAACAGCTGTCGAGCTGCCTCCAGGAGCGCCAGCAAGCGTCGCCACGTACCATGACGTGCCCAGCATGCCGCTGCTGTACGTTGCAGCAGTGACCGGCACAGCCAGCGGCCAGCACAGGGTGTAGCCTGTGGCCGCCAAACTGCAACATTGCAGCGCAGCACACGAAATATCCAGCGCCGCGGTGCTGTTTTCGTATGTGAAAGAAAACTGGGGCGGAATGGCACGGGTCAGCGCGTTGCCCCAGCACCTAACACTGCTGCCGCTTGATGTGATGCCGCACGTAGCGTTTGCGCCCGCCGCTAGCACATTGAAGGCGACGCCAGGTGGCGGGGTGGCTTGGCCCCAGTCGTTGGCGCCCCAGCAGGCTGCGCTGCCGTCGGCCAGCAGCGCACAGGCATGGCCGCCACCGGCCGCCACTCGGGCTGCATTTGTAATGGGCGGTGTGGCATCCGGTACCTTGCTACGTGCGCCGCCCCAACACACAACAGTGTTGGCTGTTGTCACACCGCAAGAGTAGTCACTGCCGCTGGAGATGTGTACTAGCTGCAACCTGGGCGGCGGTGTGCAAACACCACTGCTGCAGTCCCCAACGCACACCGGACTAGCATCGCTCCAGGCAATGCCGCACCAATGCCGCGCGCCCGCGGCGCCGTCCTGGTACCTGCCGGAAATGAAATAGCTGCCGCTGGCGGTGAGTGTCGGCAGCGCACCCCAGCAGATCGCTATGCCAGAAAACGACAGTCCACACGTGAAGGTGTCGCCGGCAGTGATCGATTGCCACCCTGCGGTGGGTGGCGTCAGCTTGCCAGTGCCAGCAGTGTCATTACCGCTGCAGACTGCTGCGTAAGTGCTATTGACTATTACACAGCTGTGCTGCGCCCCCGTTGCGACGCGGCGCTCGCAGTAGCCGCACATCAGCGGATAAGCGGCGGCGCCGCGTGGCGAGGCAGCATACATGATTAGCAAGAGAAAGAATAGCGCGGCAGCCGGCAGGCGCCCGCATCGCCGCCATCGGCGGGCACCTGGTCCCATCCTGGGACCTGGGCCACGCTGCTGGGCTGTAGGGAGCGCCCTCACTCTGCCACCATTCATTGGCACCACGACTTACGGTCTGCGGTCTGCAGTGGTTTGATTCTGAGACGTGTCTAACCAACAAACCTAAACAATAGCGTTCCCATCAACCCCAAACACACTCACATACACACCCCTATCAGCCCCCGCAGGTATTGCCACATTGTGGGCGCTTCCTTTCTCGTGTCAGCGTCCCAGCTTCCAGCGCCCTGCCGGCGCTCCCAAAGTTCAAAGCTCAAAGTTCAGACTGCTTGTCCCTTCTCTACTACTCTCCTCTCTCTCTCCGCTCTTTCTCCTCTCTCCTCTCCTCTAGTGGCCCTAAGGGGTAAAATGCCATATGCACCATAAATCAACGCGCCGGTGCGCACATATTTTTACACACAAAATAAGCACTACATACTACAACTGTGCCTCTGTATTGATTACGACGCCGTTGCATTTCGTTTTGATTTTATTTATTTGTTAGATACAGCACCCCTCCTCCTCACCCTCTCCCCTCTTCGTTTCTGTAGCTGTCGCTGCCGCTGTCGATGTCGTTGTGGTAATGTGCGGTAACGTGCGGTCACTGCGGTTGTAACTACCTACTCTGACCACCGCTGCTTGCTTGCTGACCACCTACTCCTACCACCTCTGCTGAAGCTCTGCTCCTACCACCTCTGTTTGCTTGCCTGTCAGCTTTGTTCACTTGCGGTTCAAATATGGTCTGACCACCTGCTCTGACCACCTCTGCTACGCCTACCACCTTCTCCTTACTGCGCCTTCCTCTCCTCCCTCCCCTTTCTCTGTCATCCGCCCAGTTTGAGCAAACACCCTGGTACCCAACTCAACTTCTGTCACAGTGTCACTTGGCACGTGCCAGCTCCTTGCTCCCTCCCTCCCTCCTACTCCCACCCCGCGCTGACCATGAGGAAGAAGAGACGCCGGGCTTGTGCCGTGGCGGCGGGTGTGGCGGCGGCGCTGCAGCTGGCATGTGTCGCAGCTGCACTGACTCCACCTGATCTTGAGTTTGGGGCGTGGGACACAATAATCGGCAACCACAGTATCACAACGGGGGGCCGGCAGCTGGCTGTTGGCTACACCAATGCGCCGCTGGCGTACTGCATCAAGTACATTCCCAGCAATCTGAATGGCGGCATCGTTGGCTGCAACAGCGCGGCGCTGCCCCAGACGTGCGCACTTTCCTGCCCCAGCGGCACGTACCCCAAGAACTCCCTGGTGTCATTTAGCTGCGCGGCTAGCACGAAGAGCGCCTCTTGCTCATATTCGTGCTCGGGTTGCAACACAAGCCCCTGCCCACCACCCAGCCCAGCTGTGAATGCAATTACTGCTGCTTTGGGGGGTTATGCCTGTGGCGTATGCAATGGTGTTGGGTACACGGTTACTACTTTATGCGGCCGCTCTTCTATAGCTTACGCCTCAACCTATGTCGGCTCATATTCATTCACCACTACCTCCACTGCCACTTGCTACACTCTTATCCCACCCGTCGTTACCCCCAACCCAACCGGTTTCCAATGTGTTGCGTGCACGCCCCCAAACGTCACAGGCACGTCCTGGGTGGTCGTAACACCCGGCGCTGCGAACTTTGTCACCGGCCCAGTCGTCGTGAGGTATTCATGCAACGCGGGGTACTGGGGGTTGCCAGTAAATGCCACATGCTCTGCCGCCGATGGTACCTACTCTCCTGCCGTCTCATCTTCCATGTGTTGGGTCTGCACGCCGCCCCCCACGCCGTACAACATGGGGCAGGACGTACCGGCAGCAGGGTCGGCGCGATATACTTGTGCAGCTGGCTGGTGGGGGCCGCCCGTGGTGTCAACGTGCGCCAATACCACTGCGCTTGAGACGTGGTCGCCGCTGCCGGCGGCGAGCGGGTGCACACCGTGTGCGCTGCCGCCCACCTACGACGGCAACTATATTGTGACGGTTACGGCGTGGTCGGCCCTGGGTGGCCACCCTGCCGCCGTGTTTTTTGGCTGCAATTTGACGGGTGCCGTTGGGACGCAGGGCGCGCTCACTTGTAACAACGTCACCGGCGTCTGGGGCGGACCAGTCACGCCATCATGCGGGGTGCGTAGTTTACATTGCGTTGTGTTGTATTGAGGTGATGACTTGCCGACCCCACACACACATATCACCACACACACACCCTGCAGCCGCTGACGCTCTCCATCAAGAAGATCACCCCAGCAGCAGGCGGGACGAGCTCATGTGTGAATGGGCTTGCAACAATCGCGGGTGGCGGCGTGGCGATAAAGGGCGGCAATAGTGGTCTGGGCGCCGAGTACGCCGCCTACCTTCCCCCACCACAAGTCGTGTTAAAGGTTCCGGGCACTGGCGTCCGGCTCCTGGGCAATAACGTAACCTACAGCAGCAACTCGGAGATTAGCTTCTTCCTACCCTACGTTTTGGGTGGCCTACAGATCGAAGCCCTCGTAATCGGCCCAGCGTCGGCCATCGTGAATTCGACACTGTGCTTGGAGCCGCCGACCGTGGCGCTGTGGGCAGCCACCACCCTTGCTACGCCGCGCACCAACGTGTCCCTAGTGCTGCAGGGCGGCATCAGCCTGGATGCGGCAAACCTGGTGGTTGGCAATGCAAGCCTGCCGGTGCAGCTGGCGCTGGTTGGCAGCGCCACTGGCGTGGCTGTCCCCCTGCGCAGCTGTGTGCATGTTGCACTCTCTATGCGATTGCAGGGATCGTCGGACAACGTCACCTGCAGCGTGCT
>Ga0066256_1003406_pt1 | contig 15450 bp, 13 predicted proteins | sample ThiBio_1000_biof_FD_87107 | JGI IMG/M metagenome (GOLD analysis project Ga0066256, IMG submission 87107) | Wastewater bioreactor microbial communities from Cape Town, South Africa - Thiocy_expt_1000_biof (version 2) | ecosystem: Engineered > Bioreactor > Thiocyanate-remediating >...
GAAGTCGTGTTGCTATGCGGGGCGGTTACGCCCTCAGGAGGTTTGATGTCATCCAGCGACCTGTTTGCCTTCGATCGGGCGACGCCGGCCCCGGATGTGGAGCGCGCGGTGGCGGAACTACGCTTCGGCCGCCCGGTGCTGGTGCGCGAGGGCGCGCGGCATCTGGCCGTGCTCGCTCTCGATTGCGTCGCTCCCGGCCTCTATGATCGCTTCGCCGACGTGGTCGGCATGGAGCATAGCCTGCTGTTGACCGCCCCGCGTGCGCTCAGCCTCGGCATCGGCGAAGGCCGCGACGTCACCACGCCCCTGCGCGGGCTGTCGTTCGAAGAGGCCTCGACCCTTGCCTATGCCTTGCAGCCGGAACCGCCGACGATCTGGCAGGCAGCCGATCCGCTGCTCGCGCTGTCGGCGGAGCTGGCGCGCATCGCGCTGCTGCTGCCTGCCATGGTCGCCGCCGAGATCACCGGGCGGGAAAGGCTGTTTGCCGCCTGTCATTGCCTCAATGCCGTGCATTTGAAGGGCGCGCAGCCGAGCCGCCAGCATTTCGAAATCGTGGCGCGCACGCCGGTGCCTCTCAAGGATCTGGGCTTGGCCGATTTCGTGGTGTTTCGCGGCGGGCTGGCGCAGAAGGATCAGGTCGCCATTGTCGTCGGCAAGCCGGATGCGGGCAAGCCGGTGCCGGTGCGCATCCATTCCTCGTGCCTGACCGGCGATCTCTGCGGCTCGCTGAAATGCGATTGCGGCGACCAGCTGCGCAACGGCTTGAAGCTGCTGCACCAGGCCGGCGGCGGCGTGCTGCTCTATCTCGATCAGGAGGGGCGCGGCACCGGCATCGGCGCCAAGATGCGCGCTTACGGCTATCAGAACGAGGGGCTCGACACCATCGATGCCGATGCCGAGCTCGGCCTCAAGGCCGATCATCGCCGCTACGAGGCGGCGGTCGCGATGCTCGGACTGCTCGGCATCGAAAGCGTCGTCGTCTACACCAACAATCCCACCAAGATCGCCGCTTTGCGCGCCGGCGGCATCGCCGTCGATGCCCGCAACCCGGTGACCGGCCGCGTCACGGCGGAAAACGCCGATTACCTGCGCACGAAAACCCTGCGCGCCGGCCATATGATGGATCTGCAAAGCTTGCGGCGGACGCAATAGGCGACAGGGAGGCCGGCCATGGCGAATGTGCGGGACGGATGGGAGCGGCGGCTGGCCCGCCCGGCCGCGTCCAGTCCGCACGGCAATGCGCCGTCAGCCCTTTTCGCCCTTTTCCTCGCTTCGGCCGGCCTCTATATGCCGGCCGCCTTGATTCTCGGGCTGGAGCCGCAGGTGCCGCTCCTGGCCCTGGCCTGTCTCGCGGCCTTCTATCGTCTGGCGATGCGGGGCCTGTCCGGCTATCCGCATCCGCGTTTCGGTTATGCCAATACGGTCACGGCGGCGCGCGCCGCCCTTGCCTGCCTGGCCGGCGCCATCGCGCTCTGCGCCGATGGTTTTTTGCGCAACGGGCCGCTGGTGATATTCCTGATCGGGCTCGCAACGGTGGCGCTGGTGCTGGACGGGCTGGACGGGTTTCTCGCCCGGCGTTTCGGCGAGGTCTCCGATTTCGGGGCACGGTTCGACATGGAAACCGACGCCTTCCTGATCCTCGTGCTGTCGCTGGCCGCCGTGACGCTGAACAAGGCAGGCCCGTGGATCGTGGCGATCGGGCTGATGCGATATGCCTTCATCGCCGGCCAGCGGCTTGTGCCGCGCCTCAAGGCGCCGTTGCCGCCCTCCTTCCGACGCAAGCTGATCTGCGTGCTGCAGGTGGTCGCGCTGCTGGCGCTCATGCTGCCGGCGGTGACCTCGCCGCTATCGGATGCCATCGCCGCGCTGGCGCTGGCGGCGCTGATCTTTTCCTTCGGCGCGGATTGTCTTTATCTGCTTCGTCGGCGGCAAGAAGTCGGCTAGTCTTCCTCCGATCGGGAGGCGGGCCGTGACCACAGCAATGGCGCAAGGATCGACAGGCGTGCGGCGCGGCTGGAGCGCACCGGCGGCGGTAATCGTTTTCGTCGTCATAGCGCATGCGGTTCTCGACCTGCCGGGCCATCCCGATGCCGTCACGTCCATGGCCTTCCTGCCGCTGCCGCTGGAAATACCGCTGGCGGCGCTGGTCCTCCTGCTGACGCCGAAACCGGTGGCGCGCCTGCTCTGCGTGGTTTTCAGCCTGTGCATCGCCGTCATGCTTCTGCTGAAGATCGCCGATATCGGCACGCAGGCGGCGTTCCAGCGGGTGTTCAACCCCTATCTCGACCTGAAAATGCTGCGCGACGGCTGGGATCTGCTCGCCCGCTCGGCCGGGCGGCCGCTCATCCTGATTGCGGCGCTGGCGCTGTTGCTGGCTCTCGCGCTGTTGATCGGCGGTTTCTACAAGGCCGCCCGGCATCTGGCGCGGCTTGCCGAATCCCGGCGGCGCAAGGCGGTCGCCTTCTTTTCCCTCCTTGCGATCATCGAAGTCGGACTATCGCTCCTGCCGGCCGCCTTGCCGGTGGAGGCGAAGGCCGGGCCATATCTCCTGCGCCGGGTGGCGCTGATCGTCACCTCCTTCGCCGACATGCGCCGCTTCGAAAGCGAACTGGCGGCGGCGACCGGGACGAGCGGGCCGGCGGATTTCGCCGCCGTCGCCGGGCGCGACGTGGTGGTCGTCTTCGTCGAATCCTATGGGCGCAGCGCCATCGAGGATCCGCGTTATGCGCCGGTCAGCGGGCCGCGTCTTTCGGCCATGCAGCGTAAGATCGACGGCGCCGGCCTGTCGGCGGCGAGCGGCTGGTTGACATCGCCGACCGTCGGCGGTCTCAGCTGGCTTGCCCATGCCACCACGCTCTCCGGCCTGTGGATCGACAGCCAGGCGCGCTACGACCGGCTGATGCAAAGCCGTGTGCCAAGCCTCAACCGCCGGTTCGCGCAGGCCGGCTGGCAAAGCCTCGCCGTCATGCCGGCGGTTACGCCGGGTTGGGCGGGCGCCCGCCGGGACGGCCATGAGCGCATCCCCCCCCCCCCCCCTCTCCGCTATCGCGGCAAACCCCTCCACCGGGTCCCCCAGCCCGATCAAAATACGCTTTCCCCCCTCGAGCGGGTCGCCCGCGGGCCCGCGCCGGGCGGCCGCCCGCCGGGGGTGGCCGACATCCCCCTCATCCACCCGCACCCGCCCTGGACGCCGGTACCCGAGCCCGTCGCCTGGGAGGCGATCGGCGACGGAACGATCTTCGCCGCCCAGGCGACAAGCGGCGAACCGCCGGCCGTCGTCTGGGCCGATCCCGACAATGTGCGGCGGCATTACATAAAAACCATCGATTATACTCTGGAGATACTGTCGGAATATCTGGCGCGCTCGGCCGGCGACGGGCTTTTCATCATCCTCGGCGATCATCAGCCGGCCGCCATCGTCACCGGCCCGCAAGCCTCCCGCGCCGTGCCGGTCCACATCGTCAGCCGCGATGCGGCGCTGGTCGAGCGCTTCCGGCAGGCCGGATTTTCCGCGGGTTTTCGCCCCGGCCCAGAGGCCGCCGAGCGTCCGATGAGCGGGTTTGCGCCGCTGCTTCTTTCCCTGCTCGCTCAGACGCGTTAAAATAGCATCCAATTTAAAATCTACCTGAGGATGTATATTTGTTGAAATTCCGGTATCAAAGCCTGGAGATAAGGCAGATGCCAAAGTGTCTTTTGCGACTACATACAAATTTAAGAAATGTATCAGTATATTTTTCATCAAACCGGGCTGCGGCTGTCAAGTCGCGGCGGCGCATGCGCGCATTTCAAACGGTTGGGGAGAAGTGGTTCGGTTAGCAGGCGAGGGGAGTTCCGATGCTATTCAAGTCCGCCACAAGTCGAAATATGGCATTGATCGCAGGCAGCGGCCTGATCGCGACGGTGGCGGCAACGGGCCTGTTGCTGTCCTTCGCCTATGACAATATCCGCGACGCCAGCATCACCGAGATGCGGCAGATCGCCGGCAGCTATGCTGCCGACATCGAACGCTCGATGTCGACCGGCGTCGAGCTGACCGCCAACCTGCGCTCAGGCCTGACGGCGATGAAGAAGGGTGGCGATGCCGACCGCGCCCGCGCCGACCTGCTGCTGAGGACCGTGCTGGAAGACAGCCCGAGCGTGCTCGGCACCTGGACCGGCTGGGAACCCAACGCCTTCGACGGCAAGGATGCCGATTTCGTCGGCAAGGAAGGCCATGACGCCACCGGCCGCTACGTTCCCTATTGGGTGCGCAACAGCGGCAAGATCAGCCACCAGGCGTTGATCGACTACACGATTCCCGGCAATGGCGATTATTACCAGCTGGCCTTCACGCAGCGCAAAACCGTGATCGTCGAGCCCTATCTCTACGATATCGGCGGCGAAAAGGTCGCCATGACCTCCATCGCCACGCCGATCCTCTGGGAGGGGAAGGCGGTGGGCGTCGCCGGCATGGATATTTCGCTGGCCGAAACCCACAAGACGCTCTCGGCGGTCAAGCCGATGGGCACGGGCTTTCTCGGCCTCGTCACCGGCGCCGGCGTCATCGTCAGCCATCCCGATTCGGGGCTGACCGCCAAGTCGATCAAGGATGCCGGCGACAAGACCGCCGCCTGGGGCGACCTGATCGCCCATCCCGGCGATGCGGTGCAGACGGCGGGTGCCGATGGCGCGCCGTTGATCTCGGTCGCCATGCCGGTCAAGCTGACGCCCGACCTCAACTGGTATGCGATCGTCTCCGTGCCGAAGGCGGCGGTCTTCGCGAAGCTCTACGGCATCCTCTGGTCCGCAGCGCCCGTTTCCGGCGCCTCCGCGTTGCGGCTCGGCCTGGCCGTCTGGTTCATCGCCCGGAAATTGAACTTCGCCCCCAAAATCGGGGAAGATGACCCAAAAGCATGGCGATGCAATCGGAGGTGGAGGCGGCGTTGGGTGTACGGCCCGTTGGTCTGGTGTCGGGAGAGGGGCACCGGCAAGCACTATCGGCCTCTGACACGAGTGCAGCCGCCGCAAGATCACCCTGGAGCAGGAGGCCGAGGCCAACCGCGACCGCGAGGAGCAGGAACGCCAGCAACGCTCCGTCTCCCATGCCGCACGCGAGGAGGCGATCCGCTTTGCCGTCGCCGAGCTCGGCCATGGGCTGGCGAAACTCTCGGATGGCGACATGACCGTGCGGCTGGAGAAACCTTTCAGCGAAGCCCTGGATGCGATCCGCAAGGATTTCAACGTCTCGGTGGAAAAGCTGCAGGCCGCACTCCTGTCCTTCTCTCAGAATGCCGCGACCATCCAGGCAGGCTCGGAGGAAATCCGCGCCGCGGCCGACGATCTGGCCTGCCGCACCGAGCAGCAGGCGGCCTCGGTGGAGCAGACCGCCGCGGCGCTGGAGGAAATCACCACCTCGGTCAAGGATTCGACCCTGCGCGCCGAAGAAGCCGGTTTGCGCGTCGCCCGCACCAAACAGGGGGCGGAGCACTCCGGCGAGATCGTGCGCAATGCGGTGGCGGCGATGAGCGCCATCGAGGAATCCTCGCAATCGATCTCCAACATCATCGGCGTCATCGACGACATCGCCTTCCAGACCAACCTGCTGGCCCTGAATGCCGGTGTCGAGGCGGCACGGGCCGGTGAGGCGGGCAAGGGCTTTGCCGTCGTCGCCCAGGAGGTGCGCGAACTGGCGCAACGCTCGGCGCAGGCGGCCAAGGAAATCAAGAGCCTGATCACCTCATCCGGCGGTCAGGTCAAGCACGGCGTCGGCCTGGTCGGCGAGACCGGCGATGCGCTGCGCAACATCGTCGCGGAAGTGCAGGAAATCGACCGTCACGTGCAGGCGATCGTCCAGTCGGCGCGCGAACAGTCGGTCGGGCTGCAGGAAATCAATACCGCCGTCAACCAGATGGATCAGGGCACGCAGCGCAACGCCTCGATGGTCGAGGAAACCAATGCGGCCTCGCATACGCTGGTGTCGGAAGTCACGGCGCTCTCGGCCCGGCTGGCGCAGTTCAACCTCGGCGCAGGTCACGCCGCCGCACCGCGCCTGCAGGCCAGCGGCGGTGGGACAAGCTTCGCCGTAGCAGCCGTCTCGCGCGCCGCGGCGCCACGGCCGGCGCCGGCGCGCAACGCCGCCAGCGGGCCGCGCAGCGCCCCCGGCAACGCCCGCCCGGTCACATCGCCCGCCCATGCGCTCACCGGCAAGCTGACGGCGGCTTTCGGCGGCGCGCCATCCGCTTCGGACGCGAGCTGGGAAGAATTCTGAGAACACAGGTTTCGGGCAGCCATAGGACTGCCCGAAACCTTTTCCATCCGCCTTGCGTTAACGGGCTGATCGCAATCCCGAAGATGGAACGACATTGAGTTCCATAATGTGGATTATGCCAACCAAACGCAACGGAGAGGCAAGCATGGCGCGCCCGGCTTTCTGGAGAGGCTATCTGAAACTCTCGCTGGTGACGGCGGCAGTGACGCTGACGCCGGCGACGACGGAAAGCCGGAAAGTCCGCTTCCACATCCTCAATCGCGCCACCGGCAACCGGGTGACCAGCCGTTATGTCGACAGCATCACCCACCGGGCGGTGGCGGACCGGAACCAGGTGCGCGGCTATCCCAAGGGCGAAGACGATTACGTGCTGATCGAGGACGAGGAAATCGACGCGCTCGGCGTGGAAAGCACCCGCACCATCGATATCGACCGTTTCGTGCCCACCGACGCCATCGACTGGCTGTGGTACGAGCGGCCGCACTTCATGATGCCGGCCGACAAGGTCGGCATGGAGGCCTTCGCCGTCATCCGCGCCGCCATGGAGGCGAAGAAGGTCGCAGGCCTGTCGCGGCTGGTTCTCTACGGCCGCGAGCATCCGGTTGCGCTGGAACCCTGCGGCAAGGGCATCGTCGTCTGGACCCTGCATTATGCCGATGAGCTGCGCGAGGCGGAGCACGTCTTCGATGTACCGAAGAAACCGAAAAAAGACGCCGCCATGGACAAGCTGGTGAAGGCCGAACAGCTCGACTGGGCGCCTTCCCTGCTCGGCGACCCGGTGCAGCACAAGATCGAAAAGCTCCTGAGCGCCAAAACGAAGAAGCAGAAGACGAAACCGGCCCCCAAGCGCGCCGCCGCGCCGTCCGGCAAGGTCATCAACCTCATGGATGCGCTGAAGAAAAGCCTCGCCTCGGAAAAGCGCGGCTGATCATTTCGCTTTCGGCAGAGGGCGTGCGGAATCGAAGAAATCGCCCCAGGGATCGCGCTCGAGCGCGGCGATGCGCCGGCCGGCATTTTCGACGGTGAAGCTGGTCGGGCCGATCTCCTCCGTCAGCTCGTTCCAGGCGAGCGGCATCGAGACCGCCGCGCCCGGCCGCGCCCGTGTCGAATAGGGCGCGACGGCGGTGTTGCCGCGGCCGTTGCGCAGGTAATCGATGAAGATGCGGCCGTTGCGCTTCGCCTTGGTGGCGACGGAGAGATAGCGGTCGGGCTCCTCGCGCGACAGGGTTTCGGCCATTTTCTTCGCGAAAGCCTTCACCGCCGGCCAGCGCGCCTGCGGCTTCAGCGGAATGACCACATGCAGGCCCTTGCCGCCGGAGGTCTTGACGAAAGGCACGAGACCGGCGGCCTCGATCTTCTCCTTGAGTTTCAGCGCCGCCTCGATCACCGCGCTCCAGGCGACGTCCTCGCCGGGGTCGAGGTCGAGGGTGATCATGTCGGGGCTTTCCCAGGTCTTCGTGGTCGTGCCCCAGGGGTGGATTTCGAGCACGGCGGCCTGCACCAGTCCGATGAGGCCGTCGAAATCGAGGATGCGCACCAGCGGCTCGCCGCCCTTATCCTTGGGATCGGCGATGCGGGCGATGGTCTTGTTCATGCCGCGCCAGGCATGCTTCTGGAAGAAGCGTTGTCCGCCGATGCCTTCCGGGCAGCGCAGCAGCGCCAGCGGCCGGTCGACGACGAAGGGCGCCATCAGCGGCCAGACCTCGGCATAATAATCGGCAAGCCCCTGCTTGGTGACCCCCTCCTCCGGCCAATAGATGCGGTCGGGATGACTGAGCTTGACCGAGCTGCGCGCCACAGGCGTCTTCGCTTCCATGGTTTCTGGCGACTCCCGCTTCACCTCGCCGGCCTCCTTGTCCTCGCGCAGGCCCCGAAAAGAGGCATGGCGCAGATTGCCATCCGCCGACCACCCGCGAAACTCGATTTCCGCGATCAGCTCCGGCCTGACATAGACGAGATCGCGGCGCTCCAGCGCCGTCAGCCTGTCGGCGAACGGGCTTTCGTCCTGGCGCAACGCATTAAGGCGTTCGAAAAGCTGCTCGGCGACCGCCTGGGTAAAACCGGTGCCGACCCGGCCCACATGCCGCAGGCCCTCTTTTTCGAAGACGCCGAGCGCCAGCGAGCCGATGGCATGCGGCGAGACCGAGGACGGTGCGAAGCCGCCGATCACCAGTTCCTGCCTTTCGGAACATTTCGACTTGACCCAGCTTCCCTTGCGCCCCGACACATATTTGCCGGTTCGATCCTTGGAAACCACGCCTTCGAGGCTGAGACGGCAGGCATGTTCGAGCGCGAGACCGCCGCTTTCGCCGAAATGCTCGCTGTATCGCAGGGCCGGCGTGGCCGCAGGCAGCAGCTTTTCGAGCAGCGCCTTGCGTTCCTCCAGTGGCGACGGGCAGAGATCGTGCCCGTCGAGATGCATCAGGTCGAAGGCATAGAAGGTGAAACGATCCTTGCGGCCCTCGCTCAAATCCTGCTGCAGCAGCGAGAAATCGGAGGAGCCGCTGGCCTTTTCCACCACCACCTCGCCATCGATCAGCGCTTCGGAAACCGGCAGCGCCTTCAGGGCGTCGAGGATGGCGTCCCCGAATTTCGCGGTCCAGTCGAGGCCGCTGCGGGTCAGCAGCCTCACCGCGCCGTGGTCGATGCGGGCCTGCAGGCGATAGCCGTCGAACTTGATTTCGTGCAGCCATTTTTCCCCGCGCGGCGGGCTGGGCTTCAGGGTGGCGAGCGCCGGCGGCAGGAAATCCGGCAGCTTGCGTTTGCGCGCGCCCTTCGGCCAGTCATGCACCTGCGGTTTCCGCGCCCTGGCGGGTGCCGCCTTTGCCGCCTTGCCGACGGGCCGCGAATTCCAGCTATCGCCGGGCGCGCGCGCCACCTCCTCGATGGAGCGGCCCGATTTCACCGAATCCGGCAGCTTCTTCAGGATGTCGCCATCGGGATCGGCGGCCTCGTCCTCGCTCTTGATCAGCAGCCAGTTGTCGCGCTTTTCCTCGGCCCGGCCCTTCATGCGCACCAGATGCCAGCGGCCATGCAGCTTTTCGCCCTCCAGCTCGAATTCGAGATGGCCCTTGCGATAGCCCCTGTGCGGATCCTCCAGCGGTTTCCAGGTGCCGCGATCCCAGACGATGACGGTGCCGCCGCCATATTGCCCCTTGGGAATGGCGCCCTCGAAATCGCCATAGGAGAGCGGATGGTCCTCGACATGCACGGCAAGCCGCTTTTCGCCGGGATCGATGCTGGGGCCGCGCGTCACCGCCCAGCTTTTCAACACGCCGTCCAGCTCCAGCCGGAAATCGTAATGCAGCCGGCGGGCATCGTGCTTCTGGATGACGAAGCTGAAGCCGCCGCTTGCCGCCCGCTTGCCCTCCGGTTCCGGCGTGCGGTCGAAACGGCGCTTGCTGTTGTAGGTCTTCAGCTCGTCCATGGCTCAGACCGCCTTCTTGCGCTTCGTCGCCGGTTTCCCGCCGTCGGCAAGGCTGGCACTGCGGCGCAGCGCATCGCGCAGGTCGACCACGTTTTCCTGTTTCGGCAGCGGCCGCTTCGGCAAGGGCTTGCCGGCGATCTTGGCCTCGACCAGTTCGTGCAAGGCCTCGTCATATTGGTCGACGAAGGTCTGCGGCTTGAAGCTGCCGGCGCGTGTGTCGATGATATGGGCGGCGAGATCGAGCATTTCCTGATCGAATTTCAGATCGGGAAGGTTGCGGAAGGCCGCCTTGGCGGGGCGCACCTCGTAATCGAAATGCAGCGTCGTGGCGATCAGCCGGCCCTCCGAAACGCGGATGACCAGCTTTCGGTTGCGGCGGAACATCACCGCATCGGCAATCGCCGCCATGTCGTTGCGGGCGAGCGTTTCCGCAAAGGCGGTGAGCGTCGCATCGTCCTGAGGCTCAGCCGGGCCGAGGAAATAGGGCTTGTCGAGATAGAGCCGGTCGAAGTCGCCGCAGCCCAGAAAACCGTCGACGGCGAGCGTCTTGTCGCCCTTCGGCATCAGTTCGGCCAGTTCGTCGGGCTCGACGGCGACATAGGTGTCGTCGTCGAGCGGATAGCCCTTGATCTGCGCGTCGCGGGCAACTTCCGCGCCGGTCTCGCTGTCGACATAGCGGCGTTCGACACGGTGGCCGGTCTTGCGATTGATGATGTTGAAGGAGATGCGCTCGGCGGATTCCAGCGCGCTGTAGAGCGCCACGCCGCAGCTTTCCTCGCCGAATGTCAGCTTGCCTTTCCAGCTTGCCCGTCGCGCCATCGCCTCGCCTTCCATTTCATCCCCGGGGCCGTTGCGGCTCCGTTTCCAGCAATGTCTCGATCGCCGCCACCTCCTCGCCGGTGATCACCGGCACGGGGTCGGCGGCCATGGCCTCCAGCACCGCCGGCGACAGCACGCCGCCGCGGATCGCCTCCTCCATCGCCGCCCGCGTCTCGCGCTCGGCCTTCAATTGCGCATAGAGCGCCAGGATCAGGCGATCGCGAGCGTCGAAGGCGGTGCGGGGCTTGCGGCTGGGTCCGGTCATGGCGGAAGAATTCACAAGGGCGGTGAGAAGTTCCGCATCCCCTCTCGATTCCGTCTTGCCGGGGTTGGGTGCGAAAAAACCGGGCCGGTTCGATTTTCGCTGTTGCCAAGCGGTCGGCCACTTAATATGCTGTTAAGTGAGGAGCGAGGCCATGGACGAGATCGCCATAGCGGCAAAGAACCAGGACGCCATCGGCGAAAAGGTCAAGGCGTTCCGCACGGCGCGGCGCATGTCGCTGCGGGCGCTGGGGGAGGCGACGGGCACCACGGCAAGTTTCCTCAGCCAGCTCGAACGGGGCTTGAGCGGCGTAAATACCAGCACGCTGATGCGGATTGCCGGCGCCCTCGGCATCAGCCTTACGGACCTGTTCGAGGAGACAACGCCGCCGGTCGGGCGGGTGCTGCGCAAAGCGGAGCGGCCTGCCTTGCCGCCGGCCGAAGGCTATCGCAAGATGCTTCTGTCGCGGCGCCCCATCCGCGACATGGAAGTCTATATCGGTGAATTCGATCCCGGCGGCTCCACAGGCGACAAGCCCTATAGCCATGGGGATTCGCACGAGCTGTTCTTCGTCATCCGTGGCCGCGTCGAGCTGACGCTTGGCAACGAGCGCCATGTGCTCCTGTCGGGAGACAGCATCGAATATCCGAGTTCGGTTCCGCACAAGACCGTCAATATCGGCGAGGAACCGGCCGAAGTCGTCTGGATGATCGCGCCGCCGACCAGCGTCGCGGATGAGCTTGACCAATACCTGCCACGGCCCGGCTCGTAGCCGGGGCAGGACACAACGGAACCGAGCGTTACTGGGAGTGACAAGGATGAAGACTTTTTCGAGGGCTCTCGCCCTGATGATGACCTGCGCGCTGGCACTACCGGCATTTGCACAGGACAAGCCCGTCGCCGGCGAAGTCAAGGAAGGCTCGCTCAAGGGCAAGACCCTGACTTTCGTGTCCTATGGCGGCATCTACCAGGACGGCCAGGTCGCCGCCCTCCAGGATTTCGTCCAGAAATCAGGCGTGACGCTGCTCAACGACGGCCCGACCGAAATCGCCAAATTGAAGGCCCAGGTCGATGCCGGCAACGTCACCTGGGATGTGGTCGATACCGCCGACCTGCCGCCCTACGTCCATTGCGGCACGCTGTTCCAGAAACTCGATCTCACCAAGCTCGACGTCTCGAAAATCCCGCCCGGCCAGGTCGGCGAATGCTCGGTGCCGGCGATGAACTACGGCGTCGTGCTGATGTACAAGAACGACAAGTACAAGGACAATCCGCCGAAGAACTGGCAGGATTTCTTCGATACTGAAAAATTCCCCGGCACGCGCGCCATCGACGGCAGCGGCGACCCGACCGGCGGGGTGATCGAGCAGGCCTTCAAGGCGACCGGCGGCGGTCCCCAGACGATGACCGAGGCCGACATCGCCCAGGCGGTGGACAAGGTGCGCGCGCTCGGCCCCGGCACGATCTACTGGAAGAACGGCGCGGGAAGCCAGCAGCCCGCCGAATCCCGCGAAGCCGACATGATCATGATGTGGACCGGCCGCGCCATGACCGCCGTCAAGAACGGCGCGCAATACCCCCCCGTCTGGCAGGACTGGCTCGTCGTCATGGACCAGATGACCATCCCGGTCGGCGTCAAGGACACCGATGCGGCCTATGCGCTGCTCAACGCCTATCTCGGCAAGAAGGCGCAGGAAGTGCTGACCGAAAAAACCTCGTATACGCCGATCAACATGGACGCCAAGCCGAACGTCGACGCCAACACCACCGCCTTCCTCACTTCGACGCCGGAGCGCATCGCGCAAGGCTATCAGCAGAACATCCCGTTCTGGGTGAAGAATTTCGACAAGGCCGGCGAGCAATGGGCCGCCGTGCTTTCGGGTAACTGAGGACAGGCTTATGCCGCAAGTCCCTTCTCCCCTCGGGGAGAAGGGGTTTGGGACAACGGCTTCATGTCCTAGCCATTGCTCTGCTTCACCCGAACACAACCACGGGAGACGACCTTGACCGATACGCCTGACCGGCCCGTTCTCCTTCCGCGCTTCCGCTTTCGCGGCGCCGTCTGGCTGGCGACGCCGGCCGTGCTGGTGCTGCTCGCAGCCCTTGCCTATCCGCTCGCCATCGTCGTTGTCCGCAGTTTTACCGATCCGGCGCCGGGCTTCGACAATTACGTCTGGTTCTTCCAGTCAGCCGTCAACCGCACGGTGTTGCAGCGCACCTTCGTCGTCGCCGCCTGGGTGACGCTGGCATCGCTGATCTGCGCCTATCCTTACGCCTATGCCATGACCATCGCCGGCAAGAACCTGCGGCTCGCGCTGATCCTCTGCGTGCTCGTACCCTTCTGGCTGAGCGGCGTGGTGCGCACGCTCGCCTGGGTGATCCTCTTGCAGGATTCCGGCGTCATCAATTCTATGCTGCGCGGCATCGGCCTGTCACCGGTGAAACTGATCCGCACCCTGCCCGGCGTCGTCATCGGCATGACCCAGGTGCTTTTGCCTTTCATGATCCTGCCGATCTATTCGGTCATGAAGGGCATCGATACCCGCCTGCTGCAGGCGGCCCGCAGCCTCGGCGCAAAGCCATGGCGCGCCTTCCTTCAAATCTACGTGCCGCTGTCGCTGCCCGGCGTCTATGCCGGCGCGATCATCGTCTTCATCCTGTCGCTCGGCTTCTACATCACGCCCGCCCTGCTCGGCGGCCCGCGCAGCACCATGCTGTCGTCGCTGGTGCAGAACCAGGTGCTGAGCCTGCTGAACTGGGGGCGCGGCGGCGCGATGGGCGTCGTGCTGCTGGTCGCGACCTTCGTGCTCCTGGCGCTTGCGGCACCGCTGATGCGCCAGAAACACACCCGCACGCGGCGGGAGGCCTGAGCCCATGTCCTTTTCGCGCGTTTTCCTTGGCCTGTTCTGCCTGCTCGTCGCCATCCTCTTGCTGGCCCCGACGCTGGTCGTCATTCCCATGTCGTTCAACGGCAACAAGTCGCTGGCCTTTCCGCCCGTCGGCTTCACTTGGGCGTGGTATGAGAATTTCCTCACCAATCCGGACTGGACCACGAGCTTCACCAATTCGCTTGTTATTGCCCTGATCGTCGCCGTCGCCGCGACGGTCATCGGCACGCTCGCCGCCTTCGGCGTCACTCGAGCGGCGTCGCGCACCGGCGGGCTGCTGCGCGCCTTGCTGATCACGCCGATGGTGGTGCCGGGCGTGGTGCTGGCGATCGGCATTTATGCGGTCTATCTCGATGCGCATCTGGTCGGCACGGTCGCAGGCTTTGCGCTGGCGCACACCATGCTCGCCATTCCCTTCGTGCTGATCGCCGTGCAGGCCAGCCTCGAAGTCTTCGACCGCCGGCTGGAAACGGCCGCCGCCAGCTTGGGCGCCGGCCGGCTGACGGTGTTTCGCACGGTGACGCTGCCGCTGATCTTGCCCGGCATCCTCTCCGGCGCGTTGTTTGCCTTCATCACCTCATTCGACGAGATCATCGTCGCGCTGTTCATCACCAGTCCCTATCTCAAGACCCTGCCGGTGCAGATCTATTCGTCGATCACCCGCGACGCCGATCCGACCGTCGCCGCCGTCGGCACGCTGCTGTTCCTGGCCACCTCGCTCATCATCATTGCCGGCCTGCTTTTCGGCATGCGCCGCGGAAGGACCTGACCCCATGAACGCACCCCAACGCTCCGCAGGCGCCGCGATCGAAATCCGCCAGGCTTCCAAGCGTTACGGCGCCTTCGTGGCGCTGCGCGATATCGATCTCCACATCCGCCCCGGCGAATTCATGACCCTGCTCGGCCCTTCCGGCTCCGGCAAGACGACAACGCTGAACCTGATCGCCGGCTTCACCGACATCAGTTCCGGCGCACTCGACACCGGCGGCAAGAGCGTCACCGGCCTGCCCTCGCACAAGCGCAATATCGGCGTCGTCTTCCAGCATTACGCGCTGTTTCCGCATATGACGGTTGGCAAGAACGTCGCCTATCCGCTGAGCTTGCGCGGCATCCGGGGCGACGATCGCGAGCGCCGGGTGAAACGGGCGCTCGACATGGTGAAGATGGCCGATTTCGCCCATCGCTATCCCAACGAGCTCTCCGGCGGCCAACAGCAGCGCGTGGCGCTCGCCCGCGCGCTCGTCTTCGATCCGCCGCTGCTTTTGATGGACGAGCCGCTCGGCGCGCTCGACAAGAAGCTGCGCGAATGGCTGCAACTCGAAATCAAGCGCATCCACCGCGAGCTCGGCACCACCTTCGTCTATGTCACCCATGACCAGGAGGAGGCGCTGGTCCTTTCCGACCGCATCGCCGTCTTCAATGGCGGCCGCATCGAGCAGATCGGCACGGGGCGCGAACTCTACGACAATCCGGCGACGCTGTTCGTCGGCCGCTTCATCGGCGAATCCACCGTGCTGCGCGGCGCAAGCGAGATCGTCAATGGCGATACGGTGATGACCGTCGGCGGCGACAAGATCGTCGCCCATGGCCGGCTGGATGGCGACGCCAGCCCCGTCATCCTGCTGCGGCCGGAGCGGGTGGCGCTGAAACGTCCAGGCTCCGATGCCGTCAGCGGCGAAAACCGGCTCTCCGGCACGGTGGCGGAAGCGATCTATCTCGGCTCCGGCTCCAAATACGAGGTGAAGCTCAAGGACGGCACGATTGCGGTCGTGCGCGCGCCGCCGGGGGCTGCCGATTTCGCCATCGG
>Ga0066256_1003407_pt1 | contig 15448 bp, 9 predicted proteins | sample ThiBio_1000_biof_FD_87107 | JGI IMG/M metagenome (GOLD analysis project Ga0066256, IMG submission 87107) | Wastewater bioreactor microbial communities from Cape Town, South Africa - Thiocy_expt_1000_biof (version 2) | ecosystem: Engineered > Bioreactor > Thiocyanate-remediating >...
GGCCGAGAGATCGAAGCTCGCCTGCGGGGCAGAGGCCGGACCGGTAATGGCTGCCTTGGCGGAAATGAGGCCATCGACGGTCACACCTGGCGTAAAGCGGTGCAGCAGCGCGGCGGGCAGGTCGACGACGCGGATGTTGAGCGCCAGATCGGACCCGGCGGTGCCGTCGATAGTGATGCGCCCGTCGCCGAGGCGGACGGTCAGCGCCGGCACGGTGACGACGCCCTTTTCGACGGTGATCGTCGTCGGATCGGCGAGCGACAGCCCGATCCCCAGCGGGGCGGCGCTGAAACTGTCGAGGCCGATGGCGATGGCGCCGTCGGTGGTGCGGGCATTGCCGTTCAGCCGCAGCGGCTGGTCGTCATAGCGGGCGTCGAGGGCGAAATCGGTGCTGTCGGCCTGCTGGGCGATGTCGACGGTGAGGCCGTCGACGCGGTTGCCGCCGGCCTCGATCGCCTCGGCGCGGATGCGGCCCTTGGCGACCAGCGCCTGGAGGTCGCTGATCGTCAGGTCGATATCCGGCTTGAGCAACTGGGCGGCATCGGTGCGCAGGCCGCTGCCGCTGGCGGAAATCGCCGCCTGGATGCGCCCGTTCTCATGGCCTATGGTCGCGGACCCCTTGAGGTCGCCCTCCGCCTGCTGGCCGGCAAGCGCGAAGACGAGGCCGAGATCGGGCAGGTCGAGATTCAGCTTGCCCTCGGGCAGGAACTCCGGCGAGAAGGCGAGCTGGCCGTCGACACGGTTCGGTCCGACCGACAGCTTCAAGGTCGGTATGGTGATCGTGCCGTCCTTGCCGTCAAGCGCGGCGTCGATCTGGATTGGCTGGCCGGCGATGCTGCCATTGCCGGCAATCGTGCCCGAGGGGGCTTCGGCGCTGGCGGTGCCGTTGGCGGCAATCGACAGGTTGACGACCTTGCGACCGGCAAGCTCAGCCTCTTCGGCCGCGACCGTCGCCTTGACGGCGGGTGCGGACAGGGGGCCGGTCGCGGACAGCGTGAAGGTCGCGGCGCCGCGTCCATTGGTCAGCCATTTGCCGATTTCGGGCACATTGCCGGTCAGCGCGGCATCCAGCGTTTTCTGCGCATCGAGCGAAAGCTTGCCGCTGGCCTCGACGGCATCGGATTTCAAGGTGAGATCGGTGACGCTGACGGCGCCGCCCCTGGCGGTCGAGATTTTGCCGGCGAGGGCGATGGTGCCGGCGAATTTCTCCGCGAGGCCGGGCGGCAACAGGCTTGGTACGGCAAACAGGCGCAGATCGGCGTCAAGACTGCCGGCGGCGAGATCGTATTGGCCGGTGGCGGTGCCGCCGAGGCTGCCGCTTTCCAGCGCCAGCGGCTGGAAGGCGATGACAGCGCCCGACACGGCGAGCGGCGCGGTGATCTGAAGCGGCCCGCGCACGACGCGGTCGAGATCGGCGCTGGCGAATTTCGTTTCCTCGATGGAGAGGCGCGAAGCGATGCGGCCGGAGCGGGCGGAAAGGTCGAAGGCATCGCTGCGCGCCTGCAGGTGCAGGCCGCCGAGATGGCCCTGCGGCAGATCGAGCGAGGTCAGCGCCGCCGCCAGATCGAGCTTGGCCGCATTGGCCGGGCCGGTGACGGCGAGCGTCGCGCTGTCGATCAGCACCCGCGCCTCGCCCTCGGCCAGCGGCCAGCGAAAATCGACGGGACCCGCTTTGCCGGTCAAGCGGGCGCTGAGATCGTTGTCCCCCTTGGGATCGAAGGTGCCGGTGGCGGTCAGATCGAGACTGCCGGTCGTCAGCCGGCCATTGTCCACGGTCAGGCGGCCATCGGTTGTGAGTGCTGCGGATAGGTCGATATCGGTGGTGCCGGCAAACAGCGGCCGGAACACCGGCGGCAGGACGGAATCGAAGCTGCCGCCGCCCTTGACGATGAGGTGATGACCGCCATCCGTGGTTCCCTGGTGACGGCCGTCGACGGCGAGCACCAGCTTGCCATCCAGAGCCGCCGAAAGCTTGCCCGACCAGTCAGAGAGCGGCCCCGCGCCGGAAATATCGAAGGACAGCGCCGGTCGGCCCGGCAGGCGCAGCAGCCCGGCGACCAGCCCGCCGGCCGGTTCCGCGACCTTTGCGTCCAGATCCAGCCGGTTTTCGGCGGGCGCGAAGGCGAAAACGACATGCGCGCCCGCCTGCGCCAGATCGGCGCGGTTGACGTCGAGGGCGGATTCGATGCGGTCGCGCTCTGCCGTCAGCGTGCCGCGCGCTTGCAGGCGATAGGCGTCGCCCGCCAGTGCCGCGCCGAGGCGGATATCGGGGAATTGCATCCGTTCGATCCGGATCGCCACCGGCAGGCCGCCGCTGGAACTGTCGGACGAGGATGAGGGCGTTTCGGTGACGACCGGCGGGCGCTCGACGCTGACCAGACCGGCCGTAACCTGCTCCGCATGGAAGGTGGCGGTCAGGAGAGACAGCGGCGACCAGTCGACGGCGATGTCGCGCAACTCGGCATAGGGGCCCTTGGTGTCGGAAACCACGACGGAATCGAGGCGCAGATGGCCGCTCAGCAGGCCGGAAGGCGTGCCGAGCACCACCTGCCGGTCCGGCGTCGAGGCAAGCTTCGCCACCTGATCGGCCGCAAGCCGCGCTCCGACCGGCGTGAAGCCGACGAACAGAAGAGCGAGCACAACGAGGCAGACGAGCGCCAGCACCGCATATCCGAGATAGCGCGCGAAGGTCTTCAAGATGGCAAGGGCGGTCGTCATGGTCGGCTCATGTCCTCGTCTGTCTCGGCGCTTGTCGCCGGCCGGCGTCAGAAAGCCTGTCCGATGCCGGCATAGATCCCGTAGCTGCTGCCGCCGTCATACTTCTTGAGCGGCACGGCGACATCGAGCCGGATCGGCCCGAACGGGGTTGCATAACGCAGACCGATACCCGCACCAATGCGCGTATCGGAAAAATCGGGCGCCATCGAGTCCGAGACGGCGCCGACATCGACGAAAGGCACGACGCCGATCGTATCGGTGATTTTCACGCGCGCCTCGGCGGAGGCGACGACATAGGAGCGGCCGCCGGTGGCCTTGCCCTCGTCATTATAGGGGCTGATCTCCTGATAGGCATAGCCGCGCACCGAGCCGCCGCCGCCGGCGAAGAAGCGCCGGGTCGTCGGAATATCCTGGAGTTCGCTGGCGCCGACCAGCGTTCCCGCCGCCACCTTGCCGGCCAGCACCACCCGGTCGTTTTCGCCGAGCGCCTGGTAGGCGCTGAGCGAACCCTCGAAGCTGGCAAAGGTTGCACCGCTGAGGAAATCATAGCTGGGCTTGGCTCCCAGCGTGGCGCGATAGCCCTTGGTCGGGTCAAGCTTGTCGTCGCGGGTGTCGCGGGTAAAATCGATCGGTACCGAGAAGGTCAGGTATTCGTTGTCGCCGAAGGCGTCTTCCGTATCGGCATAGGCCAGCTCGACGCCGCCGGAAATCGTGTCGATATCGCTGATCTCGTAGGAGATGCCGGTGGCGGCGGTCACGGTGTTGGCGCGATAGGTATCGGGATGCTCGGTCTTGGCCCGCAGGCTGGCGTTCAGCGTCGCGGCCGGCAGGATGAAGCCCGGCTTGGCGAAGACGATGCCGGCCGAATAATCGAGCTGGTCGGCGGAAGACGCTTCGCCGAGCCGAGACACAGCGCCCTCGATGCGCAGCGATTCCGCCTGGCCGAACAGGTTGCGATGTCCCCAATAGCCCTGCAACCCGAAACCGTCGGTGGTCGAATATTGGGCGCCGACGCCGAAATAACGGTGCTTGCCTTCCGAGACGGTGATGCCGACCGGAATGCTGCCGTCGCCGGCAAGCGCCGAGGCTTCCTTGATCGTCACCGAGGAGAAGACGCCGAGCTTGCGCAAGCGTTCGCTGGCCTTCTTCATCTGCTCGGGCGAAAACGGCTTGCCCTCGTTCAGGCGGGCGTAACGGCGGATGAAATCGGGATCGACGCTTTTCTGGCCGACGACGGTGACCTCGCCGACCGGGGCCACCGGCCCGCCGATGGCATCGAGCACGACATCGACGGTGCGGCTGTCGTGATCGGCGACCACGCTGCGCTGTTCGAGTTTTGCAAGCGGCCGGCCTTCGTTGCGCAGATCGGCGACGATCTTGTCGCCCGCCTTGAGGATGAGCAGCGAACCGGCATCGCCGCCCGGCGTCAGGCCGTAGGCGGCGGGATCGCGCCCGGCAGCGTCGCCGGCCAGGGTCACGCGGCCGAGGGTGAAGACCGGGCCAGGCTCGATGCGCACATCGACCGGCACAGGACCGCCGCCCGGAAAGTCCGGGGCCGGCGGCAGCTTGTCGAGATCGACGCCGTTGACGGTGACGGTGACGACACCGCCATAGCGGGATTTTTCGTAGAGCAGGGCGATCAGCCGGTCGCGGTCGTCGCGCGCCTTGATGACGACGCCAAGATCGCCCGAGACGGGCTCGTCCTTGTCCTGAACCAGATGCGAGGCCTGTTCCAGCGCCTTCTTCAGATCCTCGTCCGCCCCCGGCGCCTCCAGCGTCACGGAATAGGTCACGGGATCGATGACGTTGACCGCCTGCTCTTCCTCACCCCACAGGGTGATGCCGAACAGCTTGAACGCATAGGCGTCGCTGACCAAGACAGGGCACAACAACGCTCCCGCCGCAATCGTCAGGGCAGTTGTCGTTTTCCGATACGCAAGACTCAGTTTCGGGTTACGCAAGATAATCGGCATACGCGGTTTTTCGTTGACAAGACCAGTATGACAGCGAAGGCGTTGCACTGCCGTTAACGCGGACATTAACCCTAAAACATCGCAACCGGAAGTGCGCGGCGGCCACAGGCAAGGCCGCAAGCATGCCGCCCAAGGGCGTGCAGCGGTTTTGCCATGACCATATGCGAGAAAACAATGCGCAAACGACAAAGCCCCGGACCCGAGGGGATCCGAGGCTTGCCAGAGTTGCAACGGCGGTGAGGGCCGTGATCAGTAGCCGCCGCGCGGGCAGGAATCGATGTAGCGGCGACCGTAGCGGTCACGATAGTAGCACTGGCCGGGCTGCTCGGCGACCGAGCCGATGACCGCGCCGGATACGCCGCCGATGGCGGCACCCACGGCCGCGCCGCGCACATTGCCGGTGACCGCGCCGCCGATGATGGCGCCGGATACGGCGCCGATGCCGGCGCCCTTTTCAGTCTGCGTGCAGCTTGCGACCGACAAGCCGACCAGTAGAAGCACGATGGCCTTCTTCATGAACTCTCTCCACAGTTGAAGCCAGACAGCTTGTGTCCGTCCGCGTTCGATCGCGCCGGATGCCATGCTGACGCGTCGATCTCAGGACCGCGCTGGGAGAAGATGATAGAGCCGAAATCGGCGAAGTCCATCGCCCGGCGCGAAAATTTGCACCGCATGCGGCCATCATGGTTAAGCCGCCGGTCGATATGGCCACGGTCGCGATCTACTCGAAAATATTTCGCCGATGCCGGGAACTTGCGGTTGATCGCGATCCGAAAACGGCAAATGATGGCGACGAGTTTGTCAGGGAAAAGCGTGAGGACGGTTTTCCCGGCAGGGCAAGCGAGACCAAGGAAATTCAGTGTCCGGGAGGGACACCAAGGAGGAGTTTCATGGCGAAAGTGACACTGACGGTCAATGGACGAAAGATGAGCGGCGATTGCGAGGATCGTACCCTGCTCGTTCACTTCATCCGCGAAAAGCTGGGGCTGACCGGAACCCATGTCGGCTGCGATACGTCGCAATGCGGGGCCTGCGTCGTCCATCTCGACGGCAAGTCCGTCAAAAGCTGTTCGATCCTGGCCGTCCAGGCATCCGGTTCCACCCTCACGACGATCGAGGGACTGGCCGGCCAGGGTGACATGCATCCCGTCCAGGCCGCCTTCAAGACACATCACGGCCTGCAATGCGGCTTCTGCACGCCGGGCGTGGTGATGGCCGCCGTCGACATGATCAACCGCCATGGCGGCGCGCTCGACGAAGAGACGGTGCGCTCCGAGCTCGACGGCAATATCTGTCGCTGCACCGGTTACCACAATATCGTCAAGGCGATCCTCGCCGCGAACGCGGAGATGTCCGCCAGCCGCCAGGCCGCCGAATAACGACACGCGAACCGGCCGACCTGACCGCCGCTTTTTTCGTATTCTGCCTGCCAGCGGCGTGATGACCCGGCCCCGACCATCCTTGGGAGGATATCGATGGGTATCGAGGGAATTGGCGCGCGGGTTGCGCGCAAGGAAGACAAGCGTTTCCTGACCGGCAAGGGCCGGTATACGGACGACATGGTCGTCCCCGGCATGAAATATGCCTTCTTCATTCGCAGCCCGCATGCGTATGCGAAGCTGATCTCGATCGACGCCAATGCCGCGCTCGAGATGCCCGGCGTCATCGCCGTGCTCGACGGCAAGCAATTGCAGGCGGACGGCATCGGCAACCTGATCTGCGGCTGGATGATCCATTCCAAGGACGGCTCGCCGATGAACATGGGGCCGTGGCGGCCGCTGGCGGTCGATACCGTGCGTTATGTCGGCGATGCCGTCGCCGTCGTGATCGCCGATACGCTCGGCGAAGCGCGCGACGCGGCCGAGGCCGTCGCCGTCGAATATGAGACGCTCGACGCCGTTACCGAAGCCGTGGATGCGCTGAAACCGGGCGCGCCGCAGGTGCATGACAATGCTCCCGGCAACCTGATTTTCGACTGGGCGCTCGGCAATCCGGAAGCCGAGGTGGACGCGGCGATTTCTGCCTCCGCCCATGTCACTGAGATCGAGATCCACAACAATCGCCTGTCCCCGAACCCGATGGAGCCGCGCGCAGCCCTCGGCATCTACGATTCAGCCGAGGACCACTACACCTGCTACACCACCAGCCAGAACCCGCATGTCGCCCGCCTTGTCATGAGCGCCTTCTATAATGTGGCGCCGGAAAACAAGCTGCGGGTTATCGCCCCCGATGTCGGTGGCGGCTTCGGCTCGAAGATCTATATCTATCCGGAAGAGATCGTCTGTCTCTGGGCGTCGAAGAAAACGGGGGTGCCGGTGAAATGGACCGCCGACCGCACCGAGGCCTTCATGACCGACGCCCATGGCCGCGATCATATTTCCAAGGTCAAGATGGCCTTCGACGCCGACCACCGGATCACGGCGCTGAAGGTCGATACCATCGCCAATCTCGGCGCCTACATGTCGCTGTTCTCGTCTGCCGTCCCGACCTATCTCTATGCGACGCTGCTGTCGGGCCAATACGCCATTCCGGCGATCAACGCCAATGTGCGCACGGTCTATACCAACACCGTGCCGGTCGATGCCTATCGCGGCGCGGGCCGGCCGGAGGCCACATACCTGCTGGAACGGACGATGGAGACGGCGGCGCGGGAGCTCGGTCTTTCGCCGGCGGAACTGCGCCGCATCAACTTCATCCGCTCCTTCCCCTACCAGACGCCTGTGATCATGAACTACGACGCCGGCGACTACGAGGCCTCGCTGAACGCGGCGATGGACGCCGCCGACTGGGCCGGCTTCGCCGCCCGCCGCACGGAGGCGGAGGGACGCGGCAAGAAACGCGGCATCGGCATGAGCTGTTATATCGAGGCCTGCGGCATCGCGCCGTCTGCGGCGGTTGGCTCGCTCGGCGCCGGCGTCGGCCTGTGGGAATCGGCGGAGATGCGCGGCAATGCGGGCGGCACCATCGAGGGGGTGGCCGGGTCGCCTAGTCATGGGCAGGGCCACCAGACCACATTCGCGCCGCTCGTCGCCGACCCGCTCCGGCGGGGCCTCGACCACGGCCCAATCGCCCCAACCGCCACCCCCCAAGGGCACAAGGGCATGGGGGACCCTGGGTCGCGCTCCGGCGCCGTCGGCATGTCGGCGATCGTCAAGGCGCTCGACAAGGTCGAGGCCAAGGCCAAGAAGATCGCGGCGCATCTGATGGAGGCCGACGAGAGCGACATCGTCATCGAGGGCGGCGAGCTGAAGGTCGCGGGCACCGACAAGAGTCTGCCCTGGTTCCAGGTGGCGCTCGCCGCCTATACCGCCCACAACCTGCCGGCCGGCATGGAGCCGGGACTGAAGGAAGGCGCCTTTTACGATCCGGCCAATTTCACCTTCCCGGCCGGCTGCTACATCTGTGAGGTCGAGATCGATCCGGAGACCGGAACGACCAAGATTGTCCAGTTCGTCGCCGCCGACGATTTCGGCAACATCATCAACCCGATGATCGTCGAGGGCCAGGTGCATGGCGGTATCGCGCAAGGGGTGGGGCAGGCGCTGCTGGAGGGCGTGCATTACGACAAGGACACCGGCCAGCTGCTGACGGCGAGCTTCATGGACTACGCCATGCCGCGCGCCGACGACCTGCCGTCCTTCAAGCTGTCGCACCAGAACACGCCTTGCCCCAGCAATCCGCTCGGCATCAAGGGCTGCGGCGAGGCCGGCGCCATCGGCTCGCCGCCGGCGCTGATGGACGCCCTCCCCCACGCCATCGGCCCCAACCATCTCACCACGCCCGCCCCGCCCCCGGAGGGGGGGGAGGAGTTGAACGCCCCACCCCGCGGGGGGCGACCACGTATGCGCCCAATTATCATCGCGCGGCCTCCGTCAGCGAGGCGGCCAGCCTGTTTGCCGGCGGAGCGGAGGCGCAATACGTCTCCGGCGGCATGACGCTGATCCCGACCATGAAGCAGCGGCTCGCAGCCCCCGGCGATCTCGTCGACCTGCGCCATATCCCCGACATGAAGGGCATCGCCATCGATGGGCGGCGGGTGCGCATCGGGGCTGCGGTCACCCATGCCGAGGTCGCTGCGTCCAGCCAGCTGGCAACGGTCTGCCCGGCCGTCTGCAGGCTTGCCGGCATGATCGGCGATCCGCATGTGCGCCATATGGGCACCATCGGCGGCTCCGTCGCCAACAACGACCCCGCCGCCGATTATCCGGCGGCGATGCTGGCGCTCGCCGCCACCATCGTCACCAGCCAGCGCGAGATCGCGGCGGATGATTTCTTCACCGGCCTGTTCGAAACGGCGCTGGAGGAGGGCGAGATCGTCGTCGCGCTTGCTTTCGACGCACCGGAAAAGGCCGGTTACGCCAAATTCCGCAATCCGGCCTCGCGTTACGCGATGACTGGCGTCTTCGTCGCGAAAGCGAGCGGGAACGTGCGCGTGGCCGTCACCGGCGCCGGTTCCGATGGGGTTTTCCGCCAGGGCGACATGGAGGCGGCGCTTTCGGCCAACTGGTCGACGGATGCGCTTTCCGGCGTGACGGTCGATCCCGGCGGGCTGATTTCGGATCTGCATGGAGACGCCGAATACCGCGCCAATCTGGTGAAGGTGATGGCCAAACGCGCGCTCGCCGCCGCCGGCTGAGGCCAAAAGAATCGGAAGGGCGGCAAAACGCCGCCTTTCCTCGCCGTTTTGGTTGATTTCCATCAATTTCGAAGCGCCGTTCCTGCTGTAGACCGGGTGGCAATGGGCCTTTTGCCGCATCCGGACAGGATTCGGGCGGCAAGGGGTTGACGGGCGAGCCGGCAGAAATCAAAACGGTTCTAAAGTTGCGGAGCATGCGGAATGGATTTCGAAGCATTTTTCAAGAGCGAACTGGACAGCCTTCATGAAGAAGGGCGCTACCGCGTGTTCGCCGATCTGGAACGGCATCGCGGCAATTTTCCGCGCGCGACGCGTTACGTCAACGGCGCGCCGAAGGATGTCACCGTCTGGTGTTCCAACGACTATCTCGGCATGGGCCAGCACCCCGATGTCATCGAGGCGATGAAAACCGCTGTCGATCACTGTGGCGCGGGTGCGGGAGGCACCCGGAATATTTCTGGCACCAACCACTATCACGTCCTGCTTGAACAGGAACTGGCCGATCTGCACGGCAAGGAATCGGCCCTGATCTTCACCTCGGGCTATATCTCCAACTGGGCGACGCTCGGCACGCTCGGCCAGCGTATTCCGAACCTGATCATCTTTTCCGACGCGCTGAACCACGCCTCGATGATCGAGGGCATCCGCTATGCCAAGTGCGACCGGGTGATCTGGAAGCACAACGACCTTGAAGACCTCGAAGCCAAGCTGGCGGCCGCCGATCCCAGGGCACCGAAGCTGATCGCCTTCGAATCGGTCTATTCGATGGACGGCGATATCTCGCCGATCAAGGAAATCTGCGATCTCGCCGACAAGTATGGCGCCATGACCTATCTCGACGAGGTCCATGCGGTCGGCATGTACGGCCCGCGTGGCGGCGGCATCGCCGAGCGCGAGGGGCTGATGGATCGCCTGACGATCATCGAAGGCACGCTCGGCAAGGCTTTTGGCGTGATGGGCGGTTATATCGCGGCGTCCGCTGCGCTGTGCGACTTCATCCGCTCCTTCGCGTCGGGCTTCATCTTCACGACCGCCCTGCCGCCGGCGCTCGCCGCCGGTGCGCTCGCCTCGATCCGCCACCTCAAGGTCAGCCAGTTCGAGCGTGCTCGCCACCAGGAACGGGTGCGCCGGCTGCGCGTCCTGCTCGACAAGAGCGGGATTCCGCACATGCCCAATCCGAGCCATATCGTCCCGGTCATGGTCGGCGACGCGGCCAAGTGCAAGTGGATCTCGGACATCATGCTCGATAGCTTCGACATCTACGTGCAGCCGATCAATTACCCGACCGTGCCGCGCAAGACCGAACGCCTGCGCATCACCCCGACGCCGATGCATTCTGATGCCGACCTCGATCATCTCGTCGGCTCGTTGCATCAGCTCTGGTCGCGTTGCGCGCTTGCCCGCGCTGTCGCCTGATCGACGCGCAAGCTCCAGTTCGAAAACCCCCGGTCCTATTCACGACCGGGGGTTTTTGTTTGCGTCAGTCCTTGATGTCGCCGGGTTTTCCGTTTGTCAGCCGTGGCCGGCCTGCGCGGGGGCGGGGCGACGGATCCGTTGCGCGGCATTCAGGACGAGGGGGTGAAACCCCTTGGCGCCATTGTCCACCAGCTCGAAGAATTGCCGCCGCATGCGCGGTTCCCAGAATTTGTTGATATGGCCGGCGACGCCGTCAATACGTTCCTGTTCCGGCTGGGACTCGAAAAAGGTGGCGATCTGGTTGGCCATGCGAATCAGCTTGTCCTCGGTCGAGGTCGAATCATGCGACATGGGCGGATACTCCTGCAGCAATGCGATGGGGGTGGGTAAAGATCTCGAAATCCTCGCCGCGGGCCAGCGCGATCAGTGTCAGGCCGGCGGTTTGCGCGGTGCGCAGCGCCAGCGCCGTCGGCGCGGAAATTGCGATCAGGATGCCGCTGCCGAGGATCGCCGCCTTCTGCACCATCTCCACCGACAGGCGGCTGGTGACCACGACAGCGCCTTCATGGCCCTGCCGCCCGGCGGCGAGCACGGCGCCGCAGAGCTTGTCGAGCGCATTGTGGCGCCCGACATCCTCGCGCACGGCGACCAGTCCCTCGCCGGGAATGAAGAAGCCGGCGCCATGCACGGCATGGGTCAGCTTATGCAGCGGTTGGCCATCGTTCAGTGCCGCGATGGCTGCGGCGATCTGGCGATGGTCGAGCGTCAGAGTGGCGGCGGATACATTGGGCACGGCGCGGGTCGCCTGCTCTATGGATTCGATGCCGCAGAGGCCGCATCCCACCGGGCCGGCCATATGCCGGCGGCGGAGGCGCAGCGCATCGGCAGCATCATCGACCAGCGCGATCTGCACGTCGAGGCCGTCGCCGGCCTCGAGGATATCGATGGCGGCGATGTCGGCGGCGCAGGAGACGATGCCCTCGGTCAGGCTGAAGCCGAGGGCGAAGTCGGTGAGATCGGCCGGCGTTCCCATCATCACCGCATGAGTCGAGCCGCCATAGGAAAAGGCGATCGGAACCTCCTCGGGCACGATGCGCGTGCCGTTTCGGACGATGCCGTCGCGGCGGGCGATCCGTGGCGCGGTTGCCGTGGTCTTCATCGGGCCGGCCTCATCGTGGCGGATTACTCCGCCGCCTCGAGCTTGCCGGCGATGCGGCGCGAGCGCCTTGCCTGCTCGTCATATTCCACCTGCCATTCGGACGGGCCATTTGAGGGCGAGATCTGCACCGCCGTCACCTTGTATTCCGGGCAGTTGGTCGCCCAGTCGGAGAAGTCGGTGGTGATGACGTTGGCCTGCGTCGTCGGGTGATGGAAGGTGGTGTAGACGACGCCGGGCGCCACGCGGTCGGTGATCAAGGCGCGTAGCGTCGTGTCGCCGGAGCGGCTGGCGAGCCGCACCCAGTCGCCGTCGCGGATGCCGCGCAGCTCGGCGTCGTGCGGATGCACTTCCAGCCGGTCCTCCTCATGCCAGACGACGTTGTCGGTGCGCCGGGTCTGGGCGCCGACATTGTACTGGCTGAGGATGCGGCCTGTGGTGAGCAACAGCGGGAAGCGCGCGCCGGTGCGTTCGTCGGTCGCCACATATTCGGTGCGGATGAACTTGCCCTTGCCGCGCACGAAGCCGTCGATATGCATGATCGGCGAGCCCTGCGGCGTCTTCTCGTTGCAGGGCCACTGCACCGAGCCCATCCTGTCGAGATAGTCGTAGGAAACCAGCGCGAAGCTCGGGGTCGTCGCGGCGATCTCGTCCATGATCTCGGATGGGTGGGCATAGTTCCAGGCCAGACCCATGGCCTGCGCCAGGTTCTGCGTCACTTCCCAGTCGGCATAGCCGTTCTTCGGGGTCATGACCTTGCGCACGCGGTTGATGCGGCGCTCGGCATTGGTGAAGGTGCCGTCCTTTTCGAGGAAGGTCGAGCCCGGCAGGAAGACATGGGCGTAATTGGCTGTCTCGTTGAGGAACAGATCCTGCACGACGACGCATTCCATGGCGGCGAGGCCGGCGGCGACATGCCTGGTGTCCGGGTCGGACTGGAGAATGTCCTCGCCCTGGATGTAGAGGCCCTTGAAGGTGCCGTCGACGGCGGCGTCCAGCATGTTGTTGATGCGCAGGCCCGGCTCGCTCGACAGCGTCACGCCCCACATCTTCTCGAAGATCTCGCGGGTGGCGTCGTCGGCGACGTGGCGGTAGCCCGGCAGTTCATGCGGGAAGGAGCCCATGTCGCAGGAGCCCTGGACGTTGTTCTGGCCACGCAGCGGGTTCACGCCGACGCCGGGGCGGCCGATATTGCCGGTGACCATGGCGAGGTTGGCGATGGCCATGACCGTCGTCGAGCCCTGGCTGTGCTCGGTGACGCCGAGGCCGTAATAGATGGCGCCGTTGCCGCCGGTGGCAAACAGCCGCGCCGCGCCGCGCACCAGATGGGCGGGCACGCCGGTCAGGGTTTCGACGGCTTCGGGGCTGTGGCGCTCCTCGGCGACGAAACCGGCCCAATCCTCGAATTCGGACCAGTCACAACGCTCGCGGATGAATTGCTCGTCGGCCAGCCCCTCGGTGACGATGACATGCGCCAGCGCCGTCATCATCGCAACATTGGTGCCGGGCTTGAGGGCGAGGTGATAGGCGGCTTCGACATGCGGCGACTTGACGAGGTCGGTGCGGCGCGGGTCGATGACGATCAGCTTTGCGCCCTGGCGCAGGCGCTTCTTCAGGCGCGAGCCGAAGACCGGGTGGCCGTCGGTCGGGTTGGCGCCGATGACGACGACGACGTCGCTATGCTCGACCGAATCGAAATCCTGGGTGCCGGCCGAGGTGCCGAAGGCCTGGCCGAGGCCGTAGCCGGTCGGCGAATGGCACACGCGCGCGCAGGTATCGACATTGTTGTTGCCGAAGCCGGCGCGCACCAGCTTCTGCACCAGATAGGTTTCCTCGTTGGTGCAGCGCGAGGAGGTGATGCCGCCGACGGCATCGCGGCCATATTGATATTGCAGGCGGCGGAATTCCGAAGCCACATGCGCATAGGCCTCTTCCCAGGTGACCTCGCGCCAGGGATCGGAGATCTTTTCGCGGATCATCGGGTTGAGGATGCGGTCCTTGTGCATCGAATAGCCATAGGCGAAACGGCCCTTGACGCAGGAATGGCCGCGATTGGCCTTGCCGTCCTTCCACGGCACCATGCGCACCAGTTCCTCGCCGCGCATTTCCGCCTTGAACGAGCAGCCGACGCCGCAATAGGCGCAGGTGGTGACCAGCGAGTGTTCCGGCTGGCCGATCTCGATCACCGATTTTTCGGTCAGCGTCGCCGTCGGGCAGGCCTGCACGCAGGCGCCGCAGGAGACGCATTCGGATTCGATGAAATGCTCATGCATGCCGGGCGAGACGCGGCTGCCGAAGCCGCGGCCCTCGATGGTCAGCGCAAACGTGCCCTGCACTTCCTCGCAGGCGCGCACGCAACGCGAGCAGACGATGCATTTCGCCGGATCATAGGTGAAATAGGGGTTGGATTCGTCCTTCGGCATCCACTTGGCGTTGATGTCGCCATTGTTGCGGGCGCGGACGTGGTTGTCGCCCTCATAGCCGTAGCGCACGTCGCGCAGGCCCACCGCGCCGGCCATGTCCTGCAGCTCGCAATCGCCGTTGGCGGCGCATGTCAGGCAGTCGAGCGGATGGTCGGAGATGTAGAGTTCCATCACGCCGCGGCGGATGTCCTTGAGGCGGCCGGTCTGGGTATGCACGACCATGCCCGGCGCGACCGGCGTGGTGCAGGAGGCCGGCGTGCCGTTGCGTCCCTCGATTTCCACCAGACAGAGGCGGCAGGAGCCGAAGGCGTCGACCATATCGGTGGCGCAAAGCTTCGGCACCTGGATGCCGGCCTCCATCGAGGCGCGCATGATCGAAGTGCCCGAGGGCACGGAAATGTCGCGGCCGTCGATGGTGAGCGTCACCATGGTCTCGGCGGTGGAGGCCGGCGTGCCGTAGTCGATTTCGTGAATCAGGGACATGGCAGTTACTCCGCTGCTTGCGCGATCGGCGCCGGTTTGAAATCGTCCGGGAAATGCGTCATGGCGCTGAGGACCGGATAGGGCGTGAAGCCGCCGAGCGCACAGAGCGAGCCGAACTTCATGGTGTTGCAGAGATCGGCGAGAAGCGCGCGGTTCTTTTCCGGCTCGAGCCCTCTCGCGATCTTATCCGCGGTCTCGACGCCGCGCGTCGAGCCGATGCGGCAGGGGGTGCATTTGCCGCAGCTTTCGACGGCGCAGAATTCCATGGCGAAACGGGCCTGTTTCAGCATGTCGACGGTGTCGTCGAAGACGACGATGCCGGCATGGCCGATCAAGCCATCCTTCGCGGCAAAGGCCTCATAGTCGAACGGCGTATCGAACAGCGCACGCGGAAAATAGGCGCCGAGCGGGCCGCCGACCTGCACCGCCTTGACCGGGCGGCCGCTGGCCGTGCCGCCGCCGATGTGATCGACGATCTCGCCGAGCGACAGGCCGAATGCGGTTTCATAGAGCCCGCCATGCTTGACGTTGCCGGCGATCTGGATCGGGATGGTGCCGCGCGAGCGACCCATGCCGAAATCACGGTAGAAGGCGGCGCCGCGATCGAGGATGATCGGCACGGAGGCGAGCGACATGACGTTGT
>Ga0066256_1003408_pt1 | contig 15447 bp, 14 predicted proteins | sample ThiBio_1000_biof_FD_87107 | JGI IMG/M metagenome (GOLD analysis project Ga0066256, IMG submission 87107) | Wastewater bioreactor microbial communities from Cape Town, South Africa - Thiocy_expt_1000_biof (version 2) | ecosystem: Engineered > Bioreactor > Thiocyanate-remediating >...
AGAATGCCGACGACGTTCTCGGGCTGATCCTGACGCATAGCCACGAGGATCACTACGGCGCCGTCCTCGATCTGTGGCCGTCGTTCGACCGGCCGGTCTACGCAACTGCCTTTACCGCCGCGATGCTGGCGGCCAAGCGCGCGTCCGACAATATCATCGACAACGTCGCGGTCAGGCCGATGCGGGTTGGCCAGCCCTTCAGTCTCGGCCCCTTCACTATCGAGGCCATCAACGTGGCGCACTCGATTCCCGAGAGTTGCGCGCTCCTGATCACCACGCCGAGTGCGCGAGTTCTGCACACCGGCGACTGGAAGCTCGATCCCAGCCCCGTCGGCTCGCCGCCCACCGATACTGAGCGTCTCGCAAAGATCGGCGAGGATCGCTCGACGCCACTGGCGCTCGTCTGTGACTCGACCAACGCGCTCAAGGATGGCGTCAGCCCCAGCGAAGACGAGGTGGCGGCAACGCTTGCCGCCCTGATCGCGGAGGCGCCGCATCGCGTGGTGCTGACCACCTTCGCCTCCAACGTCGGCCGCGTCATTTCCATTGCCCGTGCCGCGCAGAAGGCGGGCCGGCAGGTGGTCATGTCGGGCCGGGCGCTGCACCGGATCAGCGGCATCGCGCGGGAACTCGGGCTGCTGGAGGGCATTGCGCCATTCCTCGACCAGGACGAGTTCAAGAAGCTGCCGCGCAAGAACGTGTGCCTGCTCGTCACCGGCAGCCAGGGCGAGCCGCGTGCCGCCATCGCGCGGATTGCGCGCGAGGAGCATCCCGCCATCAACCTCAATGCCGGCGATCGGGTAATCTTCTCGTCCTGGGCTATTCCCGGCAACGAGCGCGAAGTCATCGATATCCAGAACCTGCTGATCGACCGCGGCATCGAGGTCATCACCCAGCTCGATGGCCTGGTGCATACGACGGGCCATCCGCGTCGCGACGAATTGCGCCGGCTCTACGATCTGGTCCGCCCCGATGTGCTGGTGCCGGTCCACGGCGAGGCAGCGCACCTCGAGGCCCATGCGAAGCTCGGCCGGATCCATGGCATCGCGAACGTGTTCCATGCGCGCAATGGCGACATGGTGCGGTTCGGCAGCGACCCCCAGTATTTCCCGGGCGAGGTGCGGACCGGCGAGCTCTATCTCGACGGTAACATCCTCTGCACACCCGACGAAAGCGGCGTCAAAGGCCGCCGCCGCCTGATGTTCGGCGGCCACATCGTGGTCAGCCTCGCGATCGACAGTCGCGGCCAGGTGGTTTCCGGCCCGAACCTCGTTATCGAGGGCCTGCCGCAGGTCGAGGACGACGACGAGTCGGTGCAGGAGGTGGTGCGCCGCACCGTTGCCGGAACGCTCAAGGGGCTGCCGCCCAAGCGCCGCTCCGATGCCGATCTCGTCAGCAATGCTCTGCAGCGCTCGGTCCGCGGCGAGGTGAATGCCTTCTGGGGCAAGAAGCCGAACGTGACCGTCTTCGTCCCTACGGTCTGACCCATGCCTCTGCTCACCATCTTCGCCATCTATTTCATTGTGTGGTGGCTCTGCCTGTTCATCGTGCTGCCGTTCCGTGTGCGAAACCAGGTCGACGAAGGCGAGTGGATCCAGGGCAGCGAGCGGGGCGCGCCGTCCGTTTTCCGGTTCTGGCCCAAGCTGCTGGCCACCACGCTGCTCGCCGCGGTGGTCACGGCGCTGCTGATGTGGGGCCTGAGCAACCCGGTGCTGCGCGAATACTGGAGGTAACGTCATGGCATCGAGCGTCCTCGATCGCTTCCTGCGCTACGTCGTCATCGACACGCAGTCCGATCCGGCATCCAGCTCGCAACCGTCGACCGCCAAGCAGAAGGACCTCGGCCGGCTGCTGCTCGCCGAACTGCTGGAACTCGGCCTGACCGACGCCGAGCTCGACGTGCATGGCAACGTCTATGCGACAATCCCGGCGACGACCGACAAGGACGTGCCGGTCATCTGCTTCTGCGCCCATATGGACACGGCGCCCGATTTTTCCGGCACCGGCGTGAAGCCGCAGATCGTCGAAGGCTATCAGGGCGGCGACATCGCCCTCCCTGGCGATCCCACGCGGATTATTCGCGGGGACGATCATCCGGAGCTCCGCAACCAGATCGGCAACGACATCGTTACGTCCGACGGCACGACCCTGCTCGGTGCCGACGACAAGGCAGGGCTGGCCGAGATCATGGATGCGGCGCAGACGCTGCTCGCCGATCCGACCATCCGGCATGGCGCCATCCGACTGCTGTTCACCACCGATGAGGAGATCGGTCGCGGCGTCGACAAGGTCGATCTCGCCAAACTCGGTGCCAGCTTCGCCTATACGCTCGACGGCGAAACCGCCGGCACCATCGAAGACGAGACATTCTCCGCCGATGCCGTCGAGATCACCATCACCGGCGTCGCCATGCACCCCGGCTTTGCCAAGGGCCGCATGGAAAATGCCATCCGGATCGCCGCCGACATCGTCGCGCGCCTCCCCAGGGACATGGCCCCCGAGACGACCGAGGGCCGCGAGGGTTTCATCCATCCGGTAGATATCTCCGGCGCGATGGAAGCGGCGAAGCTGACGCTGATCATCCGCGATTTCGCGGAGGAGGGGCTTGCCGCCAAGGAAGCGCGGCTCGAAGCGATCGTGCAGGAGGTGCTCGCCGGCTATCCGCGCTCCTCGTACAGCTTCGTCGTCCGCAATCAATACCGCAACATGAAGGGCGTGCTGGACCGTCACCCGGAAGTGGTCGAATACGCGGTGGAAGCCATCCGCCGCGCCGGGATGGAGCCGGTGCGCGGCAGCATCCGGGGCGGTACGGACGGCTCGCGGCTGTCGGCCATGGGGCTGCCGTGTCCCAACATCTTCGCCGGTGGCCACGCCTTCCACTCGCCGCTGGAATGGGTGAGCCGGCAGGATATGGAGCGCGCGTCCCGCACCATCGTCGAGCTCGCCAGGCTCTGGGAAGAGCGTGCCTGACGCTGGATGCGCCCGGCGCAGCGACCATCTCCTTGACAGGTCAAGGCGCAAGCGGTTGAGCTAACGCTGACATGTCAGCCGGTGGTGCGCTGCGCCCCGACCAATCATGCAAGACGCACGTCTCATTTGAGGTACGTGCACAGGCGGTGCGATCGCCGCCGCGCGGCAGAGGAGGGAATTGCATGCGTACGATGAAGGGGCCCGGAATCTTCCTGGCCCAGTTCGCCGGGGACAAGGCCCCGTTCGACAATCTCGACAACATGTGCCGTTGGGCTGCCAGCCTCGGCTACAAGGGCATCCAGATCCCGACCTGGGCAAGCCAGCTCATCGACATCGACAAGGCCGCGCGCTCGAAGACCTATTGCGACGAGCTCAAGGGTACGGCGGCCAAGCACGGGCTCGAGATCACCGAGCTTTCCAGCCACATCACCGGTCAACTGGTCGCCGTCCATCCGGCCTACGACACGCTGTCCGACGGCTTTGCGCCTCCCGAAGTTCGCGGCAACTCCAAGGCCCGGCAGAAGTGGGCCGTCAAGACGCTGATGAACTGCGCGAAAGCCTCGCGCAACCTGGGCCTCAATGCCCACGGCACGTTCTCCGGCGCGTTGGCCTGGCCCTATGTCTATCCGTTCCCGCAGCGTCCCGCCGGCCTCGTCGAAGAGGCCTTCGACGAACTGGCCAAGCGCTGGTTGCCGATCCTCAACGCCTTCGACGAGGTGGGTGTCGATCTCTGCTACGAGATCCATCCGAGCGAGGATCTTTACGACGGCGCGACCTACGAGATGTTCCTAGAGCGCGTGAACAACCATCCCCGCGCCAACCTGCTGTACGATCCGAGCCACTTCGTGCTGCAGCAGCTCGATTATCTCAGCTACATCGATTTCTACCACGAGCGGATCAAGATGTTCCACGTCAAGGACGCGGAGTTCAATCCGACCGGCAAGCAGGGCATCTATTCGGGCTACCAGAGCTGGGTGAACCGCGCCGCGCGCTTCCGCTCCACCGGCGACGGGCAGGTCGATTTCCCGGCGATCTTCGCCAAGCTCGCCGGCTACGACTTCGATGGCTGGGCGGTGCTCGAGTGGGAATGTGCGCTGAAGCACCCCGAGGACGGTGCGCGCGAGGGCGCCGAGCTGATCTCGAGCTACCTCATCCGCGTCACGCCGCATGCCTTCAACGATTTTGCCGCCTCGGGGAGCGGCAGGTCAGCGAACCGCAAGATCCTCGGCATCTCGTAAGGATGCCCCCATGGCAGAAAACGGCAGCAGGAAAATCCGCCTCGGCATGGTCGGCGGCGGCACGGGCGCCTTCATCGGCTACGTCCACCGCATCGCGTCGCGTATCGATGGCGACTACGAGCTGGTCGCCGGCGCGCTCAGCGCCAATGCCGCTCGGGCTCGGGAATCCGGGCAGAATCTCGGCCTCGCTCCGGATCGAACCTATGCGAGTTACGAGGAGATGGCGGTCAAAGAGAGCGCGCGGCCGGACGGCATCGAGGCCGTCTCGATCGTGACGCCGAACCACATGCACTACGGCCCGGCCAGGGCGTTCCTCGAAGCCGGCATCCATGTCATCTGCGACAAGCCGCTGACCTCGAGCCTCGACGATGCCCGTGCCCTCGCCAAGGTGAAGCCGAAGAAGGGTGCGAAGTTCCTGCTCACCCACAATTACACGGGCTATCCGCTGATCCGGCAGGCTCGTGAGATGGTCAAGTCCGGTGTGCTGGGCAAGATCCGCGTGGTTCAGGCCGAGTATCCGCAGGATTGGCTCACCAACGCGGTTTCAAGCAAGCAGGCCGACTGGCGGACCGACCCCAAGCGCTCCGGCGCCGGCGGCGCCATCGGCGATATCGGCACCCACGCCTACAACCTCGCCCGCTTCGTCACCGGCCTCAAGACCGAAGCGGTCAGTGCCGACCTCACCAGCTTCGTGAAGGGCCGCAAGCTCGACGACAACGTCCACATCATGCTGCGCTTCCAGGGTGGGGCGCGGGGCATGCTGTGGGCCAGCCAGGTGGCGGTGGGCTGCGAGAACGGGCTGCAGCTGCGCGTCTATGGCGAGAAGGCCGGCATCGAGTGGCGCCAGGATAATCCGAACTACATGTGGTTCACCGAGTTCGGCAAACCCAAGCAGTTGCTGACCCGCGGCGGATCGATCTCCGGCGATGTCTCGCCTACCATGAATGTCCGCATCCCCAGCGGCCATCCCGAGGGCTACCTCGAGGCGTTCGGCACGCTCTACAGCCAGTTTGCCGAGATCATCCGCGGCAATGGCAAGGCCTATGCCGGGGTGCTGCCGACTCTCGCGGACGGTGTCGAGGGGATGGAGTTCATCGTGGCATCGGTGAAGTCGAGCAAGGAAGGCGGCGGCTGGGTCAAGCTCAGCGACGTCTGATCGGTCAAACAGTGGGAGGCGGCCGCGTCGGTCGCCTCCACGACGCCGGTCAGCTGAACAGCGCCGGGACGCTGCCGGCGAGCAGCGCGACGCCTGAAACGATCAGGCCGATCAGCACGATGCGGCGGAACATCTGCGTGCTCAGCCGGCGAAAAAGCAGCACGCCGCCGATCGCGGGCAGCGCAATCGCGGGCGCCATCAGCGCGAACTGTCCCCACACTTCGGGCACCAGCTTGCCGCTGCCCCAGTAGACCACCAGGGTCGTGGTGTGCATGGCGGTGTTGAAGCCCTGCAGCACACCGCGCTGGGTGTCCTTGTCCCAACCCCGCATGGTCGTCCACAGCGTCGGGACCGGACCGGTGATGCCGGCGATGCCGCCAAGCACGCCGCCGATCCAGCCGGAGGCCGAATCGGCCAGCCGGCCGCCCCATTTCACCTGCATGTCGGGCCGGAGCAGCAGCATCAGCGGACAATAGACCACCAGCAGCATGCCCAGCCCGAAACGGAACAGCGTCGGATCGGTGTAGCCGAGCAGCAGCACGCCGAGCGGGATGCCGATCAGGCCGCCGACAATGAACGGCAGCGTCCGCCGCCAGTCGATCCCGTGCCAGAGCAGGGGCATCGTCACCAGCATGCCCACCAGCGACCCGAAGACGGCCATCGGCGAGGCCAGCTCAGGCGGAACCACCCAGCTCCAGAGCGAGAGGGCGACAAGCGCGAAGGCAACCCCGGTGACGCCCTGCGCAAAGCCAGCGACCGCAGCCCCTGCGACTACGATGAGTGTGACGGTATCCAGTGTTGATCCCCAAAAGAAAAGCGCCCCGGGCGGAGCGCTTTGTAACCATGGTCTGTGACAACCGTCAGTGCGTCCAGGGTGTCTTGCGGTCGGACCGGAAATTGTCGGGGTAGCTGGCCCGCTTGCGGGTCACCACATGCTCCGGCTGCACGGAATAGGGGATACCGTTCCGCTGCGCGTAGGCCTCAGCGTCCTCCAGCGTATCGAAGCGCAGCTTGACCTGGCTGCGTGTGTCCGCGCTCGAGGTATACCCCATGAGCGGATCGATCTCGCGTGGGCTCGAAGGTTCGAACACCAGTGACCACTGCTTGGAATTGCCGCGGCCGGACTGCATGGCGTTCGGTGCGGGACGATAGATTCGTGCTGCCATTTCGACCCTTCTCGCCGCGCTGGTCGGGGTAGCGTGATTCGAACACGCGGCCCCCGGTTCCCAAAACCGGTGCTCTACCAGGCTGAGCTATACCCCGCTCGCGTCGCATCTTCCGTTACCGAGACTCCCTCGAAAGGGCAAGGGCGCGGCGCGTCGCATCATTGACGTAAACGCTGAAATCTACTGTGAAGGGGGCATGGCGATCCTCACGCAACCCTGGCCGCTCCGCAACGACCGTCGCAGTTGGGGGCTTGCGGCCGCCATCCTCGTCGTACTCGTCGTGGCCGTGGCCCTCGTCGATACGGCGATCTCGCTTTACGGGCAGTCGCTTCCCGAACCGGTGATCGGAGTTTTCCGGTTCATCACCCGGTTCGGCGAATCCGACTACATCCTCATTCCGTCGCTTATCCTCTGGCTGGTCAGCGCGGCGCTGGCGGCCGTGATCCCCAGGCTCTCGGCGCGACTTGCGCTGCGCCAGATGTCGGGAATCTGGGCCTTCATCTTCATCGGGGTAGGGCTGCCCAGTCTTGTGACCACCATCATCAAACGGCTGGTGGGCCGCGCGCGGCCCGAGGTCGAGGGCACTGGAGCGTTCGATTTCCAGGCTTTCCCATGGACCGACTGGCAGTATCAGAGCTTTCCGTCCGGGCATGCGACAACGGCGCTGGCGGCCTGCTTCGTGCTCAGCTTCCTTGCCCCGCGCTGGTACCCGGCGCTGCTGGTGCTGGCCGTCCTCATCTGCCTGTCGCGGATCGTGCTCGGCGCCCACTACCCAACCGATCTGCTCGTCGGCGCCGTGATCGGCACGCTGGGGGCCTACCTCGTCCGCAACGCGTTCGCGCGCCGGGGCTGGGTGTTCCGTATCGCGCCGGACGGGACCACCGCCGTCCGGGCACTGTCGGGCGTGCGTCGGTTGATCCGCAGTTTCTGAGGTCAGGCGCCGCGCACGGCGACGTAACGATCGAGCGCCGCCGCAAAGTCGGCCTTCAGGTCCCCCAGGTCCTCGAAACCGATATGGATGCGGAACATGTTTCCCTCGACGCTCCAGGCGACAGCGCTCCGGATGCCCTGGGGTTTGACGGGCAGGCACAGGCTCTCGTAGCCGCCCCAGGAATAGCCCATCCCGAAAAGCTCGAAGCCGTCGACCATGGCCTGCACGGCGGCTCGCGCTGCAGGCTCCAGCACGACTGCAAACAGGCTGCCCGCGCCGCTGAAATCGCGCTTCCAGATGGCGTGGTCGGGATGCTGGGGGAGGGCGGGATGGTAGACCGCCCGCACCGCGAGCTGCTGCTCCAGCCACTGGGCGAAGTCGAGCGCCCGCGCATGGTGCTCCTTCATTCTCACCGCGAGGGTGCGCAATCCGCGGGCAGCGAGATAGGCGTCATCCGGAGACGCGCAGACGCCCAACTGCCGATGCGTCTTCGCCAGCCGCGACCAGGTGCGCTCGTTGGCCGAGGCGGTCCCGAGCATGGCGTCCGAATGACCGACGAACATCTTGGTGCCGGCATGCACGACGATGTCGGCGCCGTGCTCGAGCGGACGGAAATACAGCGGCGTCGCCCACGAATTGTCGACGATGATGAAGATTTCGCGACCGCTTGCGGCGGCCGCGATTGCCGGCAGATCCTGGATCTCGAAGGTCAGCGACCCCGGACTCTCGACGAAGATTGCCCTGGTGCGATCGGTGAAATGCCCAGCGATGCCGGCGCCGATCCGCGGATTGTAGTAGGTGGTCTTGATGCCGAGCCGCCGCAGGGTTCCCGAGCAAAAGGTGCGGGTGGGCTCGTAGCAGCTGACGGTCACGAGGATTTCATCGCCGGTGTCGAGCACCGACAGGAGCGCCGTGCTGATCGCCGACAGGCCGGACGGCGCGAGCACGGTTCCCTTCGCGCCTTCCAGTTCGGTGACAAGGTTCGCGACCGAATGGGCCGTCGGATTGTCGTTCCGCCCGTAGCGGTACGGCGCGCTGTAGTCCTCGAGTTCGTCGAGTGTCCTGAACAGGATCGTCGAGCCGCGAAACACCGGCGTGTTGACGAATCCGAAGTGGTCGGCCGGCTCTCTGCCGTAGTGCGTGAGCAGCGTTTCGGGTGACTTCTTCGGCTGATTCTTCGGATTTTCGCTGTTCATCGCGCCCTGCCTAAAACGAAGCCAATCAACAGAATTGATCAAGGAACAGTCAGAGTTGCTGACACAATTCAGCCATCTCCCTTGACGCAACCGTCAATTGCCGCTTCGATGCATATCAGCATCACATTCGCGGTCAAACGCGAGGTGCCGCCGGAGCCCGGGGGAGCCGGTTCCGGAAACAGGGTCAGGAACAAAGGCAACAACAATGAAAAAGCTACTTCCTATCGCGCTGGGCTTGTCGCTCGTCGCGACGGCTGCGTCCGCGCAGACGACCACTTCCGCGACGCTCGATGCCGTCAAGGCAAAGGGCTTCGTTCAATGCGGAGTGACGGGAGGCGTGCCGGGCTTCTCCGCTCCGGACGCCAATAACAACTGGACTGGTATCGAAGTCGACTTCTGCCGCGCCGTTGCCGCGGCCATTTTCAATGACGCCGACGCGGTCCGCTACACCCCGCTGACCTCGCAGGAACGCTTCACCGCGCTCTCCGCGGGCGAAATCGACATCCTGTCGCGTACCACGACCTGGACCATGAGCCGCGACACGCAGCTCGGCATCAGCTTCGTCGGCACGATGTTCTATGACGGCCAGGGCTTCATGGTCCGCAAGGCCGATGGCATCGCGTCCGCGCTCGATCTGAGCGGCGCCGCCATCTGCATCGAGTCGGGCACCACCACCGAGCTCAACGCCGCCGACTACTTCGCCGCCAACAACATGGAGTTCAACACCGTCGTCTTCGTCGATCAGGACGAAGTGGTGAAGGCCTATGAAGATGGCCGCTGCGACGTTTACACCACGGACTCCTCGGCCCTCGCTGCCGAACGTTCCAAGTTCTCGGTGCCCGATGATCACATCATCCTGCCCGAGATCATCTCGAAGGAGCCGCTCGGCCCGGTGGTGCGCACTGGCGATACCGGCTGGTTCAACATCAACCGCTGGGCCTACTTCGCCCTGCTCGAGGCTGAGGAACTGGGCGTGACCCAGGCCAACGTCGACGAGATGCTCGGTTCCGACAACCCGACCGTGAAGCGCCTGCTCGGCGTCGAAGGTGATTTCGGCTCGCCCGTGGGCCTCACCAAGGATTGGGCCTACCAGATCATCAAGGGCGTCGGTAACTACGCCGAAAGCTACGAGCGCCACGTCGGCCCGAATACGCCGATCGGCCTCGCCCGCGGCCTGAACGCCCTGTGGCGTGACGGCGGCATCCAGTACGCGCCGCCGATCCGCTAAGCGACGAACCGCTATTCCGGCGCCCCATCCTCAGATGTGGCGCCGGAAACGTTTTGGAAGCGGATGAAGCCGTCGGGAGGCGGCTTACCTGGGCAGGGGAACACCACAGGCATGGCAGCTATCGATACCGCGCGCCAAGAAGCGCCACGAACCGCCTTCTTCAACGATCCCGTTATTCGCGGGATCATCTACCAGATCGTGGTCGGCATCGCTGTCGTCCTGTTCATCTTCTGGATCATCAACAACACCGCCGCCAATCTCGCGGCACAGAACAAGACCACCGGTTTCGACTTCCTCGGCAAGACGGCCGGTTTCGACATCAGTTTCTCGCTGTTCCACTGGGACCGCACATCCTACTACTGGGAGGCGTTCCTCGTCGGCCTGACCAACACGCTGCTGGTCGCCGTCATCGGCATCGTGTTCGCGACCATCCTCGGTTTTGCGCTCGGCATCGGGCGCCTTTCGAGCAACTGGATCATCGCGCGGCTCGCCACGGTCTACATCGAGACCATCCGCAACATCCCGCTGCTGCTGCAGTTGTTCTTCTGGTATTTCGCCGTTCTCAAGGCCATGCCGGCGGTTCGCAATTCGCTGGAACTGCCGTTCGATACCTTCATCAATCAGCGCGGGCTCTTCGTGCCCCGGCCGCTTCCGGATGAACAGTTCGGCTTCGTGATCGTCGCCTTCTTCGTCGCCATCGCCCTCTCATTTGTCATCCGGGCATGGGCGAAGCGACGCCTTGAGACGACCGGCCAGCGTTTCCCGGTGTTCCTGACCTCGATCGCGCTCATCGCGCTGCTGACGGCGGCGACGTGGATACTGAGCGGCGCGAGCGTCGCCTTCGATCCGCCGGTGCTCCAGCGCTTCAACTTCCGCGGCGGCATCGAGCTGCCGCCCGAGTTCGTGGCGCTGGCCTTCGGTCTTGTCATCTATACCGCGGCGTTCATCGCGGAGACGGTGCGCAGCGGCATCCAGGCCGTGAGCCACGGCCAGACCGAAGCGGCCCAGTCGCTCGGCTTAAAGGACGGCGACCGGCTGCGGCTGGTGATCGTCCCGCAGGCGATGCGGGTCATCGTGCCGCCGCTGACCAGCCAATACCTGAACCTCACCAAGAACTCCTCGCTCGGCGCGGCGATCGGCTATCCCGAGCTCGTCAACGTCTTCGCGGGGACGGCGCTCAACCAGACCGGCCGCGCCATCGAGATCATCGCAATGACGATGGCGGTGTACCTGACGTTCTCGTTGCTCACCTCGGTGATCATGAACTGGTACAATTCCCGCGTCTCGCTGGTGGAACGGTGAGGGCAGCATCATGAACCACTTCGTTCGCTCCGAAATGGCGCCGGCCCAGCCGGCCCCCCGCAGCACCACAGGCGCGATCGTCTGGGCCAAGCAGAACCTGTTCTCCTCGCCTTCCGACGCGCTGCTCACCCTTCTGGCCGGCATCTTCCTGCTTTGGGCGGTGCCCCCGATTGTCGGCTTCCTGTTCACTCAGGCCGTGTGGCCGGGCGGCACAGTGGAGGACTGCCGGCTTGAGACGGCCGGCGCGTGCTGGGCTTACGTCGCGGCACGCATCAACTTCTTCATCTACGGCTTCTTCCAGATCGACCAGTACTGGCGGCCGAACATCGTGTTCGCCCTCGGTGCGGCGCTGCTGATCCCGCTCGCCATCCCCAAGGCGCCGTTCAAGGTCATCAACGCGCTGCTGTTCTTCGTCGTGCTGCCGGTGGTGACCTACGTGCTGCTGGCCGGTGGCTTCTTCGGCCTCCGCCCCGTGCCGACCGAGCAGTGGGGCGGCCTGCTGGTGACGCTGATCATCTCCTACGTCGCCATCCTCGGTTCGCTGCCGATCGGCATCCTGCTGGCGCTCGGCCGGCAATCGAAGTTGCCGGTGATCAAGACGCTCTGCATCGCCTTCATCGAATTGTGGCGCGCCGTGCCGCTGATCACCGTGCTGTTCATGGCCTCGATCATGCTGCCGCTGTTCCTGCCGCAGGGCATGTCCGTCGACAAGCTGCTGCGCGCCCTCGTCGGCGTGACGCTGTTTGCCTCGGCATACATGGCCGAGGTGATCCGCGGGGGGCTCCAGGCCATTCCGCGCGGGCAGTACGAGGCCGGCTCGTCGCTGGGGCTCAGCTATTGGCAGCGCATGGGCTTTATCGTGCTGCCGCAGGCGCTCAAGCACGTCATCCCGGGCATCGTGAACACCTTCATCGCGCTGTTCAAGGATACGTCCCTGGTGTCGATCGTCGGCATTTTCGATCTGCTCAACACTATCCAGGCGGCAACCTCCGACGCCAACTGGTTCTCGTCGAACCAGGCAGTGACCGGCTATATCTTTGCCGCCATCGTCTACTGGATCTTCTGTTTCTCGATGTCGCGCTACTCCATGTTCATGGAGCGCCGGCTCAATACCGGCCACAAGAGGTAGCCTCGCATGACTACGGAATCCATCACCTCCGACCGCCAGATCGATCGTTCGCAGATGTCGGTCAGCCAGACCGACGTGGCCATCGACATCGTCGGCATGAACAAGTGGTTCGGCGATTTCCACGTGCTCCGCGATATCGACCTCAAGGTCATGCGCGGCGAACGGATCGTCATCGCCGGCCCCTCTGGTTCAGGAAAATCGACGCTCATCCGCTGCATCAACCGGCTGGAGGAGCACCAGAAGGGCCAGATCATCGTCAACGGGACGGAACTCACATCCGACCTCAAGCGCATCGACGAGGTGCGGCGCGAGGTCGGCATGGTGTTCCAGCACTTCAACCTGTTTCCGCACCTGACGATCCTCCAGAACCTGACGCTGGCGCCGATCTGGGTACGTGGCATTCCTAAGGCCAAGGCCGAGGAAACCGCCATGATGTACCTCGAGCGCGTGAAGATCCCCGAGCAGGCCGCGAAGTTCCCCGGCCAGCTCTCGGGTGGCCAGCAGCAGCGCGTCGCCATTGCCCGCTCGCTCTGCATGAACCCCGAGATCATGCTGTTCGACGAGCCTACCTCGGCCCTCGACCCTGAAATGGTCAAGGAAGTGCTGGAGGTCATGATCTCGCTGGCCGAAAGCGGCATGACCATGCTCTGCGTCACCCACGAAATGGGTTTTGCGCGGCAGGTCGCCAACCGGGTCATCTTCATGGATCAGGGGCAGATCATCGAGCAGAACGGGCCCGAGGAGTTCTTCTCGAACCCGCAGCACGAGCGCACCAGGCTGTTCCTCAGCCAGATCCTTCACTGACGCGTGCCTTGACCCGTCAAAGTCGGGTGGCATAGTGCGCGCCCGCACGGAGGCGCGCTTGGCGTTGACTCGACTGTTCAGGATCGTGGCGCTGGCGCTGGCCGCGTGTTTCGCCGGCAGCGCGCTGGCGGCGGAGGCAATCGCGCCGGCCGGGCCGACGCTGCAGGCGGTGCGCGACCGCGGCCACCTCATCTGCGCGACCACCGATCCGCTGCCCGGCTTTGCCCAGCCGGGCGCCGAAGGCCGCTGGAGCGGTTTCGACGCCGACTTCTGCCGAGCCGTTGCCGTCGCCATCTTCAACGATCCGGGCAAGATGGAGTTCGTTGCGCTCTCGGGGAGCAGCCGGTTTGCGCAGCTGCAGACGGGTGCCGTCGATCTCATCGCCCGCAACGCGCCGTGGACCATGCGCCGGGATACGGGCTACGGTGCCAACTACGTGGCGAACTCGTTCTACGACGGGCAGGCCTATATGGTGCCGCAGGCGCTTGGGGTCGTGTCCGCCTACGAACTCGACAATGTCACCGTCTGCGTTCTCGATGACGCCGAGGAACTCGCCAATGTCCGCGAGTTCTTCTTCACCACCCAGGCCACCTATACCGAGGTGCTCTACGAGGATCGCGAGGACCTCGCCGTGGCCTACCGCTCGGGGCTCTGCAACGCCGTCTCCGCTCCCGCCAGCTGGCTCAATGCCATCCGTCGCGGGCTGCCCGAGCCGGCGGTGCACCGAATTCTCCCCGAGCGCATCAGCAAGGGGGCGTTCGGCCCGGTGGTCCGCTCCGGGGACAATCAGTGGTTCGATATCGTCGCGTGGACGCTCTACGCCCTGATCAACGCCGAAGAAGCCGGAGTCACATCGCTGAACATCGCCTCGCTCGAAGCGGCGAAAACCCATCGCATCCGGCGGCTGCTCGGCCTCGAAGGCAGCTTCGGCCCCGGCATGGGGCTCGCGCCGAAGTTCATCTCCAACGTCATCCGGACGGTCGGCAATTACGGCGAGATCTTCGAGCGCCATTTTGGTCCGGCGAGCGGTGCCACGGTCGTCCGCGGGCAGAATGCGCTGTGGATCAATGGCGGGCTGCTTTACGCGCCGCCCATCGAGTAGTCGTGTCTCAGGCGAAGTGCAGGGCGACGCGCCGGTTGACGGAGCCCTTTTTCTCGATCTTGCCGATCCGCAACGGACCGATCTCCGAGGTATTGGCGACGTGCGTGCCGCCGCAGGGCTGCAGATCGACGTCGCCGATACGAACCAGCACCGCCCGCCCCTGCCCCATCGGTGGCTTCACCTTCATCGTCTTGATGAGGTTGGTGTTGGCGGCCATTTCCTCGTCGGTGATCCACTCCGTCGTCACCGCATGATTGCCGGTGACCATCTCGTTCAGCCGCGCCTCCAGGGCGCTCAGGTCGGCCGGCACTTCCGGCATGTCGAAGTCGAGCCGTCCCTTGTCGTCGCCCACAGAGCCGCCGGTCACCGGGAACGGGAAGACGACCGACAGCAGGTGCAGTGCCGTGTGCATCCGCATCAGCCGGTAGCGCCGGTCCCAGTCGATCGTGGCCAGGATCCTGTCGCCCACCGCAAGCGCCGGCTGCCCTTCGGCCGGGACGTGCACGATCCGGGTCTTGTCGCCATCGGGATGCACGGTCGCCCCGATCGTGACGACCGCGTCGCCGCGCGCGATCGTGCCGGTGTCTCCCGGCTGCCCGCCCGAGGCGGCGTAGAAGATGGTCCGGTCGAGCACGATCCCGCCGTCCGGCGTGATCTCCGTCACCGTTGCATCGAGGGATTTCAGATAGCTGTCGTCGCGAAACAGGAATTCAGTCATGGTGACTGCCATATTCCTCAGAGCAGCGGCGAAAACAAGCGTGCGGCCTCGCCGGCAAAGCGCCGCAGCAGCGCCATCGAGCGGCGCGTCTCGGCCGTGAACGGCTTGGCGGTGGCGAAATCCTCCTCCAGCATCTTCGAAACGTCGCTGACCATCTGGTCGCCGACGAACCAGAGCGTCACCTCGAAATTGATGCTGAACGACCGATTGTCGAAATTGACGGTGCCCACCCCGGCAATCTCGTCATCCATAAGGATGACCTTCTCGTGCAGGAAACCCTCGGGATACTGATAGATCGCGACCTTGTGCGCCAGCATGTGGCCGGCATGGGCCATGCTCGCCATCCAGACCAGCAGGTGGTCCGGGCGCTCGGGGATCAGCACCCGGACGTCCACGCCGCGCAGCGCCGCCGTGTAGAGCGCCGTCTGCATATCGATGTCGGGCACGAAGTACGGGCTGACCAGCCAGAGCCGCTTCCGCGCCCGGCCGATGACTTCCGAGAAGGCG
>Ga0066256_1003410_pt1 | contig 15444 bp, 19 predicted proteins | sample ThiBio_1000_biof_FD_87107 | JGI IMG/M metagenome (GOLD analysis project Ga0066256, IMG submission 87107) | Wastewater bioreactor microbial communities from Cape Town, South Africa - Thiocy_expt_1000_biof (version 2) | ecosystem: Engineered > Bioreactor > Thiocyanate-remediating >...
TGCCGGCGACTTCCCAGGAGCCCATCGTCGTCAGTTCGCCCGCGCAGCCGCGCGTGCCGCCGCGCGAACCGCCGCCGAGATTGGTGAGCGTCAGGAACATGTCGCAGGAGGACGGGCCGTTGGAGACGCGCCAGTTGCCGACCATGCCTTCCTTCTTCACGTCGAGGGCGCTGGCGGCCGCGGTATCGCCCGTGCCGACGCCGGTGCCGGTCGCCATCGCGGTATCGGTGCCCGGCTTGTCCGGGAACTGGCCGCCGCTGGTGCTGGTGGTCGGGTCGGGAAGCTGGCTCGAGGAAACCGAGCCGATCGGCTGGGCCTGGAGCGGCGCGATGTTCGGCTGCGTATTGACGCTGTCCATCGACCCGGTGCGCTGGCAACCGGCAAGTGCAAGCGCCATCATCAGTCCGCCCGCCGCATGGTGAATCCGCATCTCGATACTCCAATTCTGCCCGATACTGCTGCCATGCAGCAATTTACGCCGAATTAACGTGAATCGCCCGCACGAATCAAGATGAAACGGCCCGATAGCCCGGGCCGCCTTCTCACGTTTCATGAACGGTGATCATGTAGGTCAGAGACGGCGCTCGACCAGCATCTTCTTGATTTCGCCGATCGCCTTGGCCGGATTGAGGCCCTTCGGGCAGGACTGGGCGCAATTCATGATCGTGTGGCAGCGATAGAGGCGGAAGGGGGCTTCCAGGTTGTCGAGGCGTTCGCCCGTGGCCTCGTCGCGGCTGTCGATCAGCCAGCGGGAGGCCTGCAGCAGCACGGCGGGGGCGAGAAAGCGGTCGCCGTTCCACCAGTAGCTCGGACAGGAGGTCGAGCAGCAGGCGCACAGGATGCACTCGTAGAGCCCGTCGAGCTTGAGGCGATCCTCATGGCTCTGCTTCCATTCCTTGGCCGGCGTCGGCGACACGGTTTTCAGCCACGGCTCGATGGAGCGGTGCTGGGCGTAGAAGTTGGTAAGGTCCGGAACGAGGTCCTTGACCACAGGCATGTGCGGCAACGGATAGACCTTCACGGTCCCCTTCACTTCGTCCATGCCCTTGGTGCAGGCGAGCGTGTTGGTGCCGTCGATGTTCATGGCGCAGGAGCCGCAGATGCCTTCGCGGCAGGAGCGGCGCAGCGTCAGCGTTGGGTCGATCTTGTTCTTGATGTAGAGCAGCGCGTCGAGAACCATCGGGCCGCAATCGTCGACATCGATGTAGAACGTGTCGATGGACGGGTTCTTCCCGTCGTCCGGGTTCCAGCGGTAGATGCGGAACTCGCGGGTGTTCGCGGCCCCGGCCGGCTTCGGCCAGACCTTGCCTTCGGTCATCTGCGAGTTCTTCGGGAGAGCGAGTTCAACCATGTCCTGTTCTCCTCGGGCTCAGTAGACGCGGGCCTTGGGCTCGATCTTCTTGGGATCGATCCCGTCGGCGATGAGGTCGGTATGCACCGGGCGGTAGTCGAGCGTCACCTCGCCCGCCTCGTTGACCCAGGCGAGCGTGTGCTTGCGCCAGTTGACGTCGTCGCGGCCGCCGAGCGGGCCGGTCGCATAGTCCTCGCGGGCATGCGAGCCGCGGCTTTCCTTGCGGGCTTCGGCGCCGTAGACGGTCGTGATGGCGTTGGCCATCAGGTTTTCCAGCTCCAGCGTCTCGACGAGGTCGGAGTTCCAGATCATCGAGCGGTCGGTGACCTTGATGTCCGGCATTTCCTTCCAGATCTCCGTCATGCGCTTGCAGCCGCTTTCCAGCGATTCCTGCGTGCGGAACACGGCGGCGTCTTCCTGCATGGTGCGCTGCATCTTGTCGCGCAGGATCGCCGTCGGCGTGCTGCCATTGGCGTTCCTGAGGCGATCGAAGCGGTCCATGATCCTGTCGCAGGCGGCGATGTCGAGCGCCGGGATCGCCTCGTTGCGGTCGATGACCTGGCCGGCGCGGATGGCGGCGGCACGGCCGAAGACCACGAGGTCGATCAGCGAGTTGGAGCCGAGGCGGTTGGCGCCGTGCACCGAGGCACAGCCGGCTTCCCCCACCGCCATCAGGCCGGGCGCGATGCGCTCGGGGTTCTGGCTGTCGGCATTCAGCACCTCGCCCCAGTAGTTCGTGGGAATGCCGCCCATGTTGTAGTGGACGGTCGGCAGGACCGGGATCGGCTCGCGCGTTACGTCGACGCCGGCGAAGATCTTCGCGCTCTCGGAAATGCCCGGCAGGCGCTCGTGCAGCACTGCCGGGTCGAGATGGTCGAGATGCAGGAAGATGTGGTCCTTGTTCTTGCCGACGCCGCGGCCTTCGCGGATTTCCATCGTCATGCAGCGCGAGACGACGTCGCGCGAGGCAAGGTCCTTGGCCGACGGCGCATAGCGTTCCATGAAGCGCTCGCCCTCGGAATTGACGAGATAGCCGCCCTCGCCGCGCGCGCCTTCGGTGATGAGGCAGCCCGCGCCGTAGATGCCGGTCGGGTGGAACTGCACGAATTCCATGTCCTGCAGCGGCAGGCCGGCGCGCGCGATCATGCCGCCGCCGTCGCCCGTGCAGGTATGCGCCGAGGTGGCGGAGAAATAGGCGCGGCCGTAGCCGCCGGTCGCCAGCACCACCATCTTGGCGGCGAAGCGGTGGATCGTGCCGTCGTCGAGGTTCCAGGCGACGACGCCGGTGCAGCGGCCGTCGGCCGACATGATCAGGTCGAGCGCGAAATACTCGATGAAGAATTCCGCATTGTTGCGCAGCGACTGGCCATAGAGCGTGTGGAGGATCGCGTGGCCGGTCCGGTCGGCGGCGGCGCAGGTGCGCTGCACCGGCGGGCCTTCGCCGTAGTTCTGCATGTGGCCGCCGAACGGACGCTGGTAGATCTTGCCTTCCGCGTTGCGCGAGAAGGGCACGCCGTAATGCTCCAGCTCATAGACCGCCTTCGGCGCTTCCATGACGAGATACTGCATGGCGTCGACGTCGCCGAGCCAGTCGGAACCCTTGACGGTGTCGTAGAGGTGCCACTGCCACGAATCAGGCGTCATGTTCTTCAGCGAGGCGGCGATGCCGCCCTGCGCGGCGACGGTGTGCGAGCGCGTCGGGAAGACCTTCGTGATGCAGGCCGTCTTGAGGCCCTGCTCGGCCATGCCGAGCGTGGCGCGCAGGCCCGCGCCGCCGGCGCCGACGACGATCACGTCGAAGGAGTGGTCCACATAGGTATAGGCCTTGCCGTTGGCCGCCGGGGAGGAGATCGCTGCCATGATGGATTATCCTGCGAAGGCGATTTTGAGGACGGCGAAAAGACAGAGCCCGCCGACCAGGATCGCGAAGAAGGTGTTGAGCATGAGAAGGCCGATCTTCACGCCCTCCGCATGCACATAGTCCTCGATGACGACCTGCATGCCGAGCTTCATGTGGATGAGGCCGGAAACGACGACGAGGCCCATGAGGACGGCGACGATGGGATGCGACAGCGCCGCCGTCACCTCCGCATAGGACGCACCGTTGTAGCAGATGAGGAACCCGACGAAGAACAGTATCAGCGGCACGTTGGCGACGGCCGTCAGGCGCTGGCGCCAGAAATGCTCCGTGCCGTCCTTTGCCGAGCCGAGGCCGCGAACCTTGCCGAGGGGCGTGCGCATGTCCATGGGTGTCTCCTCAGCGGGCCAGGGTGCCGGCGATCCAGATCAGCACCGTCAGGGCGACGGAGACGACCGGGGTCAGAAGGGCGAGCCGGGTGGAAAAATGCTTCTCGTATCCGCGGCCCATATCCCACATGAAGTGGCGAAGGCCCCCGAGCATGTGGTGCATCAACGCCCAGGTATAGCCGAAGAGCACGAGGCGGCCGATCCAGGTGCCGAAGAACCAGCTCACCCAGTCGAAATAGACCTCGCCCGTCGCCGCCGCGATCAGCCACCAGGCGACGAGGACGGTGCCGAAATAGAGCGCCATGCCGGTGATGCGATGCACGATGGACATGACCATCGTCGGGATCGGTTTGTAGACCTGGAGATGCGGCGAGAGCGGCCGGCTTCGAGTGACATTCGCCATCTGAACCTCACGGAACCCCGGAGAGCCAAAATCTGGACAAATTTTCTCCGGAATTGCAGTATGTTGTGCACAATGCAGTGATTGCGACGTTTAATCACCGGAAAGCGGAACCACAAGCCTTCTTGCAGTGCAAAATGAATTTAATCGATTAGACGCCCCGTCCCTCCGGCCGGCTCCCATACGCTCCGCAGGCGTTAACCAAAACCACCGAAATTGCAGCGAAATCCGTGACTTTCGCGTCTTTCTGCCCCATCTTTCCGTTAACGATTTGTTAAGCGTAACCCGGAAGGCAGGACAGAATGACTCTGTTATCGGCGCTCCGTGCGACCAAAGTCTTAGGGCTGGCGGTCGTGCTCGTCGCAGGCGGCATGACGCTCGCCGACGCCCGCGACGGCTGGCATCCCCATCGTCACGGCCACCATTCCCGGCTCAAGAAGCTGCCGACGCTGGAGCCGGAAGCCCATGGCGGCTGGCTCGGCACACGGCTTCGCCACGGCAGAAGCGACCGCGGGTTCCAGCGCGAGAACGACAGCTTCTACAGCGGGGCGATCACCGCCTATCGCAGCCTCGGCAGCAGCATCTACTTCTATGTCGACGACAACGGCGTGATCGAGCGGTACGACCGCCCGGTGAAGCGCCGGGCAGGCGGGCCGAAGGTCATCACCGTGACGCCGGGCCGGAACGGCTGCTCGTGGGAAGCCGGCGTCTGCGTCATCCGGCCGGGCTCCTGATGGCGCGGGGCCTTATCACCCGCTTGCCGGGTCGGCCCGGAAACGCCAGACCGTCGTCTTCTTGACCTCGCTGTCCTCCAGCGCCCGGGTTACCGGCACCGTATAGGTGGCGAGCGCCTCCATGCGCTCGCGCGGGCAATAGGCGCGGCCGGGATCGCCGACCAGCACCGTCGCGTCGCGCGCGGCGAGCGCCGAGAACCAGGGGATCAGCACATCGGCAAAGCCCCGGTCGTAAAAGACGTCGCCGGCAAGGACCACCTCCCAGCCCCCGTCGCGGCCGACGAGATCCTCGCCGGCATGGTCGAGCACAACGCCGTTGAGAGCGGCGTTCAGCCGGACCGCCGTTTCACTCCAGGGATCGATATCCGCCGCCACCACCGCCGAGGCACCCGCCATCCGTGCGGCAATGCCGACAAGGCCGGAGCCGCTGGCGAAATCCAGCACCGTTTTTCCGGCGACCAGCGCCGGATGATCGAGCACATGGCGGGCAAGGCCCTGCCCGCCCGCCCAGGCGAAGGCCCAGAAGGGCGGCGGCAGGCCGATCGCTTCCAACTCCTCCTCCGTCTTCAGCCAGAGATCGTGCGCCTCGGTGGCGAGCCTCAGCTTCACCTCCGGCACATGCGGCGGCGACAGCACGTCCGTATTGCCGCGGATGAAGACTTCGGGGTCCGTCTTCACGAAAGCATCGCTCCGGAGAAGGCGGTACGCAAAGCAGAAGCCATCAGCGCGGCGGGTTGTCGAGGCCGCCCATGCGGCAGACCTCGATCCACTCCTCCTCCGTCACCGGCTGCACCGAAAGGCGCATGGAGGTGACGAGCGACATGTCGGCGAGCTTCGGATTGGCCTTGATGTCCTTGAGGGTCACGGGCTTCGGCATGTCGCGCACGGCGCGGATGTCGACGCATTCCCAGCGCGGGTCCTCGCCGGCGGTCGAATCCGGATGCGCCAGGGCGCAGACTTCCGTGATGCCGACGACTTCGAGCCCCTCGTTGGAGTGGTAGAAGAAGCCCTTGTCGCCGATCTTCATGGCCCGCATGTTGTTGCGTGCCTGGTAGTTGCGCACGCCGTCCCATTCCTCGCCGGCCTCGCCCTTCGACTTGAGCTTTTCCCAGGAGAACTTGAAGGGTTCGGACTTGTAGAGCCAGTATGCCATCGGGTCTTACGCCTCCGGATTGTTGAAGACCCAGTTCCAGGCCTTCACCTCGACGTCGGCGAAGAGACCGGCCCTGGCATAGGGATCGTCGGCCGCGATCCGCCGCGCGTCCTCGATGGTCTCGGCCTTCACCACGACGAGGCTGCCGGTCGGCTTGCCGTCATCGCCGAGGAAGGGGCCGGCGAAGCCGAGCTTGCCGTCCGCATTGAGCGCGTCGAGATAGGCGAGATGTTCGGGGCGCGTGTCGAGACGCACCTGGAGCGAACCGGGCTTGTCCTTGCAGAGAAATGCGAAATGCATGCGGCTGTCCCTTCCTTATTCCTGGGTGATGGGGCGCGTCATGAGCTGCCCGATGGCGGTCTTCACGTCGAGCGTGCCGTCGACGATGCGGGCGACGGCGTCGGTGATCGGCATGTCGATGCCCTTTTCGGCGGCGACTCCAGAGGCGACCGAGGCGGCGAAGGCGCCTTCCACAAGGTCGCCGGACCAGCCGGCGGCAGTGCCGTGCCGGCCGAGCGCGATGCCGAAGCGCAGGTTCCGCGACTGGTGGCTGGTGCCGGTGAGCACGAGGTCGCCGAGGCCGGAAAGCCCCGTCACCGTGATGCCCTCCCCGCCATGCGCCTCCACGAAGCGGGAAAGCTCCGCAAGCCCGCGCGAAATCAGCGCCGCCCGGGCGGAATCGCCGAGCTCCGCGCCCTCTATGATGCCACAGGCGATTGCCAGCACATTCTTGAGCGCGCCGCCGAGCTGCACGCCGATGCGGTCCGTCGAAGGATAGAGCCGGAAGGTCGGCCCGGAGAGCGCCTGCGCCAGGAGGGCGCCGGTCTCCGCCGTGCGCGCGGCGATCACCATCGCCGTCGGCAGGCCTTTGGCGATATCGGCGGCGAAGCCGGGGCCGGAGAGCACCGCGACCTCGCGGCCGGGCAGTTCCTCTTCCAGCACCTCGGTCAGGAGCCGGCCGGTGCCCTTCTCCATGCCCTTGGCGCAGATGACGACCGCCGTGCCCGGCGCAAGAAGCGGCGCCAGCGACCGCGCCGCCGCCCGCTGCGCCTGCGAGGGCATGGCGAAGAGCACGATGCCGGCGCCACGCATGGCTTCCGCTTCCGCGCTATAGGCAAGCGAAGCCGGCAGTTCGATGCCCGGCAGCGCCTTTTCATTGCGGCGGGTGGCCTGCATGGCCGCGACGGAAACCGCGTCGCGGCCGATCAGCGTGACGCCGCCGCCACTGGCGGCCGCCACGCTTGCCAGCGCCGTGCCGAAAGCACCCGCGCCGACCACGGCGATCTTGCGGCTGATGCTCATGCCTTGGCTCCCCGCTTGCCCGATCCGAGAACCGTCGCCGCATCGCGGTCGAGCGGCCAGCGCGAGCGCGGCGCGACCGAGAGATCATCAGGCGCAAAGCCGGCCGCCATGCGCTCCAGCCCTGCCCAAGCGATCATCGAGGCATTGTCGGTGCACAGCGCCAGCGGCGGCGCGACGAAGCGAAACCTGTTCTTGTCGCAGAGCGCCTGCAGCGTCGCGCGCAGCTCCGCATTCGCCGCCACGCCGCCGGCAACGACGAGCGCCGGCGTTTCGGCATCGGGATAGAGCGTGCGGAACCGCTCCAGCCCGCGGCCGATGCGATCCTTCAGCGTGCGCGAGACGGCGCGCTGGAAGGAGGCGCAAATATCGGCGATGTCCGCGTCCGTCACCGGCTCGATGGACTGCGCCGCCTGGCGCACCGCCGTCTTGAGGCCGGAGAAGGAGAAATCGAGCCGCGCCTCGCCGACGAGCGGGCGCGGGAAGGTGAAGCGCTCGGGATTGCCCGTCTTCGCCATGCGCTCCACTGCCGGCCCGCCGGGATAGGGCAGGCCGAGCAGCTTCGCCGTCTTGTCGAAGGCCTCGCCGAGCGCGTCGTCGATGGTCGTTCCCCAGCGCTCGTAGTCGTCGACGCCGCGCACCAGCACGAGCTGGGTATGGCCGCCGGAAACCAGCAGCATGAGATAGGGGAAGGAGAGCCCGTCGGTCAGCCGCGCGGTCAGCGCATGGCCTTCCAGATGGTTGACGGCATAGAGCGGCTTGCCGGTCGCCCGCGCGATCGCCTTGCCGGTCATCAGCCCGACGATGAGCCCGCCGATCAGCCCCGGCCCGCTCGTCGCGGCGATGGCGTCGACATCGTCGAGGGAACGGCCGGCGCGCAGCAGCGCCTCGGAGATGAGGCTGTCCAGCGCCTCGACATGGGCGCGCGCCGCGATCTCCGGCACCACGCCGCCATAGGCGCTGTGCTCTTCCAGCTGGCTCAGCACGACCTCACCGAGGATCTCGCCCCTGCCGTCTGCATCGCGCGCGACGACGGACGCGGCGGTCTCGTCGCAGCTCGTTTCGATGCCGAGAATGGTCAGGTGGGGCGACATGAAGCACTAGGATCGATTGCGGGCGGCTCTAAAGCCGGTTACGAGACATCCCGGTAACAATGGATCAAGGCGGATGCAAACAAAACCTTTCAGGATCGGCACCCGTGGCAGCCCGCTGGCGCTCGCCCAGGCCCACGAGACCCGTTCGCGCCTGATGGCGGCGCACGGCCTGCCGGAAGACATGTTCGAGATCGTCGTGCTCTCGACCACCGGCGACCGCATCACCGACCGCTCGCTGGCGCTGATCGGCGGCAAGGGCCTGTTCACCGAGGAGATCGAGGCGCAGCTTTCCTCCGGCGCGCTGGACCTTGCCGTGCACTCCTCCAAGGACATGCCGACGAAGCTGCCGGAGGGCCTGCACCTCTCGGCCTTCCTGCCGCGCGAGGATATCCGCGACGCCTTCATCGGCCGCGCGGCAAAGCGCCTTCTCGACCTGCCGCAGGGCGCGACCGTCGGCTCGGCCTCGCTGCGCCGCCAGGCGCTCATCCGCCGCCTTCGGCCGGACCTCAACGTCATCGTCTTCCGTGGCCAGGTGGATACCCGCCTCGGCAAGCTCGCCGAAGGAAAGGCCGATGCGACGCTGCTCGCCTATGCCGGCCTGAAGCGCCTCGGCAAGCTCGACGTGCCGACGGAGATCCTCGATCCGATCACCTTCCCGCCGGCCCCGGCGCAGGGCGCGATCTGCGTCGAGAGCCGCATCGGCGACGACCGGGTGAACGGCCTGCTGTCCGCCATCGACGACCCGCCGACCCATTCGGCCGTAGCCTGCGAGCGCGGCTTCCTCGCGACGCTCGACGGCTCCTGTCGCACGCCCATCGCCGGCTATGCCACCGTCGAGGGCGATCACCTGCGCTTCCGCGGCACGATCCTCACGCCGGACGGCAGCCGCTTCCACGAGATCGAGACGAGCGGCCCGGCCGCCGATGCCGCCGCCCTCGGCGAAAAGGCGGGCGAGGATATCCGCGCCATGGCGGGAGCGGATTTCTTCGAAAGCTGGTCCTGACCATGCGCGTCCTCGTCCTGCGACCCGAGCCCGCGGCGGCCCGCACCGCCGAACGGGCCGCGGCACCCGGTCCCGGGGCCGTGCGCCTGCCGCTCTCGAAGGCCGAACACGCCGTCGATGCCGTGAAGGCCGCCCTGGCGCAGCCCCATGGCGCCATCGCCGTCACAAGCGCGGAAATGGCCCGCCTGTTCGAAAGGATCGGCGGCGCCCCCGCCACTGACCGGGCGACCGCCGTCTTCGCCGTCGGAAAGGCGACCGCACGGGCCATGCGCGATGCGGGCTTCGCCCATGTCCTGAGCGCGGCCGGCGACGGCGAGAGCCTTGCCGGGGTGATCGCGGAGCATCTGCGCGCAAACGGACCGCTGCCGCATCCCCTCCTCTATCTCGCCGGCAATCCGCGCGGTCCGGGCTTCGAAAGCCGGCTGGCGGAGGCCGGCATTCCGTTTCGCACCGTGGAAGGCTACCGCATGGTGCCGCTCGCCCCCACCCGCGAGGCACCGGAGGCCGCCCTGCTGCATCCGGTGCCTGACGCCGTACTGCTCTATTCGCGGGAAAGCGCCCGCGCCTTCTTCGCTCTTGCGCCCCTTACCGGGGCGCCCGGCCGCTTTACCGCCCTGCGCCTGCTCTGCATGAGCGCAAATGTCGCGGCGGCCGTGCCGGAGCGCTTTGCCGCGCACGTCGACATCGCGGCGTCACCCAGCGAGGAAAGCCTGCTGGCGTTGCTCTAAATGCAGGCATCAGCGGCGAAATTTCCGCAAGGGTCTTTCCCTCCCTGCCATCCCTGTCTACGTTTAGTGCAATGCACATGAACGCGAGGAGGTCGCCATGGAACCGGAAACCCCGTCCCGTCAAAAGAGGGCGGGCGACGAGCCGGGGACGATCGATCTCGAGCCGGTTCCCGCCTCTGCCAGCAACGAGGCGATCGCCGCCGGGGAAAAGGCCGGAGCCGAGGCCTCCGCACCCGAAACCGCTGAAGCGGGCGCGCCGGAAGCCACCACGGCCGAGCCCGATGCCGACGCGCAGAAGCAGGAGCCGATCGAACCGGCCCGCGCGACCTATGAGGAGCCCGCCCGCACCGAACCTCCCACGCCCCCACATCGCGGCAATGCCGGCCCGCTCGCCGCCGGCATTCTCGGCGGCCTCATTGCACTGCTCGGCGCTGGAAGCCTGCAATATGGCGGCTACCTGCCCGCGCCCGGCCCGGACAGGGCAGAGGAAAGCAGTGCCGTCGCCACGCTTTCGGGCGAGGTCGAGGCCTTGAAGGCCCGGCTCGCCGAGACCACCGCGGCACCCCCCGTCGATCTGCAGCCGATCGAGACCCGCCTTGCCGCGCTGGAAAAATCGGCAGGTGAAAACAGTGGCACGCCCAGTGCGGACCCGGAATCCGTCGGCAGGCTGGAAGGGGACGTCGCCCGGCTGACGACGGAGCTCGCCGCGCTGCGCGAGGCCGTTGGCCGCACCAGCGAGGCGGTCAGCACGACGGAAAGCCAGCTCACCGAACGCATCGCCGCCGCCGAGCAGAAGCTCGACGAGCCGCGCAGCGACATCGCGATGGCCCGTGCCGTGGCCGCAAGCGCGCTGAAGACCGCCATCGACCGCGGCGGCCCCTACCTCGCCGAGCTGGAGGCCTTCGCCAGCGTCGCGCCGGACGATCCGTCCATCGCGGGCCTGCGCGAACATGCGGCCATCGGCGTGCCCTCGCGCGCCGACCTCGTGCGCGATTTCCAGCCGACGGCCGACGCCATCCTCGACGCCGTGCACCAGCCCGAGGGAGACCAGGGCATCTTCAACCGCCTGATGTCGAGCGCCGCCTCGGCGATCCGCGTCCGCCCGGTCGGCAGCGTGGAGGGCGATACGCCCGAGGCCGTCGTCGCCCGCATCGAGAACAAGCTGCAGAACGGCGACTTCAAGGGCGCTGATATCGAATGGCAGACCCTGCCGCAGCCGGGCCAGGCCGCGGCGGCGGACTACAAGCGCAGGCTGGATGCGCGCGTCAGCGTCGAGGAACTGGTCGGCGCGGCCGTGTCCGGCGCCCTCAACGGCACGACCACCGCCACCGGCAACCAGGGCTGAGGAGAGACTTCATGGTTCGCATTCTGGTCTTCGTCCTCTTTGTCCTCGCGCTTGCCGCCGGCTTTGCCTGGCTTGCCGACCGTCCCGGTGAACTCTCCGTCATCTGGCAGGGCCAGCGCGCCGACATGAGCCTCATGGTGGCCGCGACGCTCGTGGTATCGCTGATCGCCGCCGTCATGTTCTGTTGGTGGCTGGTGCGCGTGGTCTGGACCTCGCCGCACTCGATCCAGCGCTATTTCCGTGCCCGCAAGCGCGACCGCGGCTACCAGGCCCTGTCGACCGGCCTGATCGCCGCCGGCGCCGGCGATGCCGCCGGCGCGCGCAAGATGCTGACACGCACCAAGGGCCTCCTCAGCGCCGACCAGGAGCCGCTCATCCACCTCCTGGAAGCGCAGGCGGCGATGATCGAGGGCCGCTACGACGACGCCCGCCGGAAATTCGAGCTGATGGCCGACGATCCGGAAACGCGGGAACTCGGCCTGCGCGGCCTCTATCTCGAAGCCCGCCGCCTCGGCGCCAGCGAAGCCGCCCGGCAATATGCCGAACGCGCCGCCGAAAAGGCCCCGCAGCTTCCCTGGGCGACGGAAGCCGCGCTCGAATACCGCTCCGAGGCCGGCGACTGCGACGAGGCGCTGAAGCTCCTCGGCGACGCCGGCGCGGGCTGGGCGGAGGAAAAGAGGGCCCATGCCCGCCGCAAGGCGGTGCTCCTCACCGCCCGCGCCGCCGACAGGCTCGATGCCGATCCCAAGGGCGCGCGCGAAGATGTCCACCAGGCGCTGAAGCTCGACGAGAATTTCGTGCCTGCCGGGCTCATCGAGGCGAAGGCGTATCTGCGCGAGGACAACCTGCGCAAGGCCGCCGCCATCCTCGAAAGGCTCTGGAAGGCGACCGCGCATGGCGACGTGGCACGGCTCTATGTCCGCGCCCGCAGCGGCGATTCGGCGACGGACCGCCTGAAGCGGGCGGAAAAGCTGGAGGCGATGCGGCCGAACAATGCCGAGGCGCTCTACGCCGTCGCCGAGGCCGCGCTGGAGGCGCGCGACTTTGGCCTTGCCCGCACCAAGGCCGAGGCGGCCGCCCGCCTTTCCCCGCGCGAAAGCGCCTTCCTGCTGCTGGCCGACATCGAGGACGCCGAGACCGGCGACCAGGGCCGCATCCGCCACTGGATGAACCAGGCGCTGAAGGCCCCGCGCGATCCCGCCTGGACGGCCGACGGCATCACCGCGCCGGAATGGCGCGCCGTCTCGCCCGTCACCGGCCGTCTCGACGCCTTCGAATGGAAGACCCCGGTCAGCGAGTTGCAGGGACCGATCGAGGACGGCTCGGCCGGCGCCGTCGACGAGGCCATCCGCACCCTGCCGCCGCTCGCCATCGCGACGAAGCCCGCCAGGGCCGAGCAGGTCGTCAAGGAAGAGAAGGCGGAGGCCGCAAGGCCGGTCGTGGTGGCCGCGGTGACCGAGCCCGCGCCGGTCAAGATCGCGACGATGCCGGAGGAGGCGAAGGCGGACGCCGCAAGCCGGAAGGAGGAGGAACGCCCCTTCTACGGCCTGCCTGACGATCCGGGCGTCAAGGAAGACGCCGTCGCCAAGCGCGACGGCACGAGCGGTTTCCGATTGTTCTGAGTTCGGGAAACGGGGCGAGAATATATGTTCGAACGCTTGCAGCACTTTCTTGCGAGCCTTTCCGGCGGCGACCGGCCGACCTTTGCCGCCGATGACCCGCGGGTCGTCGTCATGGCGCTCTGCATCCAGGTGATGGAGGCGGACGGCAAGGTGCTGGATGTCGAGAAGAAGGCGCTGCGCGCCCGCTTCAAGGAGTTCTACGGCGTGGACGAGGCCGAACTCGACGCGCTCGTCGCCGCCGGCACCGATGCCGAGAACGAGGCGATCGACTTCTTCCGCTTCACCTCGGAGCTGAAGCGACAGCTTTCGGAAGACCAGCGCATCGCCCTCATCGGCCTTCTCTGGGAGATCGTCTATGCCGATGGCGAGCGCAGCGAGATGGAGGACCACGCCATCTGGCGCATCGCCGACCTTCTCGGCGTCTCGGGCCGCGAGCGCATCATGAAGCGGCAGGAGGTGGCCGAGAGGGTCGGCGCCGCGACGAACCGCGAGGAACCCGACGAAGGCTGAGCCATGCTGGACCTTTCCCCAAAGCCGCACCGCCCGCGTCCCGTCCTCGTCGTGCTGCACCAGGAAACGTCCAGCCCCGGGCGCGTCGGCCAGATCCTTCAGGCGATGGGCCTTGCGCTGGACATCCGCCGTCCGGTGCTCGGCGATCCGCTGCCCGACACGCTCGACCATCACGCCGGCGCCGTCGTCTTCGGCGGGCCGATGAGCGCCAACGACGACGAGCCCTACATACGCCGGGAGATCGACTGGCTTTCGGTGCCGCTCGGGGAGAACCGGCCCTTCCTGGGCATCTGCCTCGGGGCGCAGATGCTGGTGAAGACCCTTGGCGGCACGGTCACCGGCCACGCGGACGGCTGGGCGGAGATCGGCTGGTATCCGCTGCGGGCGACCGAGGCGGGCGCGACGCTGATGGCCTGGCCGGACATGGTCTACCAGTTCCACCGCGAGGGTTTCGACCTTCCCTCCGGCGCGACCCTGCTCGCCACAGGCCACCATTACGAGAACCAGGCCTTCCGCTATGGCGACAACGCCTGGGGCATGCAGTTCCACGGCGAGTTGACGCTCGCCATGATGCACCGCTGGGTCGTGCGCGGCGCGCATCGCTTCGAACTGCCCGGCGCGCAGGCAGGCCGCCTCCATCTCGACGGCCGCCTCCTGCACGATGCGGCGCTCAGGATGTGGATGACATCCTTCCTCGACCGCATCTTCCACGAGACATGAACGCGCGCCCGCATTAAACATGTTGCGGCACCGCAAGGCGCGCGGCCTTGCTGGCTGGGCATGCAATGGCTACATGTCAGCACGAAACCAATTGGAGTCGTCCATGATAGCGGTCATCAACACCCTGTTGTTCATCATCAATATCGCGTGGTTCCTGGTGATCGCCTCGGCGATCTTCTCCTGGCTCTACGCCTTCAACGTCATCAACGCGAACAATCAGGTCATCGCCACCATCGGCCGCTCGCTCTACCAGTTGACCGAACCGATCTATCGCCCGATCCGCCGCGTCCTGCCGAACTTCGGCGGCGTCGACCTGTCGCCGCTCGTGGTGCTCGTCATCCTGTTCTTCCTCGAGCAGATCGTCCGCACCGTGGTGGCACCCGCGCTCCTGGCGCCGTGACGCCGGCGCTCACCCGCCATGGCGACCATGTGCGCCTGACCGTGCGGCTGACCCCGAACGGCGGGCGCGATAACATCGACGGATGGGAAACGGGCGCGGACGGCGCAAGCCACCTGAGGGCACGCGTCAGCGATCCGCCGGACAAGGGCAAGGCCAACAAGGCGCTGATCGTGCTGGTCGCCAGGGCGGCCGGCGTCGCCAGGTCCGCCGTCAGCCTCGTTTCCGGCGATACCCAGAGAAAGAAAATCCTCCGGATCGAGGGCGAACCGGAGGATATCGTTTCAAGGCTCGAAAGCGCGGTGCCGCGCTAGGCTGTAGTGACGATTTAACTATCTGAGCCATATTGCGATAGCGGCGAGTTTGACGAAGCCCATGAAGTTGACGAGCAGCTTGTCGTATCGGGTTGCGACCCGTCGGAACTGCTTGAGCTTGTTGAAGAAGCGCTCGATGCGGTTGCGCTCCTTGTATAGGTCGACGTCGTATGTGCGCTGAACCTTTCGGTTGCGCTTGGGCGGGATGACGACGTCGGCGCCGCTTTGGGCGATCCTGCCGGCGAGGTGGTCGGCGTCATATCCCTTGTCGGCGATGGCGCTGTCGGCGTCGATGCCGTCGATCAGGTCGTGAGCGAAGGCGATGTCGTTGCGCTGGCCGGGCGAGCCGATCAGGCGGACGGGAAGGCCGAGAGCTTCGGTTGCGGCGTGGATTTTAGTGCTCACGCCGCCGCGAGTCCGGCCCAGGCCCCGGGCACCCGCCCCCCTTGCCTACCCGAACTCCCGGGATTCCGGCGACCGGGATGCCGTGCTGGAGCGGCGAAGGAGCTGTCCACGGGCGGCGGCAC
>Ga0066256_1003411_pt1 | contig 15444 bp, 6 predicted proteins | sample ThiBio_1000_biof_FD_87107 | JGI IMG/M metagenome (GOLD analysis project Ga0066256, IMG submission 87107) | Wastewater bioreactor microbial communities from Cape Town, South Africa - Thiocy_expt_1000_biof (version 2) | ecosystem: Engineered > Bioreactor > Thiocyanate-remediating >...
GCAGCAGCTGCCGCCAGCCGGCCGTCGCCGTACTCCATGCCGGCGCCCAAGCTGGTGAGCTATGAAGGCAGCCGGTCGCGGCCAACGTCTTCCACCCGGCGCGGCGGCCCGCCACCCACCACGGCCGGCGGCACTGCACTGCCGGCACTCACCAGCGTCGGTGGCGGCGGCGGCATGCCGCAACCCCTCGCACCCGCGCCAACGTCGGCTGCCTCGGCGCCTGCGTCGCGCCCACCAAGCGGCCGGCCCACCTCCGCTGCACACGCCGGCGTGCGCCTGGCACCCGTGCACAGCGGCATCGGTGCCGGCAGCGCCACGACGGCAGCGCGCCCAACTGGCGGCGGTCGGCCGGCACCGCCGCAGGTGCCACCGGCCACACACACCACCGCTGCCTCACCAAAGCGCGGCGGCGGTGTGGCTGGCGCCACTGCGGACGCTCCGGCACCACCAGCGCCAGCACCCACACCTGCACCCGAGCCAGAAGAGGCGCCTGCGCCGGAACCTGCCGCCACCGAGCCTGCGGCACCCGCACCGGCTGCTGCTGCTGCCGGTGCCGACAGCGGGCGCGAAGGGTACACGGATGAGGAGCTGGGCATCCAAACCGATGACGCCAACTACGACGGCGAAGGGTTTGAGCCCGATGAGGTGGTGGCAGCCGCAACGTTACCGCACCACGTCAGCAACGTGGTCACCGACACGCACCCCATCACGGGCCACGGCGTCGCGGGGGTCAGCGGCGGCAGCGAGGGTGGCGTGGTGTCGCCCGCCAGCGGCAGCGGCGGCGGCGGTGGCGGCGGCGGTGGGATTAGCCTGGATGCGCTGGAGGACCACCACATTGCCGCGCTGCCGCGGCCGCGGTCGGCGCAGGGATTGCCTGCCTCTTCGTCGCAGCGGCAGCTCAGCGGCGGCGGCGGTGGCGGCGCGGCGGGTGGCGGAAGCGGCAGTGGTGGGGCCGGTGGTGGCAGCGCGGCAGGCAGCGACGATGGCATGGATGGCGGCTCCGCCAGCGGCGGTGGCAGCGGCACCAGCCTTACGCGCCCGGCGTCTGCGCGCTTGCGCCCGGAGTCAGCGCGCCGCCTGCGGCGGCCCGACTCGGCTGGGGCATCAGGCCTGCGGGGTACTGGGTCGAGTGGCCACCTGGACGCGGCTGCCGCCGCCGCTGCCGGCTCCAGCACGCCACCTCACAGTTCCCGCACGTTGGCTGCCGCCGCGCCGCCGGCGGGCGCGCTGGGTGCCGCTACCCTGTCGCCTGCCTTTGAGGTGGCGTCCATCGAGTCGGAGGCGGTGGTAAGCCCCAGCGGCGACCGCGCCTCCACCTTCCTGGATGCCAATGACCACGACCTGCCACACCCGGCACCGCCGTTATTCACAAGTGCCGCGGCTCCACCGCCGGCCGCCACCGCCGGCATGACTCCCGACGCGGCTGCCACCAAGATCCAGTCGCTGGCGCGTGGCGTCGCGGTGCGGCGGCAGCCCAGCGGTAGCCCGCTGGACTTGTCCGTGTCGGGCGTCGCTATCCCGTCGCCCGCACGAGTTGACCCGGCACCGGAGCCTGCACCAGTTGCCCCCGCTCCTGCACCGGCACCTGCACCGGCACCCGCTGCTGCCGCTGCGCCAGCCCCCTCGCCGCCGCCGCTCAGCGGCGACGCGGCCGCAACCAAGATCCAGGCGCTGGCGCGTGGCAATGCTGTGCGGCGCAGCGCCACGGGTCAGGCAGCATCAGCGGCGCCGGCCGCGCCAGTGGCAGTAGCAGAGCCGCCTGCACCTGCTCCTGCGCCCGCGGTTGAGGCGCCTCCAGCGCCAGCTCCAGTGCCAGCGCCAGCGCCAGCACCGGCGCCAACACCGGCGCCTGCGCCGGCACCGGTGGCGGCTCCTGCCCCCGCTCCTGCCCCTGGCATGTCACCCGACGCGGCTGCCACCAAGATTCAGGCGATGGCGCGCGGTACTGCGGTGCGGCGGCAGGGGAGCAGCTCCGCCGCCGCCGCGACCGCTGCACCCGTGCCTGCGGCAGCCGTGCCTGTCTCGGCTGAGCCGGTGCCTGTCGCGGTTGAGCCGGTGCCTGCCGCGGTTGAGCCGGTGGCAGCGCCAGTGCCAGCACCGGCGCCAGCACCAGTTCCAGCTCCGGCGCCAGCGCCAGCGCCCGCTGCGGCCAAGCTGTCGCCCGACGAGGCGGCGACCAAGATTCAGTCGGTAGCACGCGGCACGGCGGTGCGTCGGGCGGGTTCCACCACCACGGCGGCTCAACCTGCTGCTGCTCCAGCGGCGGCGCCTGCGCCTGAACCTGTGGCCCCTGCGCTAGCGCCCGCGCCAGTGCCAGCGCCTGCACCGACACCAGCGCCGGCGCCAGCACCCGCTGCGGCCAAGCTGTCACCCGACGAGGCAGCAACCAAGATACAATCGGTTGCACGTGGCACGGCGGTGCGTCGTGCGGGCTCTAGCAGCACGGCAGCGCAACCTGCTGCTGCTCCAGCGGCAAAGCCTGTGGCGGTGGCCCCCGCGCCTGAACCCGCGCCGGCGCCGGCGCCAGCGCCTGAACCCGTGGCAGCGCCTGAACCCGCGCCTGTGCCAGCGCCTGCACCTGTGCCAGCACCAGCGCCAGCGCCTGCGGCTGCAGGCATGTCGCAAGATGCGGCGGCAACAAAGATTCAAGCCATGGCACGGGGCACCTCGGTGCGGCGCAACCCTCCAGCGCCAGCTGCACGTGCTGCACCACCTGCTGCTGCGCCAGCGTCAGCGCCGGTGGCGCCGGCACCTGCACCTGCGCCCGCTCCTGAACCGGCACCGGTGGCGGCGGCACCCGCCCCCGCGCCTGGCGCAACAGTAGTAGTGACGGGCCTGTCGCCAGACGAGGCGGCCGCCAAGATCCAGGCGCTTGCGCGCGGCACGGCAGTTCGTCGTGCTCCCCCGGCCGCTTCTGCCCCCGCCCCTGCGCCGGCAGCACCTGCTGTTGTTGCTGCTGCACCGGTGGTCGAGGCTGTCGCGCCTGTCGCGGAGCCAGTCGTGGAGCCTGCCGTACCCGCGCCAGCGCCGGTGCCAGCGCCCGCGCCGGTGCCAGCCGGGATGTCGCAAGATGCGGCGGCAACCAAGATCCAGGCGATGGCGCGTGGCACGGCGGTCCGGCGGCAAGCATCCACGAATGCTCCCGCGCCCGCGGCTGCACCCGCGGCTGCACCCGTGGTGCCACCTGTAGCGACTGAGCCGCGCGTTGCCACTGAGCCGCACGCAGCCGCCGAGCCGCCTGCACCGGTCCATGATGTTGCGCCCGCTGCACCGCCGCCGGCTGCTGCGCCGCCTGCCGCACCGTCGCTGGCGCCAGATGTGGCAGCGACGCGCATCCAGTCGGTGGTGCGCGGCGGCCAGGCGCGCCGTGCGGTGGCAAGCCAGCGCGCTGACGCGGAGCTGGCGTCGATCACGGGCGGCACAGCTGCGCCGCCGCCACCGCCGCCGCCGCCCGCTGCACATGACGGACATGACGGACACCACGCGCCCCCGACAGAAGATGCCCCCCGTGCCACCACCCCACCGCCCCACCACCACCAACCTGCGCCACCCAGCGATGTGCCCGCGCCTGTGACTGACGATGTACCCCCTACTCGCCCCGCCGCCCGGCTCGGTGGCGACGACTACGACGACGATGATGATGATGATGGTGCTGGCGATGCAGACGCTGAGTGACCTGCCGTCATGCACCCTGTGCCCTGCGTGTGCCCTCCCCATGCCTCCCCCTCTCTTTACCACTGACTGCCACGAGGGGTACAGTTAGCAGCAGCAACGGATGCCAATGTCGCCTGTGCCCGTGACCACCCGCCCACCTGCTGCGGTGTATTTATGATGACTAGCTAGCCCGAGTATTCAACTTCACGCTACAGGTGTCTATGATGTGATAATAATAATACGTTATTGCTTGTCACCTGCCAGGGCGGTGCGCAGGGACGCGAACGCGCGGCGCGCCAGCTTCAGCAGCGGCCACCGGTGCTCCACGCTGGACTCCAGCGGCTCGCCTACGTGCACGCTGATGGCGTCCGCCGCGAGGCCGGCAGCGGAGATGGCGTCGCCCAGGCCGACGGTGGCAACGGGCTGGCGGCAGACGGGGACGGGCGCGGCAAGGAAGGTGACGTTGTGACCCAACGCCGCCGACTGCCACGACCAGCGCGCTACCACCTCCTTGGAGCTAAACGTGAACGGCTGGCGCTCGGCCACGGCCGGGTCGCCAATGCTGGCTGCCAGCTCACCCACCAGTCGCAGCGCATCGGTGTGCAGGTCGGCCGCCGGCTTCGCGCATGCCGCGGTGGCGGCCGTGACGACGCCCGCTGCCAGCGCACCGGCCTTGGCGCGCCACCGCAGTGGCGGCGGCGTGCCAGTGCCATCGCCGCCAGCCGGGTGGTACGCCAGAACGTGGTACGCCAGCGAGTGGAAGTGGATGCGGGAGAGGCTGGGCGCGGCCTCAAACACCCAGCGCAGCAGCTCGGCAATGGTGGGCAGGGCGGCACCCAGGGAAGTCACCTGCGCGCGCGAGCCAGCAATGCCGGTGCGTTGGGCGCCGGCCTCCGGTGCCGCCACAGGTGCGGCGTCAAACACGCCACCCAGCGCCTCAAACAGGAACGCCGCCTCCTGCTCGTTGAACCCCAGCGAGTCAATCACGGGGAACAGGTGCGCCGCAATGTCAGCGGCGTACTCCGTCGCAGCGCTGGACGCCAGCTCCAAGTGCACGGTGTAGCGGCCGGTGCGCGCACGCAGAGCGGCAGCGAGGTCGCGCAGCATGACGCGGCGGGTGTCGGCGGGCAGCGGCTCCAGCATGTGCAGGCCCGCAATGACCAGCACATCCACGTCACCCGCATCTGCTGCGGCCAGGATGGCATTCAGTGGCTCCACATTCAGGTTGGCGGCGTCGGCGGCGAGGATAAGGCGGTTGGCGCGCGGCGCGACGGCGGTGGGCACGCCCGGCAGTGCCTCGCCGGCGCCGTACTCCAGGATGAGGTGCACCTCATCAGCAGCATACGTACCGGGGGTACCCGACGGCACCACCGTTACGGTCGGCGGCAGCATGGCGCCCGCCATCGGGCCAATGTTGCCGCTCAGCAGCACGCGAGGCGGCACGCCACCCGCCTCCAGTCGGGGCGCCGCCAGTGTGCGTGCCATCAACGCAGCATTGCCGCCCAGGCTGCTCTTGGCAGACGGCGCGTTCATGGCAGCAGTGGTAAGGCGGGGAAACAGGCCGGCGGCGCACGGGCGCTCCGCCGCGGCGCCCGCCACAAAGGGGTGCACCAAGGTGGCGTACACGTCCCCCACGGGGGACAGCGCCGGCAGGTCGGCTGCCAGGCCACCCGCCGCCACGGCGCCCGTCTCACTGCCATTCAGCACCTCCTGCCACCGCACGATGGCATCCACGCACACATTGTACCCCAGCGCAAAGGTGAGGTTGGGGGCGGGCGCCCCCGCACCGCGCGCCAGGGCGCGCAGCAGCGCCGCGGGGTCCGACGACGGCTGGCTGTCCAACCGCAACCCCACGCCGTACGCCACCGCCAGCGCCGCCACCATCAGCACCGTGCTGCCGCCATTCCCGCGCCGCCCGCCTGCCGGTGCCGGCGCCGGCGCTGGTGCTGGCGCGGCTGCTGGCGCGGGGGCCGTCGGCGCTGGCGCCTTTGTACGCGGCGACGACTTGGTTGGCGACACCATGGTGGTACCTGTTGCTGTGAAGTGCTTCGAAGAGGGGGAGGAAGAGAGAGGGGGAGAGAAGGAGAAGGGGCGAGAGGTGAGGGCGATACGTCGCACGGCCGCAGCAGCAGCAGCAGGAGGAGGAGGAGAGGGAGAGGGCCAACGGTGCCAGAGCGGGTGCCAAAATGGCGGTGCTCGGAAACAGGTATGGAGACCGACTTGGAAGCCGGGCGCCAAAGTCAAGCACCCAGGCCTACCAGAAAGTACAAGCCCAACTTGTACACGACACGGGCGCGTGTGCTTTGCAAATTCGAGGTTTGGTGCGTAGCACGGTGACGTGGCTCTTTCTTTCTCTTCTGGCTGTTGGCTGCCGTTCTTTTATCGGTGGTAGGACGGTGCTGCAGTACGTGTGTTACAGATGGCACACAAGGATACAACCGGCACCCGCGTGTTACCACCATTGCGGCCGCCATGGTTGACCTTGTTGCCGCCTATTTGCGGCTGCTTACGGTGTAGAATATCGCGGTAATAGCAACTGCGCTGCTATTGTGACCTGCGCGACGCACGCATATCCAGCCATGAAAATCAATAGTACGGACACCAACACCACACCTCACGCCGCGGTATAACACCCCCGTGTACAATAATCTCAGCCGTGCCCACCAATCCTGACAATTCCCTGCGTGCACAAATTTGCGGCTGTTTGCCCGCACCATCACCACTGAGCACTGCTCCCCCATCAGAGGCAGCGAGAGATGGGGGCGAGAAAGGGGGGTGATACATGCACACTGCGACCCAACCATCACATCACCCTCCTGATGCAATCTTGCCGTACCATTGTGTCGGTTGATGCGATCATTACGGGACAGCCGCTGCAGGAGTCAGGTCGTCCCCTCCAATCAGCACCTCACGGTCCTCACCCTCCCTCCACCTCCTCCTCCACCTCCTCCTCTCTTCACCTCTCCCCTCACCCTCCTCTCACCCTCCCCTCCTCTCCACTACTTCTCTCCTCCTCTTTCCATCCCCTCCCACTCCCCATGTTTGGACTGGGTGGCGGCGGCGGCGGCGGGCGCCGTCCCGGCGGCGGCGGGACAAGTGGATCTGGCGGCGGATCAAGTGGGCGGGATGCGGTGCTGGAGGCGGCGCGGCGGGAGCGGGAGGCGCGGGCGGCGGCGCGTGCTACGGCGGGTGAGGCAGTCACGGTGGTGCGGCTGCTGCGCGGCGTTGTGGTGCGGGCACGCATGGCGCGGGAGGGGACGGCGGCGTTGACGGCCAAGCTGAGCGACGTGGCGAAGGTGGCGAGCGCGCTGGCGACGCGTGGTGTCAAGTTTGTGCCGCCGCCGCCCGCGCTGGCAACCCTGCTGGCACTCTTGCTGCCGTGCCGGCGCGGGTGGGCGGGCCGGCGGGCACTGGGGCCGGCAGAGGCGGCCGGTATAGGCGGCGTGGTGACACGGGTTGTGCACGGCGCCGGCGCTGCTGGAGGGTGTGCGGCAGTGGCGGCACGTGGGGGGTTGGTGGGTGAGGTGCCGGTGCCGGCGCGCGGGTGGGGGGCGCCGGCGTGGCCGGCGGCCCCACTGGCCCCGGCTGCTGCGTGGCGCGTGTTGGTTGCGCGCACCCTCCCCTTTGCCGCCTTTGTACTGCAACGCATGGAGCTGCCACCGTTGACGCGCCTGCTGGCGGCGGAGTGGCTGTCAAAGGTTGCCACCTGCCCCGCCGACGGCCTGCGTGCATATGGAGTTGGTCGCCTGGTGGGCGACACCGAGGGCGGCGGGTTCATTGCGGCGGTGGCGCGCCCAGTTCTCCTGCGCCTTCCTACAGACCCCACCTGCGGCCGCATCAGCGCGCCAGAGGCTGACTATGCGGTGTGCGCTCGTGTGCTGGATGTGGCAGCGGCGTGCATTGAGGCGCAGGGCTCTGGTGCGCTAGCGGCACCCCGCGGCGGCGGCGGCGGTGGCGGCGCCGGTGGCCGCGGTGGTGCGGCGCGTGCAGCACCCGCGCCGTCACAAGCTGTTGCCGCCGCCCGGCACCTGCTCACCATCCCGGCGCTGTACGCCCGCGCGGGCGCCACTCCTGCCCGCCACCCCTTTGACGTGCCCGCCGTAGCTGCCGCGCTGGCCGCCGCGGCACCCGAGGCCCTGGCGCACCCCCTCCCGCTACGCGACCTGCGTACCGGTCCACGCGTTGCAGCAGCAGCGGCGTCACCAGCAGCCGCTGGTGGTGGCGCGGGTGCCAAGAAGGCGCCGCGGCCAGACCCATATGCGTACCCGCCGGGTGCGGCGAGCATGCTGCGCGACTGGCCACCCCAGCTGTACGTCGCCGGCAATGTGCTGGTGCTGCTGACCAGCGAGGTGGCGGCGTCCAGCGACGCGGCGTCGCCGCACGACCGCCAGCTGGTTGCGTCGTTGCTGTCGGCGGGCACCACCGCGCCTGCCCTGCTGAACGCGCTGTGCGACGTGCTGGCCCTGCTGCGAGATGACATCTGGACGTCTGCCTCGCCCATGGCGTGGCTGAAGGGCGGTGTGGCTGTGCCGCCCGGCACCAGCGGCGCCCTGGCGGTACCCATGCCGCCCATTCTGGCCGCCCAGCTGCGGCGGCTGTCGTATGAAAGCCTGGCCAAGGCGCTGGCGCGCGTGTGCGCCACTATGAACCCCGCCGGCTTGCGCCTGCCACGCCTGCGCCTGTCCGATGACGACGACCCGGACCGCGGCAAGTACGATGCCGTGGTGGTGGACGTTGCCGCCACTGCCGCCCCAGAATCGGCAGCGCTGGCGGCATCACCCTCCCTTGCCACCTCCGTGGTGCGTTCCGCGTGGAACACCAGCCGCCTTGCGCTCTCCTACCTTGCGCGCGTGGCAACAGGTGGTGGTGGCGGTGGTGGTGGCGGTAGCGGTGGTGGTGGTGGTGGTGGCGGTGGGGGGGGTGGGCGCAGCGGGGGCGGGGGCCGGGGCGGGGGCGGCGCGGCCGGCGCCGCGGGCGGCGCCGCGGCGGGCGGCGCGGGCGGCCGCGCCCCCCCCGGGGGGGGGGGGGGGTGGCGGGGGGGGGGGGCGGGGGGGGGGGGGGGGGGGGGCCGTGCGGGTGACGCCCGCCACAGATGTGGACATGCTGGTGGGTCCCCGGTACCTGCGCAACGTGCTGGCCTTCACGCCGTCGCTGGCGCTCGCGCGCACGCTGTGGTACGCGCTGGCAGACAGCGGCGACCTGGAGGGCTGGGTGGGCCGCATGGCGTACAAGAGCAATGCGAGTGGGCCCGTGGGCGCGTTTGGGGTGGCGGCGCTGGCGGCCACTCTTATGAGCCACGCGCTGCTCGTCACCGACGACTTTGAGCTGTACGCGCAGTCCAAGCTGCTGCCGCTGCGGGAGCTGCGCCACGCGGTGCGCTTCTACCGCGACCTGTTGGCGCACGCGGAGGGCATTGGGGTGGATGCTGGCGGCAGTGGCGGGGGGGGGGGGGGCGGCGGGGGCGCCCCGCCCGGCGCCGGGCTGGCGCGGCGGGCCGCTGCCCGCCCCACCCCTCCCCGCCGGCCGGATTACCCGCCCACCGCTCCGCCCCCCCGCCCCCCCGCCCCCTGCCGCGGGCGGCGGGCGCGCCGCGCGCTGTGCATCCCCGCACCCGCCTCCCTGCCGCCCGGCGTGCGGTGGTACCCCGCGGAGGAGGCGTCCCGCCGCCTACTGCTGGTCATGCCGTTTGCGGTGCCGTTTGAGTCGCGGGCGGCCAGCTACTGGCGGCTGCGCGACGCGGAGCGGCATGAGGCGCAGACGGGCATGCCGCAGGTGCGCGTGACGGTGCAGCGGGCGCGCCTGTTTGAGACGGCGTACGAGGCGCTGGCGGGCTTGACACCCGAGGCGCTGCGGCGCAAGGTGTACGTGACGTTCATCAACAGTGAGGGCATGCCGGAGGCGGGCATTGACGCGGGCGGCCTGTTCAAGGAGCTGTGGACGTCGCTGGCGGCGCTGGTGTTTGACCCTGCGTACGGCCTCTTCCGCGTCACGGAGGCGGGCGACATGTACCCCAACCCCGACGCCGCGCTGTGCTCCGGCGTGCCGGAGGACGCCGCCTTTGAGTTTGTGGGCCGCGTGCTGGGCAAGGCGATGTTTGAGGGCATCACCATTGGGCCGCAGTTTGCGCGCTTCTTCCTGCACAAGCTGCTGGGCCACGCCGTGAACGTGCACCACCTGGCGGTGCTGGACCCCGAGCTGTACAAGTCGCTCATGTTTGTGAAGACGTACGAGGGCGACGTCTCGGACCTGGCGCTCACGTTTGTAGCGTCGGGCGACCTGGCGGCTGGCGCAGACGGCCACGAGCTGGTGCCGGGCGGCGCGTCGGTGGACGTCACCAACGCCAACCGCCTGCAGTACGTGTACCTCATGGCGGACTGGCGCCTGAACGGCTCCATTGCGCGCCAGTGCGCCGCGCTGTCACGCGGCATGCACTCCCTCCTGCCGCCCGCCTGGCTGGCCACCTTCTCCGCGCCGGAGCTGCAGGTCATCATCTCTGGTGCGGCGCGCGGCGTGGATGCCGCAGACCTGGAGCGTGCATCGTCGTACGCCAACGGCTACCATGCGGTGCACGGCACCATCACCATGTTTTGGCGCGTGGTGGGCGAGCTCAGTGCGCGCGACCGCGCCGCCCTGCTCAAGTTCGTCACCTCCTGCGAGCGCCCGCCGCCCAACGGCTTCCGCCAGCTGGACCCGCCCTTCACCATCGTGCGCCTGGACGCCGCCCGGCCGGACGACATGCTGCCCATGGCGTCCACCTGCTTCAACATGCTGAAGCTGCCGTCCTACAGCAGCGCCGCCACCATGCGCACCCGCCTGCTCACCGCCATCCACAGCGGCGCCGGGTTTGAGCTGTCGTAACGATTGAAGCAGTTATAAGTAACAAATAAACTATTGCAGCGCCGGGGGTGCTGCCACTATACGCGCCGCCGCTAGACGATCAATGGCGGCGGCGTCGTAGCCCAGGCTACCCAGCACGTCGCGGGTGTGCTGCCCCAGCATGGGTGGCGGCAGGCGGATGGAGACGCCGGCAGCGGGGTCAGAGTACTTGACGGGCGGCGCCACGAGGCGGAGGGGCGCCGCCAGGCCGGGGTGCGGCACCTCCGCAACCATGCCACGCGCCGCCACCTGCGGCTCATCCAGTGCCTCGCGCACGCTATTAATGGGCGCCACCGTCACGCCCACCGCCGCCAGGCGCGTCATCCAGTGCTCTCGCGTGCCGGTCGCAAGCACGGCGGCGAGGGCGGGGATGAGGGTGCTGCGGTGTGCCACACGCGCCGGGTTGGTGGCAAACCGTGGGTCGTGCGCCCACTCAGGGTGGCCCACCACGCCCGCCAGCGACCGGAACTGGGCGTCATTCATGGCTGCCAGGATGAAGGCGGAGTCTGAGGTGGCAAACGCCTGGTACGGCGCGATGCTCTCGTGCGCTGTGCCCCACCGCCGCGTCGGCGTGTCCGCCAGCAGCACGTTGGAGCCGATGTTGGCCAGATTGGCAACCTGGCACTCTAGCAGGGAGGTGTCAACGTGCTGCCCGCGGCCGGTGCGCCCGCGTGCCAGCAGCGCCGCCAGGATGGCGCCGTGCATGTACAGCCCGGTGGCCAGGTCGGTCACCGCCACACCCACCTTCACCGGCTCGCCGCCACCCTCTGGGCCCGTAATGCTCATAAGCCCGCCCTGCGCCGCGATGGCCACGTCGTAGCCCGCGCGCTGCGCCAGCGGGCCGGTGGCGCCAAACCCGGAGATGCTGGCGTACACCAGGCGCGGGTTGATCGCCGCCAGCTCCTCGTAGCCGTACCCCAGCGCCGCCAGCTTGCCCGGCAAGAAGTTTTCAACGAACACGTCTGCGCCCGCCACCAGCGCGTGCACAATGGCGCGCCCCTCCCGCGCCTTGATGTCCAGCGCCAAGCTGCGCTTGTTGCGGTTGCAGCACAGGAAATATGCGCTCTCACCGCGCTTGCTGCCACCTCCGCCAGCGTGCCCGGCATGCGGCAGGAAGGGCGGCCCCCAGCTACGCGTATCGTCGCCCTTGTCTACTGCCTCTACCTTAATCACATCGGCGCCCATGTCACCCAGCAGCATGGTGCACCACGGCCCCGCCAGGATGCGCGTAAAGTCAACCACTCGCATGCCGGTGAGGGGCCCCTCCGTTGCAGGCGGTGGCAGCCCCACACCGCCCGTCGTGCTCACCTTCCGTACCCCTACGTGTCGCACCACGCTCGCCACCCGACCTGCTACTGCCCACCTCATCACCGTCGCCGCCGCCATTCCAGCTGTACCGGTCGGCAGCTGTGAGCAGTGAGGGTGATGATATCTTGGAATTGCAAAAATACACCGCAGCAGCAATCATAAAATTAACCCCCGTATTCTGAATAATACCTCACCTGCGTCCTATTGCACGGTTTATTTTTGTGAATAATTGCGTTAATGCAATTATCATGAATCGCAAACATGGCTGATTCTGCTGCTGATGGCGACAGGAATCGCACACGCCGCTGTCGGCGGCATTCTGAGGGAGGTGACGACAACAGTCGTCGGCAACATGCTGACGACGACGAGGCGTAGGGGTGCAAATCCTATTATGAAGTTACGCAGCAGCCCATGTGTTATCAGTTGCCGCTGCATTGGAGTTGCGAACACAGACGACAATACGTGCCATGGCGACGACCCCGAGTGCTGCAGCAGCGTCATCAGCAGCAGTGTCACCAGCTGAAGTGGCAGCAGCACCTGGACCACAACTGCTAGTGACCGTGCTGGCAGGCAACCCCGCCACATCCGCTGCCGTGTTGGGCTGCCTTAACACGGCCGATGCCAGCACCCTGCGGCGGCTGCACCCAGCGGTGGCCGGCGTCGTGGCGGAGGTGCCATGGGCCGACAAGGACACACCCGTGCTGGATACCGTGCGGTGGCGCGCGGCGCTGCCAGCAGCGGTGGGCGCGAGGGTAGCGCTGGTGCCGCAGCCTGGTGTGCCAACGACGCTTGTCGGCGCGGCCTTGGCGGGTGTCGTTAACCTTGATCTTTGCGACTGCCGGCCGGCGGTGCTGCCGTATCTGCCGCGCTCGCTGCGTGTGCTGCGTGTGGTACGGTGTCGGGACCGGTTTGTCAGATTCCCTTTGGAGCACCTGACATCATTGGAGGTGCTGGACTGCAGTGAAGTGTACCTGGATGTGGGTGACCTGCAGCCGTCGTTGCGAGAGCTTCGCGTAGACGACTATTGTATCCTGAATTTGGCGGCTGGCTTCCGCCACCTCAGCGCGCTACTGGTACTGCTGTTTAAACGAAACGACTACTCGAGTGGGTTGGGGCTGAATGGCGCTTCCATTGCCAGCTTGCCGCCATCGATTGAGGAGCTGAGCCTATGCGGGTTGCGTCCCTGGCCCACCGGCGGGTCGCTGGCGCACCTGGCGCAGCTCCGAGTGTTCTGCGCAATTGACACCGGCATACATGACGCCACGCTGGCGTCCCTGCCACCGTGCCTTCTGGAGTTGGACGTGGCGGATTGCAAAGCCCTTACGGAGGCGGCATCGTTTGCGCACCTACCCGCGCTGCAAGCCCTGACGGTGAAGCGCTGCGCCATCGGCGACGCGGCGCTGGCGAGCTTGCCGCCGGGTCTAGCGTACCTGGATGCCTCGGAATGCAGCGGCCTCACACCTGCCGCCGTGTTGCCGCCCTTGCCGTCGCTGAAGGTGCTGGGTGTGAGCCACACGCGCATTGGGGACGCGCTGGTTGCGAGCCTGCCGGCGGGGTTAACAGAGCTGCGCATACTGGAATGCGACAACGTGACACCCGGCGCCACGCTGGACCATGTGCGCGCGCTGCGGGCGCTGCACATCCACACCACGTGCTTGGCGCCAGCCGTGGTGGCGGCGTGTCGCGCGCGTGGGTGCACCGTGTCAGCGGTGCAAGTGTTGCGCAGGCGCGGAAGTGGCGAGCGCGCGCTGGCGCTACTACCTGACGGTCGTATTGCGGACCGTGGCTCCGACGACAAGGTGGTGTTGTGGAATGCGGCGGAGAAGTGTAAGGAACCGGCCGCATTCGCTGTGAGCATGCAGGCGACGGCACTGGTTGCGCTACCCGACGGCCGCCGCCTGGCGGTTGGTACGACACATTTTGGTGGCTCGGTTCCAGGCTATGTCGAGGTGTGGGACGCGGCGTGTGTGCCACCCGTGCGCTCTGCGACCATCGATTGCGGCAGTGGTGTAAATGTGTTGGTACTGCTACCGGACGGCTGCCTCGCTGCCGGGTGCATCAGCCGCATTGTGCGGGTGGACGTGGATGCGGGTGCTGTGACAGCGGTTCTGGAGGGGAACACGCGCGGCTTGCAGGCGCTGGCAGCGCTACCTGACGGCAGCCTGGCCAGCTGTGACTACTATGACAAGGCGGTGTGGGTGTGGGACGTGGACGCGCAGGCTTGTGTGGCGAAGCTGGCGGGCCACAACTCCACAATACAATGTCTGGCAGTGTTGCCCGACGGTCGGCTGGTGAGTGGATCGAATGACCGCACAGTGCGACTGTGGGACGTGGGTGCCCGCGTCTGCGTGGGCGTGCTCTCCGGGCATGTGGATTCCGTTGCTGCCCTTGCTCCGCTGCCTGACGGCCGGCTGGTCGCCGCGGCCGGCTGCTACGACACCATCATGTGGCTGTGGGACACACGTCCTGGCGCTGCCGCTGACAGTAGCCACCCCGCGGATGCTGCGATTGGGGAGGTGTTTGCGCGCCTGTCAGGCGACGTGCGTGCGATGGTGCCGCGGCCGGACGGCCGACTTGCATGTCGGCAACCCCTTAGTAATGAGGTGGCTCTGTTGGACGTGCCGGCACCGGTGCCCCTACATCCTAAGCATGGAGAGTAAAACATTGATTAAAGTTGCGCAGAAGTGCCGCGCAGGACTACATCCAGGCGTTGCGCTCCAGCATGACGCCCGCGGCATCCAGCTCGTCAGCCAGCGTTGCCATGACGTGCGCGCCGTTGCCGGGCGGGCAGGTTGGGTTGCACGGCACCGGCTCGCACACGTCGGCAGCGCGCACAACGGAGGCGGGCGCACCCGGCGCATTCCACCAAGACGCCATGGCAGACGCCAGTGTCAGGCCCGCAATGGTGGTGTTAGACTGCAGCGACGTGTCGGAGGTGTGCGCCTTCTCGGTGGCCGCCGTGCCCAGCGACGCCACCATGGTGCGCGCAAAGTACTGGATGTAGGGGTACAGCGCGGTGGCATTATTCAGCGGCGCGCCCAGCTCCTCAAAGATCTGCGCTCACAGGTGGGGGCCAAGGTTGGATGGGGCGACGAGGGCATGAGTTGGGGCACCTTCACACACAACAGTACCGGTACCGGTATCGGACGTACCTGGTTGGAGTCCGCCTGGTTCTCGACGAGGAACATGGGCGTCTTGATGTAGGGGTAGGCGGCGTACACGGAGGCGCAGTAGGTGGCGTTGTGGGCGGCAATGCAGCCAGCGTTGCCAATGGGCTGCCACAGCTCCAGGATGGAGGAATTCTGGCCGGCATACGGTGGGCCCAGATTGTCAGCCGCCCACGCCGCAAACGGCGTCACGGGCGGGAAGAAGTAGCCTGCCTGCGGCGCGGCACGCACGCGCACGGTGGGTGGCAGGGTGGCGGCAACGTAGTCGGCGTTGAGGAAAGTGCCAAACCCGCCCGCGGAGCTGCCCGACACCAGGAAGTCGGTCGCCGCCGCCACCTCCGTGGTGGCAAGCAGGTCGGCCACCACCGCCACGATGTTGTTGTGGCCAGCAAAGGTGAACGGCAGGGCCGGCGCCACAGGGCCGGCCCGCGGCCCGCCC
>Ga0066256_1003413_pt1 | contig 15425 bp, 15 predicted proteins | sample ThiBio_1000_biof_FD_87107 | JGI IMG/M metagenome (GOLD analysis project Ga0066256, IMG submission 87107) | Wastewater bioreactor microbial communities from Cape Town, South Africa - Thiocy_expt_1000_biof (version 2) | ecosystem: Engineered > Bioreactor > Thiocyanate-remediating >...
CCGGACTGGTCCTGTTCGGCCTCCGGATCGACGAACACGAGCAGATGCCCGCCGCGCAGCACGAACTGGTCCAGCGCGTACAGCGTGTCGTCGGCGAGGCCCTTCGGATGCACGAGCACGACGACCTGGATGTCGTCGTCGATTTTTCATCGGATCGCGAAGGCGAAGACGTCGAGTTCGTTGAAGACTTGTCACGAATTCACGGCCTGCCTGGCGATTATTACTTGAGATCGTTGGCAAGCGAGCGGTTCCTCGCCCGGATAGCGAATGAAGCGGTGACGCTGTCATGAGCGACCCGCGTTGGACGGATGTCGATGCTGATATCGACCATGCCATTCTGCAGATCGGAAACGCCGTTCGCGCGTTCGACCGCGGAGGCTTCGATTCTCCGGACCTCGACGCGGTATGGGAACGGTCCAATGCGTTTCTCCATGGGATGGAGACCGGGTATTCGCTGCTGGAAGCCGCATTGGAGAAGATCCTTTCCATTTTGAAGGAAAAGAGCCCGGTCGAGGGGCAGCACTCGCACAGGGATCTCGTCGAGCGGGTCTCAAGGCAGATGACCGGCGTTAACGCGAGGCCTGCGATCATCGACGCAGATCTCAAGAAGGACTTGCTCGAACTTTTGAGGATGCGCCATAGGGCTCGGAAGGTCATCTACGACGACTTCGACGCGTCGAAGGCGGGGCCTTCGGTCGAGGCCGCGCGACGGGTCCTGATCGGGCTCCGGGACGCGATCGCTGCGTTCAAGGCTGCGGTGGATCCGGAGCCTGGCGAGGACGACGAAAATTCCGCGTCGTCACGGCCTCGCATCTGACGCCAGCCATATCGCGCCGAAGTCGGCTTCCGATATGCACTGGACCTGGTACGGCGATGGCGCGGTACCATTTCGTCGCACACCGAAAATATCGCGTCGTTTTCCGATTGTGCGACCAGCCCATGAGCGTCGGCAGGGAGCGAGGCATTCACATCCTCTGCCGTTTGGATCCGGATAGGCATCGCCACCGCGAGGTCTACAGTTCGAAGCATCAGGCGGTCCGACGTTGTTCATGCGATGCGTACGGCATCATCGGCCCGTTTCTTCGCTGCCGGCGAACAAGGCGCCGGCCCCGTACCGATCCTCCCAAGCAGAATCCGACTTCGCTCGGCCATTGCAAAGATGGGAGGCAGTCAGCTATCGGTTGTGTGGGGGATCGGCGGGGGCGAGCTTTTCATGTGGCATGACAACGAGACGGAGCGCGACTTCCTGAATTTTTCGGGCGTCGCGGACACCGTGGCCGAGATCGTCGTGCAGGCGCGAGGGCGCCCGGTCTCGATCGGGGTGTCCGGTTCGTGGGGTATCGGCAAGTCGTCGATGATCAAGCTCATCCGGGCGTCCGTCGCCGCGCGCCCCCTCCCTGCCGGCGAGCGGCAGTTCGTCTTCGTCGAATTCAATGCTTGGCTGTATCAGGGCTACGACGATGCGCGGGCGGCGCTGATGGACGTCATCGCTTCGAAGCTGGAGGCGGAGGCGGCCGCGCGCGCGACCGCCGTCGACAAGACGAAGGCGTTGCTGAAGCGCGTCAACTGGCTACGGGCCGCCAAACTCGTCGCCGTGCCTGCGATCTCGCTCGCGCTCGGCCTGCCGCCGACGGGCCTGGTCGGCGACGTGATCGGCCTCGGCCGTCGTGCCTTCGACGAAGGCCTCGGCGGCAACCTAGCCAAGGATGCCGAAGCCGCGGCGGGCAAGGTCGCGGACGCTGCAGGCGGACTCCTGGATCCGAAGCCCGACGAGTCGCCGCCGAAACAGATCCAGGCTCTCCGGGATTCGTTCGAGGACATCCTCGAGGAGTTGGGGATCACGCTGGTGGTCCTGATCGACGATCTCGACCGCTGTCTTCCGGAGACCACGATCTCGACCCTCGAGGCCATCCGTCTCTTCCTGTTCCTGAAGAACACCGCTTTCGTCATCGCCGCCGACAACGACATGATCAAGCACGCGGTCCGCAAGCATTTCGGCGGCATCCAAGACGATCTGTTGGTCACCAACTATTTCGACAAGCTGATCCAGGTACCGATTCGGGTCCCGCCGCTCGGAACGCAGGAAGTGCGCGCGTACATGATGTTGCTGTTCGTGGAGAACAGCGTCCTGGACGGTGAGATCCAGGAGAAGATCCGCGTCGGCATCTGCAATCAGCTTCGCCGGACGTGGGAAGGCAAGCGCGTCGACCGGGCGTTCGTCCAGACGCTTCATGATCCGATGCCGGACGAACTGATCGGCAAGTTCGATACCGCGGACCGCCTCGCCCCGTTGATGACGACCGCGTCCGGCATCGCCGGCAATCCCCGTTTAATCAAAAGATTCCTGAATGCGCTGTCCATACGGATGTCGATCTCGACCGCTCAAGGCGTCGGTGTCGACGAAGCTGTGCTTGCCAAGCTCATGCTGTTCGAACGTCTAGGGGACACGAAGGCCTATGCTTCGTTGATCTCCGCGGTCGGTGCCAGCGAGTCCGGGAAACCCGCGTTCCTCGGCGAGTGGGAGGAAGCCGCAAATGCGGGCAAGGAGCTCGATCTCCCGTCCCCGTGGAACGCTCCGTTCGTGCGGGAGTGGCTGACGTTGCCGCCGGCCCTCGCGGAGGTCGACCTCAGAGGCGCGTTATACGTCAGCCGCGAGCATGTCGCGCTGGTCACTTCCGAGGATCGCCTGTCGTCAGAGGCCGCGGAACTGTTGACCGCTCTGCTGCAGAATCCGGAGATGGCGGCGCGCCTCAAACCGCGGCTGCAGACGGTGCAGCGGCTCGAGACGGCCGTGATCATGGATCGTCTGCTGGAGAAGGCACGGCAGGAGCAGGAATGGGGCGTGCCGCCGATACTGGAGGCCTGCCTGGCCTTGTCGGAGGGGGATCCGCCTCAGGGCAGTCGTCTCGCGGCCTTTCTCGCCGAGCGGCCGGCCGCGCAGGTCAAACCCAACATCGTACCGAAGATCGCCGATCAGCCCTGGGCTCGAGGTGTGCTGGAGAAGTGGGACGGTCTTGACGTGTCGAGGCCGGTCAAGAACGCAATCAAGAGAACGTTTGAAAATGGGAACGTCGCAATCTAGCGGTGGGCCGGGGCCAGGCGTGCCGATGGTTCCGCCCTGGACGCCGCCATCGCCGCCACCCGAGCCGCAAGTGCCCGAACCGGGTACTCCCGACCCATCGCCGCCGCCGCCGCCCGATGAGCAGCAGCCGTCGCCGCCGATCCCAACGCCTCCGGCTGTCCCGCTGACGGCGGCGCCGCCCGTGGCGCCCGCAGCACGCTTCCGGGGCACGCGGCGCAGCCTCGGAGACTACGCCCGCAGCGGCAACCGGGACGATCTGAAGAAGGCGCTCGGACACTACGTCCGCAGCGGTTACTCCGGCTCGGCGACCGCCTCGGCCAGGCTTGGAGGGACCGCGGCGACGGCGCAGTCGCTCGGTAGTGCGCTGTCGAACATCGCCGCCGGCCAGCCTGCCACGGCTGGAAGTCCGCTCGATCCGGCGCTTCTTGCTGGCCGCTCCGCGCGGGAGGTCATGGACGCGGTCGTCGAGGCGGTTCGTCCCACCGACGGCACACAGGACGCGGAGGCGGCGCGCGCGGCCATTCGCGACGCGTTGTCCGAACTGCTCACGCACTACCCCGAAGCGGACCTCTTGAATCTCGATTCCGAACAGAGAGACTTCGTCATAGAGCGATATGCCGCAATGGACGTCTTCCGACGGTTCGAACTGGATGTCGGCGTCGCGATCAGCGAAAAATCGCCGACCGCGACCGTGGCGCTCGCGCGTCTCAGGGATGCCAGGGACTACGTGAAGGAGATCGTCGGCGCGGAATTCCGGAAGCTGCGCGACGCAGGGAAACGGCTGACGGTGGACAGGATCAACCGTGTCGTGAGCGAGGCCGTCAGGGAAACCTGCATCGTTTTCGAGGGCTACGCGGAATGAGGCTGGTTTGTGCTCCAGAGGACATCGATCTGCCGGCGACGGCCGACGATCTACGGGTCGTGCTGTTCGGTCAGCCCGGCAGCGGCGACCGTGGCAGCGCCGGTGACGCGGCGAAGCATGAGTTCCTGCGCCGGCGGCTGGAGGCGGCACCTCGAGCTTGGGATCTGCTTTCGATAGCGCTCTCGGTGGTGACCGCGGATTATGCGGGCCTTCGTGAACGGAGTCCGGACGGATGGACCCGGGAGTTCGATCTGCAGATCGCGGTCTCGGATCCCGCGTTCTGGAACGCCCAGGCCGGCCATCTCGCGAAAGCGGTCGGATTCCTGACGACGGACATATGGCGTTTCGGTTTTCACGGGGGCGGCATGCAGCCGGCGCCGCCGAAGCCGGCCGAGCGTCCGGATGCCGATTGCGTCGTTCTGCTTTCGGGCGGTCTCGACAGTCTGGTCGGGGCGATCGATTTGGCCGGCGCCGGGCGGCGGCCCCTCGCCGTCAGCCAGACGGTTCGCGGGGACGCCGCAAAGCAGGTCGACTTCGCCGCCCATATCGCCGGCGGCCTCGACCATCTGCAACTGAACCACAACGCCCACGCTCCCGGCGTCGAGGAAGCGTCCCAAAGGGCCAGATCCCTGATCTTCATCGCCTTCGGCGTCATGGCCGCGACATCGCTCGCCGCCTACCATGAGGGCGGCACGGTCGATCTTTTCCTGTGCGAAAACGGCTTCATCGCGATCAATCCACCGCTCACCGGAGCGCGGATAGGCAGCCTCAGCACGCGTACCGCCCATCCGCACTATCTCGGCAGCGTGCAGCGAATGCTGGATGCGGCCGGCCTTCGCGTGAAGATCCGTAATCCGTACGCGACATCGACGAAGGGTGAGATGCTGCGGTCATGCGCGGACCAGACGCTGCTGCGCGTTCAAGCGGCGCGTTCGACGAGCTGCGGACGGTTCCAACGCTTCAATTACCGGCACTGCGGTCGTTGCGTGCCGTGCCATGTCCGTCGCGCCGCATTCCGCGCTTGGGGCGTACCCGATACGACGAACTACGTGTACACAGAACTCGGCCGAGACGACGCCGAGCACGCCGGCTTCGACGACGTCCGGTCCGTCGCCATGGCCATCCGGAACGCCGCCGGAGATGGCCTGAGCGATTGGCTGGGACCTTCGCTCAGCTCTCCTTTCATAGCCGACAGGGCAGGACTCGAAGCCATGATCTCACGCGGAATGGCCGAGCTGCAGGCGCTGCATGCGGCGCTGGGCGTTAAATGATCGACTTTCATTGCCATCTCGACCTCTATCCCGACCCCGTCGAGATGGTGCGGGAAGCCCGGTCGCGGGAGATGTTCGTGCTCTCGGTGGCGACAACGCCGGCCGCGTTCGAGGGGACGTCGGCGCTCGCCTCGGATGCCCCGCGCATCAGAACCGCTCTCGGCCTTCATCCCCAGCTTGCCCACGAAAGAAAAGGCGAACTTGCGCTGTTCGATGAGCTCGTCTCCACGACCCGCTACGTCGGTGAGGTCGGCCTTGACGGCGGCCCCGAGCTCAAGCGCTACTGGCGCGATCAGCAATTCGTCTTTGACCGGATATTGAACGCGTGCTCCACTGCGGGCGGACGAATCCTTTCGATACACAGCAGGCGAGCAGCCGGTCAGGTTCTCGACGCCTTGGAGCGACATCCGGGCGCGGGCGTGCCGGTCCTCCATTGGTTTTCCGGGACCCGTCGCGAACTCAAGAGAGCGGTCGCGATGGGATGCTGGTTCAGCGTCGGCCCAGCCATGCTTGCAGGGGAAAAGGGACGCGCGCTTGCGGCGGAGATGCCCCAGGAAAAGGTGCTGACCGAGACGGATGGTCCCTTCGCTCAACTCGACGGCAGAGCCGCCTGTCCCTGGGACGCGAAGGGAGCGATCGCCGCGCTGTCCGCCGTCTGGGGGAAGAGCGAGCTCGAGATCGAGGCGCGACTTCTCTCCAATCTCAAAGCCTTGGTCTCGTCTGCATAGGATCGCCCCGAGAGCCCGCTTCAAAGGATTGGAGGTGGGCGTCGCCGCCACGGCGCACGGCCGCGAGGGGCCTCTGGCCGGCTCCGGCGATCGCGCTTCCCCGGGGAGGCCGTGGAAAAGTCCCGACTATCGGATCGGCTACGTCCTCGGCATTGCATTTGAGGTCGTAAGGATCAGACGGCCGATCACGCTCAGAATGAGTTTGCCCGATCGCCCGGCGAATATTGCGCTCTGCGCCGCGATCGTATCGTTCAGACGACGGACCGTGTGGTCTGGGACGTCGTAGATGGGTGGGCTCTCCCACCGCTCGCCGATATACAGCAGGGCGATGTTCGCGCCGATCGGCAACCAGACTTCGGTCGCCGGGTCCGGCAAGTTGCCGCGCGAGCGCACCACGGGGCGGCTGCCGATCATGAAGCTGAGTTTCGTTCGGGTGCGTGCGATGACGAGCGATTTCGAGGCAAGGGCGCGCATGACCCTGGGCGAATGGCGGGACAGTGCGCCGACGCGCGCGGTCTGACGGAACTCCTCGAGCGAGGAGGGGCGAAGCGTGTTCTCCCGCTGTTCGGCCGGGACTTTCCTGAACCTTCGTTCGTATTCGTCGAGCGCCAGTCGGATCTGCCGCTCCGAGTCGCTGGTCGGCATTATCTGTTCGTGGAATTCCGGCACGCGCCGCATCTGTTCGTAGGCGAAGTGGTCGATGACCTCCCTGGTCGTCGACGGGATGCGCGGTGTGCGGCCACGAAGGGCTGCGTTCACAAGTTCAGCAAATATCGGCTCGGCGACGCCTTCAAGCGCGGCGTAACGAAGCTCGAGCGCGACGTCCTTGGTCCCGTCCGAGAGGATCTTCGAGTAAAGATGCGTTTTGACGTGTAGATTGCCCGGCCTGGTGGACTGAACGCCCTTCTCCGGCGTTCGCTTGTTGTAGAAGTGCAGAAGGCCCGCCTCATCGACGAAGCGCTTTTGCAGCATTTCGGGAACGAAGTGGTGTCGTTTTGGAACGTTCATCCAGGATCGTGACTGCAGATGGCCGACCGGCTACTTCTTTGTCCCGTACGGACTCTGGTTGGTCGGCTTTAGCGAAATACCCTCGACCTGGGCTTTCGCACGTATCGCCGCTTCTGTGCGCTTGTGCTTCAGTCCCATGACCCTGGTGGGAGTGTTGCCGGCAGCTTCCTGCTTGAGCTGCTTCACTTCCGCAGGTGTCCAGGGCTTTCCAGTATTGCTCGTCGATTTAGCCATCACCGATTCTCCGGGTTGCATTCGGCGACGATCCCAACCCAGGCTGCAAGAGTCCACAGCGAAGCCTCGGCGCGGGCGACTTTTCCCCCGCTCGGCTATCGTCGAAGCGATGCGCATTGCCGGCAAGTTCGTGATGTATGTCCGTCGGTAGGATCGGAAATTCTCGACTGCTACTCGATGCCTTCGCCGGAATGCTCCAGCGGAGCAAGAGCCGCGAGCACCTCGTCGGGCAGTTCTTCGATCGCCACCGCGAACACCACGTCCGGCGAACCGCAAAGCGGACACGCTTGGCCGCGGCCGTCGTATCCGCACTCGCCGGAGCGTGTGCAGGCGGAACATCTGAAGCGTGCCATGGTCACTCCACTTGGCTACTGGGGAGATCCGCTTCGACGAAGCGGTCGGAGGTGCGGTCGTAGAACCGAAAGACGGCGTGCCAGTGCCCGTCGACGAACCTCCGCTCGACGTGGGGATGTTCGATTCCTTGCTCGACTTCTGCCGGGTGCGTGCGCGTCGCAGTGTGTCGCGAGCCATTCGCCGGCGCGGAGGACGCCGGGTTCGCCGCAGACCTCGCAGGTCGTCGCGCCGCGCGCCTCCGCCAGATCGACGGCCTCTTCTACTCGCGCGGCGGGGCGACATAGATCCCTCCCAGCGGACGCGCAGGGAGCCGTACTTCTCGCTGATCTCAGTCACCCGAAGCGAGCCGCCGTGCGTGCGGACAAACGCGCGGATGCGTGCGCACGCGCGCTCCAGCAGGTCGCGCCAGCCGTCGTTGACGGCGGGCAAGCCCGGCGCTCCCGCCGAAGGGCCGACGAGACGGAAGATGTCGTCGTAGGACTCGACGAGTGCCTACGGCCGATCGGCCAGCGAACCGCTTCGGTCCGCTCGAGCTACGTCCGCTCGGGCGCCGCCGACGGCTGGCGGGATTTTCAGTCCTCTACTACGATCTCGGCCGGATCGAGTCCGGTCCAGCGCATGATGCCGGCCGAGACGAGCTGAATGAACGGTTCTGACCGTTCCCGCATGCGCGTGAGCCGGAGCCGCAACCACGTGTCCCCGAAGTTCCTGATTTCGTCGCCGCACGCGTCCTCGATCTCAGCCTGGGTGAAGTCGCGACCGAGCCCCGCGATCGTGTGCGCTATACGCCACCACAGCACGTCCCCTTGTCGGCGTTTCTCGGCCGCCGGGGTGCCAAGAGTCATGCGATGCTTGGGGAGGGGTTCGCCCTTGAACCAGAACCAGCCGCCGTTCGCCCATTCGATTCTCGACCCGAACAACCCTAACTTTAAATCCCTCTGGGCATGGTCCCGGGTACCGGGGCGGAGGTTTTTCGGCAGCCTCTTGTGAATGTCGAAGGCCCGCAGCCGATCGCCGTTCTTGCGCAGTATGGTCGCGACCGCCTCCGCCAGCTTCTCGTCCCGTGCGCCGGTCCAGTCGGCCTCGGTAAGGACGCCCGGCTGCAGGGGTGGCTTCGGATCAACAAGGACGAAAAGCTTCTGACCCGCCTCGCGGATTTTGAAGTTTCTGACCGTCGCCACGCGCTTGGCACTGGGCTTGGGAGCTTTCGCCGGACGCTCCGGTCGGGGAAGCTCGCTGAACAATCCGACATTTCCCGCACCGCGAAGTCGACCGGTCGGTTCCGCAGTGGGAGCCGCAGATCCTGTCTTGGTCGGCGCAGGCCGGGTCCGCTGGGCGGGTCGCGTCGTTGGCGGGGGAGCGGCGGGGAGAGGCTGAGCCGGAAGAGGACGGGCACTGTCTCCGGATCCGCCGGACATTAACTGCGCCATAAGCCACAGGCGACCGGCGAACTCCTCGGCGATCGCGGCGAGTGCGGCTGGTCTTGAGCCCAGCATCGCTTCCCGCGAAGCCCGCCAATCATCGAGGAGCGGCCCTACATCGCTTGAACCTCCCTTGGCCCGTTCACGGACCGCGCGCTGACCGATGCTTTGGAGAGAACCGCTCTCGATGAACAATTCGTCGGCCGCCTGATAGACCCGTGCTCGCAGATCGTTTTTCGCCATGACCGGATCCTGAATGTCGCCGGTACGAAGCTAGTGGAAGCCGGCTTTCCAACCCGTCAACAAACTAGCGTAACGCTTCGTTACGGGCTCCCGAAATCTCCCGAAATGTTCGAAGGAGGGCTCGGAAACCCTACAAAACAAGGCCTCTGCGACAAACGCAAACCTGTAATCAAAGGAGAATGCGGGGCTTGTGCATCGACGGACTTGCGCGGAGCGCATCTTGGTCCGGCACCGCGAACGCCTGCTCGTTGATGTTGGGTAGATCAGGCTTCGACAACTTCGCCGTCCTCCTTCACGAAACGGCCGATCTTCCGCGGAAGCAGGTCGAGTACCCGCTCCGAGGGACGGCATAGACGAACGCCCGTCGGCGACACTACGATCGGTCGGTTGATGAGAATGGGATGGGCCATCATCGCATCGAGGAGGGCGTCGTCCGACAGCGTCGGATCGTCCAGACCAAGTTCCGCATACGGCGTTCCCTTTTCGCGCAGCAAGGCGCGGACGCCGATGCCCATCGCCGCGATCAACTCCTTGAGCCGTTCCCGGGTCGGCGGCGTCGTCAGGTATTCGACCACGACCGGCTCCTCGCCGCTCTGCCGGATCATCGCCAAAGTGTTGCGGGAGGTGCCGCAATTCGGATTGTGATAGATGGTGATGGTCATCGGGGAAGCTCCACGCTCTTGTCGCCGGCGCGATCGCCGCCGGCTTCGTACCAATCCTTGGATGCCGTCACGATCTTCACGACGGTCAGCATGACGGGCACCTCGACCAGCACGCCGACGACGGTCGCCAGCGCCGCTCCAGAGTTGAGGCCGAACAGGCTGATCGCAGCGGCGACGGCGAGTTCGAAGAAGTTGCTTGCCCCGATCAGCGCCGCGGGTGCGGCGACGCACCAGGCCACACCGAGATAGCGGCTCAACACGTAGGCCAGTCCGGCGTTGAAGTAGACCTGGATGAGGATGGGCACGGCGAGGATTGCGATGACGATCGGCTGCGCGATGATTTGCTCGCCCTGGAAGCCGAAGAGCAGGACCAGCGTGGCCAGCAGGGCGACGAGCGACAGAGGCTGCAGGCGCGCCATCGTGCGGTCGAAGGCGCCCTGTCCGGACGCCAGCAGCGAGCGGCGCCACAACTGGGCGACGATCACCGGCACGATGATGTAGAGCGCGACGGAGAGGAGGAGCGTCGCCCACGGCACGGATACCGACGCGACGCCGAGCAGCAGTCCGACGATGGGAGCGAAGAGGAAGACCATGAGTACATCGTTCAGTGCGACCTGGCCGAGCGTGTAGTTGGGATCGCCGTTGACCAGGTTGGACCAGACGAACACCATCGCGGTACAGGGAGCCGCCGCCAGCAGGATCAGTCCGGCGATATACGATGGAATCTGGTCGCCCGGCAGAAACGGCGCGAACACATGGGCGATGAAGAAGGTGCCAAGGAGAGCCATCGAGAAAGGCTTCACGGCCCAATTGATGAACAGGGTCACACCCACGCCTCTGGCATGCTCGGTCACTTTGCCCAGCGCTCCGAAGTCGATCTTCAGCAACATTGGAATGATCATGAGCCAGATGAGGACGGCGACGGGCAAGTTGACATTCGCCACTTCGGCGCCGGCGACCGCCGAGAAGAGTCCCGGCAATGCATGACCCAATGCGACGCCTGCGGCGATGCAGAGGATGACCCAGAGGGTCAGATATCTTTCGAAGATGCTCATGGACGCTTTCGGCTCGGAATGTTCGGGGTGGTTGTGGTATCACCTCTCGTCGGCAGCGGGCTGCTAGAGACGCCAGCGAAGGCTTGGGCCGTCCTTTGTGGCCTACGCCAGTCGAATTCGTTTCCAGCGCCTCGGCTGCCGACGGCGGGCGAATGCATCACATCTCGCCGTCCGACCGCGTCAGGCACGGGATCGCTCCTTCGCCTTGGCTTTCGCCTTGGGTGGCGCGCAGCAGGACGAAAGCTGCTCGATCACCGGCGCGCAGAACTCGGCACGTCCGCCGCAGCAGTCCTGGAGCATGAAAAGGATGATGGCCTGCAGCGCGGAGATCTCGGCGCGATAGACGATCGAGCGGCTGCGGCGCTCGCTCACGACGAGCCCGGCCCTCGCCAGGATCGACAGATGCGCCGAGAGCGTGTTCTGCGGAACTTCGAGGAGCCGCGCCAGGTCGCCGGCCGGGAGACCCTCCGGTTCGTGCTGGACCAGAGTACGGAACGCTTGAAGCCGGGTGCCTTGGGCGAGCGCGGCGAGCGCGAGGACTGCTTGTTCGTTTTCCATATATCCAGACTTACGGAAATAAAGGAGCGCGTCAACCCCGCATCGGTGATAATTTCGAATATTCTAGAAATACGGTTGACTGACTGGGGCGGCGAGCTCATCTTGCCCGCATGAAGATCGAAGACGCAGCGGCCAGGCTCGAAGCGCTCGGCAACCCAACCCGCCTCCGGATCTACCGCGCGTTGGTTCGCGCCGGCCAGGCCGGGATGCCGGTCGGCCGTCTGCAGGAGAGGCTCAAGATTCCGGCCTCGACGCTCTCACATCACATCAAGGCGCTGGTGGCGGTCGATCTGATCTCGCAGGTCCGGGAATCGACGACGCTCGTCTGCCACGCGCAGTACGCCAACATGCAGGGGCTGGTCGATTTCCTGGTCGCGGAGTGCTGCGCGGACGAGAAATGCGCGGATACGCAGTCGGCCGCCTGATCGGGCTTCGCGCGTAATTTCGATGATACTAGAAGGATCGGAGAATAACATGTCGAAGACCGTAGCGATCATCGGGGCCGGCCCCGTGGGACTGGCGGCGGCGGCTCACGTCATGGAGCGCGGCATGATGCCGATCGTGCTGGAAGCCGGCCATACCGCCGGCGCCTCCGTGCGCGAGTGGGGGCACGTGCAGCTCTTCTCGCCCTGGGAATACAATATCGACAAGGCTGCGGCCCGCCTGCTCGAGCCGACGGGCTGGAACTCTCCAGACCCGCGCGTCTATCCGACGGGAGCGGAGCTCATCGAGCGCTATATCGAGCCCCTCGCCACGCGAACCCCGCTGCGGGACGTGATCCGGACGGCGAGCAGGGTCGAGGCCATCGGTCGGGTCGGTTTCGACAAGGCCAAGTCCGCCGGCCGGGAAACGGCGCCGTTCGAGATCAGGTACCGGAACGGCAAGGGGCCGGAGACCCTCCTCGCCGATGCGGTGATCGACGCATCCGGATCCTGGTCGTCGCCGAACCCGGCCGGCGCGAACGGGCTTCCCGCGGCCGGCGAACGCGAGTTCGCAGACCGGATCGCCTACGGAATGCCGGACGTGCGCGGAACTGCGCGCGGGCGCTACGCCGGCAAAGCGGTGGCGGTGCTCGGCGCGGGGCACTCGGCGATGGGCACCCTGACGGAGCTCGCGCACCTTCGCGCGGACGTCCCCGGTACGCGGGTTATCTGGCTGTTGCGCGGGAACGACCCTTCCAAATCCTACGGGGGCGGAGCGAACGACAAGCTGGCCGCCCGCGGCGAGCTGGGCACGACCTTCGCTTCGATGGTCGCGTCAGGCCGGATCGAGCTTGAGCAAGGATTCGCGGTCTCGCACGTGACCTCATCCGGAGACCGCCTGCGCATCGGAGCCGGGTCCGCTTGCTGCGGCCGGCACGTGGTCGTGGACGAACTCGTCGTCGCGACCGGCTTCCGTCCGGACCTGTCGTTCCTGAGCGAACTGAGGATCCGCCTGGATCCCGCGATCGAGGCGCCCGTCGCGCTCGCGCCGCTGATCGATCCCAACGAGCACTCCTGCGGAACGGTAAGGCCTCACGGCGCGCGCGAACTCGCGCAGGACGATCCGGGGCTCTACATCGCCGGCATGAAATCGTACGGTCGGGCACCGACCTTCCTCATGGCGACCGGCTACGAACAGGTCCGCTCGATCGCCGCGGACATCGCCGGCGACCGTGCCGCAGCCGAGCGGGTCGAACTCGAGCTACCCGAGACCGGCGTCTGCACGCGCGGGGGCGTCGAGAGCGGCGTCGCTGAGGCAACGTCGTGCTGCGGGACACCGGCCCCGGCCCCCTCCACCGGTTGTTGCGGTCCGCGTCCATGACTGCCGTCCGAACATCGATCGTAGGCACCGAACCTTCACGGTCGTTCCGCGAATGAGGCGGCGCGGCAATCTTCAGGGGAAGCCTGCCATCTTGGCTATGTGCGTCGGCCAGTTGGGCAACCTGCTGCCGCATGTCGCCGTACCATCGATACTGGCGCAATTTCTGATCACGGAATGGGGCCTGACCGGCACGTCCGCGGGCTTGCTCGCCGGGAGCTTCGCGGCCGGCTACATGCTGGCCGTCCCGGTGTTGTCCACGCTGACCGACAGGATCGACGCGCGTCTGATCCTGATCGCTGGCTCGGCGCTCAGCTCGGTCGCGACGGTCGCCTTCGGAATCTTCGCGAACGGCTTCTGGTCGGGAGCGGCACTCTGGGCCTTGGCTGGGATCGGCTTCGCCGGCGCCTACATGCCCGGCCTGAAGGCCCTGACAGACCGGCTTGAACCCGGCGACTCCTCGCGCGCGGTCACCCTCTACACGTCGAGCTTCTCGCTCGGCGTCGGGCTGTCGTTTCTGGTCTCGCAGATCGTGGCGGAGCAATTCGGCTGGCGCGCCGCATTTTACATCACCGCTCTCGGACCTTTGGTGATGATGGCCGTCTGCCTGTCCCTGACGCCCGTCACGCCCAAGGCCACCACCACCAAGTTGCTCGCGTTCGGACCGGTGCTGCGGAACAAGCCCGCCATGGGCTACGTGCTCGGCTACGGAGCGCACTGCTTCGAGCTCTACGGCATCCGGACCTGGCTCGTCGCCTTCTGGACATTCGTCGTCGCGCACAACGGCGGCGCCGGCGTCCTGACGCCGGTTGCCGTGAGCTTCGGATTCTCCCTCCTGGCGATGCCTTCCAGCATCATCGGGAACGAACTCGCGATCCGATTCGGCCGCCACCGCGCGGTCTCGGTCGTCATGATCGTGTCGGCTTGCGTTGGGCTGTCCATCGGCGCGCTTGCCGGGGCTTCGCCCTATGCCTTGCTTCCCCTCCTCATCCTGTACGCGATCACCGTGCCGGCCGATTCCGGCGCGCTGACCGCAGGCATGGCGATGTCCGCTCTTCCGGAGAGTAGGGGCGCGACCATGGCCGTCCATTCGACCGTCGGCTTCGGACTGTCCGCGCTCGGGGCGTGGTGCGTTGGAGCCGCGCTCGACGCGTCCGGAGGTCCCAACGTGCCGTCCGCGTGGTTCGCGGCATTCGCGGTGCTCGCCGCCGGAATTCTTATCGGTCCGCTGGCATTGAGATGGTCGCGAGCCGCTCTAATCCCGACGACATCGTCTCGCGATATGGACTCCATGAAATGACCGATCGCCAGCTTCCCATCATCCTGTCGCTCGGAACGACGCAGACGCTGGCCTGGGCATCCAGCTACTATCTGCCGGCCATCCTCGCCGATCCCATCGCGCGGGATCTCGGCATATCGAGCAACTGGTTCTTCGCGGCATTCTCCGCGTCGCTCGTCATTTCAGGATTGCTCGGACCCCGTGTCGGCCGACAGATCGACCGCGTCGGCGGCAGGCAGGTCCTGTGCGCCTCCAACCTGCTGTTTGCCGGCGGCCTCGCGTTGCTCGGGCTGACATCCTCGTTGTGGATGCTCGGCCTCGCCTGGTTGCTGCTCGGTATCGGAATGGGACTCGGTCTCTACGATGCGGCGTTCGGCGCCCTCGGGCGCATCTTCGGAGACAAGGCCCGGCGCCCGATCACCGGCATCACGCTTCTCGCTGGGTTCGCCAGCACGATCGGATGGCCGTTGAGCACGCTGTCGATACGATCGGATGGCGCGGTACCTGCTTCGCATGGGCCGCTGCGCATATCGCGATCGGCCTGTCGCTCAACATGCTCTTCCTTCCGAAGACCGAGCGTGTGGTCCGCAGCGAGGCGGAGGCGCCGGCTACAAAGCCGCACGTCGCGATCGACGGCACGATGATCCTGCTGTCCTTCGCGTTCGCCGCGGCTTGGACCGTCACGTCGGCGATGGCCGCGCACCTCCCCCGGATCGTCGAGAGCTTCGGAGCCACTCCCGCTCAGGCCGTCTTCGCGGGAATGATGATCGGACCCGCACAGGTGGCCGCACGCATCGTCGAGGCGGGGCTGCTGAACCGCTTCCATCCGCTCTTCTCGACGAGCCTCGCCTGCATCACGCATCCGATC
>Ga0066256_1003416_pt1 | contig 15421 bp, 14 predicted proteins | sample ThiBio_1000_biof_FD_87107 | JGI IMG/M metagenome (GOLD analysis project Ga0066256, IMG submission 87107) | Wastewater bioreactor microbial communities from Cape Town, South Africa - Thiocy_expt_1000_biof (version 2) | ecosystem: Engineered > Bioreactor > Thiocyanate-remediating >...
GACGATCATGCCCGGCGCGCCGCTCCAGCTGTTCGACCCCGAGCACACGGGCGACGACTGACGAAAGTCACGCATGAGCAGCCATGATGATCCAGAGGACCCCCACGACGGCGGGGGTCCGGCACATACCATTGAAAGCAAACCGCCCGTCACGCGGGCCGGCCTGATCGTGCCCGAGGCGCGGGGGCATGCGACCGGGCACCCGCTCGACGCGCGGCTCGACGAATTCACCGGCCTGGCGCGTGCGATCGATCTCGATGTGGTGTTCGCCGAGACGCTCAAGCTGCGCGAAATTCGGCCGGCGACCTATATCGGGCAGGGACACCTGAAGGCGCTGACCGAGCGCATCAAGCAAGAGGAGATCGATCTGCTGCTGGTCGATGCGCCGATCTCGCCCATCCAGCAGCGCAACCTCGAAAAGGAGACCGGCGCCAAGGTGCTCGATCGCACGGCGCTGATCCTCGAAATCTTCGGTGAGCGCGCGGCGACCCGCGAAGCCGTGCTTCAGGTCGAACTCGCCCACCTGCGCTACCAGAAAAGCCGGCTGGTCCGCTCCTGGACTCACCTCGAACGGCAGCGTGGCGGTTTCGGCTTCCTCCGCCGCCCCCGCGAAACCCCGATCGAAAGCGATCGCCGGCTGCTGCAGGATCGCATCCGGCTGCTCGAGGAGCGGCTCGAAAAGGTCAAGCAGACCCGTACCCAGCAGAAGGGTCGACGCGACGCCGCAAGCCTCCCCGTGGTCGCCATCGTTGGTTATACCAACGCCGGAAAGTCCAGCATCTTCAATGCGCTGACCGGAGCAGGGGTGTTCGCCAAGGATCTGCTGTTTGCGACCCTGGACACCACCATCCGCAAGCTCGAGCTGCCGCACGGCCGTGAGGTGATGCTTTCCGACACGGTCGGCTTCGTGTCCGATCTGCCCACAGATCTCGTCGCCGCCTTCCGGGCCACCCTCGAAGAAGTGGTGGAGGCCGACGTGATCCTGCATGTCCGCGACGTCAGCAATCCGGACCATCCGGCGCAGGCGCAGGATGTCCTGAAGGTGCTCGGCGATCTCGGCGTTGCGGCCGACAAGGTGCCGCTGATCGAAGTGTGGAACAAGGTCGACCTGCTCGTCCACGATGGCAGTTCGCTGGGCGCGGCGCTGCCCGCCGGCAAGACCGCCGCCGTGGTCGAAACCTCGGCGGTGACCGGGCAGGGGCTCGACGACCTCCGCCTCGCCATCGAGGCCGCGCTTGCGCAGGAAAGCCGCGTCTTCCGTGTACGCATCCCGCATTCGGACGGGGCTGATGTGGGCTGGCTCTATGGCCATGCCGAAATCATCGGCCGCGAGGACCCGGATGAAGAAGCGCAGGTCTACGAGGTGCGCGTCGATCCCCGGCACGCGGCGGCGTTCACCAACCGCTTCGGCGACCGACTCGCGAGTTAGCCGCGCTCGCGCGCCCGGATTTCGTTCCAGTAGCTGTCGAGACGGTCCAGCCCGGCCTCGGCCATTGGCACGGCGTCCTCCCGGGCACGCTGCTCGACATACTCGAAGCGTCGGGTGAATTTCGCATTGGCGTCGCGTAGCGCCGCTTCTGGCTCGATGCCGAGTTTCCGCGCCAGATTGGCGACCGCCATCAGCAGGTCACCGACTTCCTCGGCCACCGCTGCGCTGTTGCCGTCGATGGCCGCGGCGCGCACCTCGGCGGTTTCCTCCTCGACCTTCGCCAGCGTCGTCTGCCAGTCGGGCCAGTCGAAGCCGACCGACGCCGCGCGCTTAGCGAGCTTTTCGGCGCGGGCGAGGGCGGGCAGGGTGTGGGGCACGTCGTCGAGCAACGACGGCGTGGCGTTCCCCTTGCGGGCGGCCTTGCCGGCCCGCTCCTCTGCCTTGATCGCATCCCACCGGCTTTTGGCGCTTTCGGCATCGCGCGCGGCCGTGTCGCCGAACACATGCGGATGCCGGCGGATCAGCTTGGTGGTGATGGCCTCGACCACGTCGCCGAGATCGAACAGCCCGCGCTCGGCGGCCATCTGCGCGTGGTAGACCGGCTGCAGCAGCAGGTCGCCAAGCTCCTCGCGCAGATCGTCGAAGTCGCCGCGCTCGATGGCGTCGGCGACCTCGTAGGCTTCCTCGATGGTGAAGTGCCGGATGCTGGCGAAATCCTGCTCGAGGTCCCAGGGGCAGCCACCGTCGGGATTGCGCAGGGCGGCCATGATCTCGACCAGCCGTCCGATGTCGCGCGAGGGCTGCATCGGGCTAGACAAGCTCGACCTCGACGGTCTGTCCGCCCAGCGTCGCCACAGCCTGCCCGGGCCCACTGGCCGCCACCAGCCCGCAGAGCGAACCGGTGGTGACCACGGTGCCGGCGCGGAGCGGGTAGGGCTGCTCGGCGAGCGCGGCATAGGCGTGGAGCGAATTGAGAATGGTGCCGAAACTATGCTTGCCGGGCCCCTCGAAGATCGTCGTGCCGTTGTAGGTGAGGAGGACTGGCTGGCCGACGGGATCGCCGCCGGTCCAGTCAGCGGCGCCGATGGCGTAGCCGTGGGCCGACATGTTGTCCGCGAGGCCGGTTTCGAAATCGGCCTTGCTGCGATCCTTGAAGCGGGTGCCGCAGATCTCCATACCCATGAAGCGCCGGCCGATCGCCGCCTCGAGCGTTGCGGCATCCGAGCCCGGCGGGACGTCTCGCGCCAGGACGAAGCCGATCTCGACCTCGAAGCCGGCCAGCGGTCCTGCCGCCAATTTGAGGCTACCGCTCGCTCCCACGCGACCGGCATAGATCGGGGCGGCGGCCGCATCGCCGTTCATCGTCCAGGTCTTCAGCATCCCCGGCTGCTCGCCGAGCCCCGCCATCACGGCCTGCTGCACCCGGTAGGCCGCAGCGCGATCGACACCGACCAATGCCGCGGCATCCACGTTCTGCGCCCCGGCGCGATGGGCCTCGATCAACTGACGGATGAGAGCGGCTTCGTCGAGCATTCCGATAATTCCTTGATTCGCATGGCGGGCAGGTTGGACAGACGCTGTTTAGACCAAGGCCGAGGGGAATTCTCTAGCCGTCGCGGAGATTTTGCTCGGACCCGCCAAGTTCGCCGTCATGGATCAAACACGCCCCCCGAGTGGACATGACAACTGGCACTGCCCCAGCGCCAGATGTATACACAGACTCTGCAAAGGTCAGAAACTGCATACACGGGACGAGCGCAACGAATGCGGGTGAGAATTGCGATCCTGCTGCTCCATGCATTTCTCGTGCAACTGGCCATCAACGTCGCCAAGCCGACCCTTGCCTATCGAGCGCTCGAAGCTAACATTCCGGTAGAATACATCGGGCTTCTTGCCGGCAGCTTCAGCATTCTCCCGGTGCTTCTGGCGCTGCCGATCGGGAGGATTGCCGACAGCAGACCCACCCGAGGACTGGTCGTGGCGGTAGCCCTGGCGATGGTGGTTGCCGGGGTCGGCTTGCTCATCGCGTCTGACTCGCTTTTCGTCCTCATCATCTGGAGCGTCCTGATCGGCCTCGGCCATCTGATCGGCGTTTTGGCCGGGCAGCTGCTGATCGGACGCCTCGCCCCCAAGGATCTCGATTCCTGGTTTGGCTACTACACTCTCACAGCGGCGGCGGGGCAGGGCTGCGGCCCGCTTCTCGTCAGCGCGGCAGCGCTGCACTCGGGCCTGCCTGATACGCAACTGCTGTTCGCCATCTTCGCCGCCATCGCGGTGTTCATGATCTTTGCGGCGATCGGGGCAACTCCTCCGGCCCATGAACTTAGAGCGCGCGACGGAGCACAACCCGCGGAAACAGCACGCTTTTCGCTGGCCGACCTTCGGCTGCCAGAGGGCCGCGCACGGCCGGTCTTCACGGCGATTGCCATCAGTGTCGTGTCGCTGGTGGCATTCGACCTGATGTCGGTCTACCTGCCGGTGCTCGGGGTGGAACGCGGCATACCTGCCTCCGTGATCGGGGCGCTGCTCGCCCTTCGCGCCTTTTCGACGATGGCATCGCGCGTCGCCATCGGACCGCTCATCCGCCGCTTCGACCGCGAGCGGCTGATGGTTGTGTCCACTGCGATAGGCGCCCTGGGGATCGCCTCCCTCATCGTACCGATGCCGCTGGTCGTTGTTGCCATATGCCTGACGGTTGCCGGGTTCGCGCTCGGGTTTGCCCAGCCGCTTTCCATGGCCCAGATAACGCTGCTGGCGCCGGCAGACCGGCTTGGGCTTTGGCTCGCCATCCGGCTGGGGCTTAACCGGCTGGCGCAGACCATCCTGCCGGCCATCATGGGCATCGGCGCGGCGGTTCTGGGGACGGGCGGGGTATTCGCCGGATCCACGGCAATCCTCGTCGCAGCGGCAGGCTTCGCGGCAGTCGGACGAAGGAGCTGAAAGGTGTATACAGCTGCCCGGGCCGACCGGGTGCGCTTGACGGTCGTTCCGGCGTCTATGTATACATTTGAGAGGATGTCGTCTGGCGTCGATGCCTGCCGGCAAAGCTGACCAGTGAGGAAGCCCAATTGTCGACTCTAGCCTCGGAGCTGAACCGGATCGTCTCGGCGCATCCGTTCGTGACCCGCTACCACATCTACGATTTCCGAACGACGGCCGAATGGGTGAACCTCGGCGACGTGGAGCAGTGGTCCGCCAGCACCCGCAAGGTGTCGGTGATGATGGCGCTGCTTGCCCGCGTGCATCGGGGCGAGGTCGATCTGGCGCAGTCCATCGAATACACCAAGGAGCGCGGCGAGGGCGTGCGCTCGGGTACGTTCCGCTACATGACGCCGGGTTTCAGCTTCACGCTGGCCGACGCGCTCGCCCAGATGATCATCACCAGCGACAATGTCTGCACCGGTGCGGTGTTCGAGAGCTTCGGCGCCACCATGTCGGAGCAGATCCAGACGGTGAACGACTTCTGCAAGTCGATCGGCATGAAAAACACCGTCCATCGCCATACCTGGGTGGATACCAAGAAGATCCCGTGGTTCCACGACGATCTGCCGATGACCTCGACCTCGGCCTCCGACCAGGTGCACCTGCTGAAGTCCATCATCGCGGGTGCTGAAGACGAAGAGGCGGCAGGCCGCATCGGCTGCAGCAGCGAACTCTGCCGCTATGCGCTGAGCCTGCTGCGCCGCGAGTTCGGCGTCGGCATCTCGTCGCTGCTGCCGCGGGGAGCGGAAATGGCGTCGAAGGGCGGCCGCGGCCTCAGGGGCCGGTCGCACGTCGGCATCGCCTATCTGAACGACGAGCCGCGCTACGCCATCGCGATGTATACGGATTGGGTGCCGGTGACGATGCTCGATGGCAGCCCCGGCTATGTCCATGCCCTGGCAAACATGGCGAAGATCAATCGGGCAGCCTGGCAATTCCTCGTCGAGCGCACCGCTCGACCCAGTTATGACCTTGGAGTGGGAGCGAACAACTCATGACGACTTTGGACGCCAGGATTCGCGAGAGACTGGAGCGGGAGCCGTTCGCAACCAGCTGGTATATTCACGATCTCCGCAACGGCACGACCATTGCGGGCGGCGCCGGCGGCACCCCTGTCGCAGCGGGCGCGGGCCGGTTGCTGCTTCTTGTTGCCTTCCTCGACAAGGTCCAGCGCGGCACCTTCAAGCTGTCGGACCCCGTCGTCTACGAAGAGAAGCATCGGGTCGGTGCAACGCAGGGCATCATCCAGTGGCTCGCGCCCGGCAAGCAGCTTGCCATTCGCGATGCGCTCGCGCAGTCGATCATCACCGGTGACTCGGTGTCCGTCGCGATGATCGAGGACTATCTGTCGGCGCGTGGCACCTCTCCCGAGGCGCTGATCACCTCGTTCTGCTCGGACGCCGGGATTCAACTTGGTGGTTTCGGCGAAAGCTTCATCGATGCAGCGGTGTCGGTGAAGGATCTCGTCGGCCTCGTCGACCGGCTCGAGGGGCTGCGGACCGGAGCCGCGGACAAGAACGGCTTCGTCATCGATGCTTCCCTCGCCGAAGAGGCGTTGCGGATCATGCGCTCGGTGCTGAAGACGGATGGTATCGCGGCGGTGCTGCCGGGCCATGGCCCCTTCCTCGCCGATGTGGGGCATCTGCCCTGCGACGGCGGGACGGCCGGCAAGTGGTCGACGGACTGGGCCGACACCGGCGTGGTCTATCGTGACGGCGCGGCCCGCTACTCCGTCAGCGTGACCTGCAACGGGGTGCCGGAGGATATCGATGGCGAGCCTGGCCCCTATCGCGCCCGCTCTGCCATTGCGGACGTCAGCTACCTGCTCTGGTAGCAAACGGCCGACCGCTCCTGAATGCATCAAGCCCCGAACCTGGTTCGGGGCTTTTTTGTTTGGGCAGCTGATCTGCGTAGAGGGGATGGCGCGCCGGGAGCCAGCGCGCCAAGGCCGGTCAGAACAGTCCGGTCGGCAGCGGGATGCCATCGTAGAGGCCGGCACGAGCTGTAACGGTGAGGCCGCCCAGTTCTCCCGCTGAGAGCTGGGGCAGGCGCTGCACCAGCGCCAGGAAGCGCTCGATTTCCTTCGGCTCCAGCACATCATCGGCCAGAGTGCGGAACTTGGCGATGTACTGGTCCCGCGCGAATGGACGCGCGCCGAGGGGATGGGCGTCGGCCACCGCCATCTCGTCGGCAATGGTGCGGCCGTCTTCAAGGGTGATGACGACGCGGCCGCCAAACGCCTTCTCGCGGATATCGGTGCTGTGGTAGCGGCGGGGCCACTCCCGGGGCCCCCGGCGCGTCCCCGCCCGCCCCCCCCCCGCCCCCGCCGGGGCCGGCGGGGGCCGCGGGGGGCGCCCCCCCCCGCGCCGGCCCCCCCCCCCCCCGCCCGCGCCCCGCCCCCCGCCGCCACCCCCCCCCCCCCCCGGCCGCGCCCCGCCCCGGCGCCGGCCCCGCCCCCTGCGCGCCGGACGCGGCCCGCCGGCCGCGCGACGGTGAAGATGGAGGCGATCGAATGGTCCAGCGTCTCCCGGCTAGCGCGGGGATCGTATTTCTGCGGGTCGTTGGCGCCTGAGCCGATCACGTAGTGGGTGTGATGGCTGGTGTGGATGACGATGCTGCGGATGTTCTCGGCCGTCAGTTCAGGATGTTCGCGATGCAGCTTGCGCGCCAGATCGATCAGCGCCTGCGCCTGATACTCGGCCGAATGCTCCTTGGTGTAGCTGTCGAGGATGGCCCGCTTCGCCTCACCAGCCTCGGGCAGGGGCACGTCATAGGCGCCGGTCGGCCCGTCCAGCAGCTGGGCGATGACACCGTCCTCGCCTTCGTAGATCGGAGTCGGGCTCGTCTGCCCGCGCAGCGCGCGATCGACGGCCTCGATTGCCATCTTGCCGGCAAACGCAGGCGCGTAGGCTTTCCACGTCGAGATTTCGCCCTTGCGGGACTGGCGGGTGGCGGTCGTCGTGTGCAGCGCCTGGCCGATGGCGTGGAAGATGGTTTCTGCCGGCAGGCCGAGCAGCGTGCCGATGCCGGCGGCCGCGGACGGGCCGAGATGCGCGACATGGTCGATCTTGTGCTTGTGCAGGCAGATGGCCTTGGTGAGGTTCACCTGGATTTCGTAGCCGGTGGCGAGGGCGCGAACGAGGTCGTGCCCAGTGCGACCGGCATGCTGCGCGACGGCGAGGATAGGCGGAATGTTGTCGCCAGGGTGCGAATAGTCGGCCGCCAGGAACGTGTCGTGGTAGTCGAGCTCGCGCACGGCGACGCCATTGGCCCAGGCGGCCCATTCCGGGCTGATGCGCTGGTCCTGGCCGAGGCCGAACACGGTGGCACCCGGCGTGTAGGGATGCGCCTCGGCCTGGGTGCGGGCGGCGACGACGGGTGCACGGGTCAGCGACGCAACGGCGACGGCCGCGTTGTCGATGATCCGGTTGACGATCATCTCGGAAACCTCCTCGCTGACCGCGACGGGGTCGGTGGCGACCTCGGCGATCTTCCATGCGAGCTGCTCCTTGCGGGGGAGCTGCTCGTCGCTGCGATGGCTGCGAAGAGGATGGAGTTTCAAGTGGTCGTCCTTTCTCTGGATTGGGAGGCTGCAAGCACATGCTGGAGGGCATGGTGCAGGTGGATGTGGGTGGCGTGCGCCGCGAGCTCGCCGTCGCCATCGAGGATGGCTTTGACGATGACGAGGTGCTCGGCTGCCGATTGCCGCAACCGAGGCAGGTTGGTCCTGGCGAGCCGTCTCACGCGTGCGGCGTGAGTGCGCAGGCTGCGAACGGCGGCGGCGAGATAGGAATTGTTCAGCAGCTCATCGACCGCTTCGTCGAACTCGCTGACCAGCCGGTAGTAGTCGGCCCAGTCCTTTTCATCGTCCGACTTCTGGGCGGCGGCCTTGGCGAGTTCCTTCTCCAGCAGCGCGAAACGCGCCCGGTCGGGTGCGGCGGCCGCCGTCCGGACGGCCTGTTCCTCGAGCAGGCGGCGGAGCACGAAGAGCTCGCGGACGTCATCGGCCGAAATGTCGGTGACCACCATGCCCCTGCCGGACAGCTTCACGACCAGACCGTCCGCGATGAGACGCGACAGCGCCTCCCGCATCGGCGTTCGCGAAATGCCCAGTCGTGACGACTGCTCAACCTCCGTCAGGATAGTGCCGGGCAGCAGCTGCCAATCGATAATCTGTTCCCGCAATACCCCGTAGGCGCGATCGCTCTCTCGCATGTCAGTCCTTCGTCCCTGGTGTCGGCGCGCAGCGCGCTGCGGGCCGACCTTTTCGTGCAGGGCAAAGTACCGGTTTTTGAGGCGATGCGTGTGCCTCACTTCGCATTTTCCAGCGCCCGTGCCATCGCTTCCATATGGGCGGCAGCAGGAGAAGGCAGTGCGGGCAGGAACGTCAGTATGCAACGCCGGTGGTCCTAGCGGTACAGGTGGCATTCGGCCCAGTGCCCGGCATCGTCGAAGCGCACCCGCGGGGGCGGTGTCGTGCGACAGATGTCCATGGCGCTGCGGCACCGGTTCTGGAACAGGCAGCCCGCGAGACTGCCATCGGGGGTCTTCAGCTCGCCCTTCAGCGAAATGCGCTCGGGGCCGTCCTCCCCGGGAAGGCGAGGCACAGCGGACAGCAGCGCCGAGGTATAGGGATGGCGAGGGTTGTGCAGCAGGTTGTCCGCCTCGCCTTCCTCCGCAAGCCGTCCCGCATACATCACGCCCACCGTGTCGGACATGTAGCGGACCACGCTCATGTCGTGGGAGATGAACAGCAGGCTGAGACCGAGCTCCTTCTGCATGTCCTTGAGCAGATTGAGCACCTGCGCCTGCAGGGACACGTCGAGCGCCGACACCGGTTCGTCGCAGACCACGAGTTGGGGCTGGACGATGATGGCCCGCGCGATGGCGATGCGCTGGCGCTGTCCGCCCGAGAACTGGTGCGGCAGCTTGTCGAAGTCCTGCTCGGCGAAGCCGACGCGTTCTAGTGTCTCGATGACCTTGGCACGGCGCTGCACCCGCGAGCCGCGCCGGCGGATCACCAGCGTCTCCATCAGTGTCTCGCCCACCGACAGGCGGGGATTGAACGAAGAATAGGGGGCCTGGAAGATCATCTGGATGGCGGACGCCAGCTCGTCCTTGTTCACCGAGCGCACGTCGGTGCCCTTGTAGCGGATCGTACCGGCGGTGGGCCGGGCGAGCCCGACGACCATGCGTCCGACAGTGGTCTTGCCGCCGCCGGATTCGCCGACCAGCCCGTAGGTCCTGCCCGGTTCGATGCGCCGCGAGACATCCTGGACTGCCTGAACCCCTACCTTGCGGGGGGCATAGAGCTTCCAGATGCCGGCGCGGTCCAGCAATGGGGCGGTCATGACAGGGCTCCGCTCATGGCTTCGCCGGCAATCTCGGCTTCGCGAAGCGTCCCGGCTCGAAGCTCATCCTGCCGCCAGCAGCGGGCGGCATGTCCAGGGACGGACTCGATCAGCTTCGGCGCTTCCGTCGTGCAGCGGATTTCGGAGAAGGAGCAGCGATTGGCGAAGCGGCAGGCATCGGGAATATCGGTGAGGCTCGGGACGCGACCCGGCACCGTCACGAGCCGCTGGTCCTTCGGCGTGCTCATCGACGGCGCGGCACGAAGCAACCGGCGCGTGTAAGGGTGCAGCGGGTTGCGGAACAATTCGGCCGTATCGGCCTGCTCCACGATCTCGCCGAGATACATCACCGCGACACGATCGGCCATGTGCGAGATCACCCCGAGATCGTGGGTAATGAACAGCACGGCCATCTGCCGCTCTGCGGTGAGTTGCTTGATCAGGTCGAGGATCTCGGCCTGGATGGTCACGTCGAGCGCGGTCGTCGGTTCATCGGCGATCAGCAGCTTGGGATTGCGGGCGAGTGCGATGGCGATCACCACGCGCTGCCGCATGCCGCCGGACAGCTCATACGGGTATTGAGTCAGGCGCCGCTCGGGCGATGTGATGCCGGTCGCCTTGAGGAGTTCGAGCGCCTTGTCGCGTTCTCCGGGCACCGGTCGCCGCGGGTTGTCGCGGATCGCCTCGATCAGTTGCGCACCGATGGTCAGCACCGGGTTCAGCGTGTTCAGCGGGTCCTGAAAGACCATGGCGACTTCGCCGCCCCGCAGCTTCTGCAGGGCCTTCGGGGCCATGGTCAGGACGTCCTGGCCGTTGATCCGGATCGCGCCGTCGATACGGGTGTAGCGCTCATCGTGCAGCCGCATCACCGCATTGGCGAGGCTGCTCTTGCCGCAGCCGGACTCGCCGACCAGCCCGAGCACCTTGCCGGGGGCGATGCTGAGATTCACGCCGCTCACGGACTCGACAATGGAAGTCGCCGTCCGGAAGCGGATGCGCAGGTCCTCGATGTCGAGGGCAGGGGCCGTCACCATTTTGTCCCCCTGCGACCGAGGAGCAGGCCCCACAAATTGCCGCGCGGCCGCTGTCCCTTGGGGTCGAACATGTCGCGCAGACCATCGCCGACCATGGTTAGTGCGATGGTCGTGATGGCGACGATGAGCGCGGGGAAGCCGGCGATCCACCAGCCATTGAAGATCGCTGCCTTGCCGTCATAGAGCATGTTGCCCCAGCTCGGCGCGGGAGGCGGGACGCCGGCACCGAGAAAGCTCAGGGCTGCCTCGGTGATGATGGCGTCGGCGAAGATGAAGCAGGCGTGCACCGCCACCACCGACACGCAATTGGGCGCGATGTGGCGGAACAGGATGCGGAAATCGGAGGCGCGCTGGACCCGGCGCGCATCGATGAATGCTTCTTCCTTGACCGCCCGTGCCCTTGATCGGACCAGCCGCGCCATGACCCGCGTGGAGGCGATGGTCAAGGCGGTAACCAAGGTCACGGCGAGCGGACCCCGGGCCGCCGACCAGGCGGCCGCGAGCAGCATGCGCGGGATGGCCAGCAGGCCATCGGCGATCCGCATCAGGATCTGGTCGAGGAGAGGGTAGTAGGCCGACAGCAGCCCTATGACGATGCCCGAAATGGTGGCCAGCGTCGCCACGGCCATGCCGACGAGCAGGGACGTGCGGCCACCTTCCAGCACACGTGCGAGGACGCTGCGACCATACTCGTCGGTACCCAGCAGGCTGCCACCGGAGAGCGGCGGTGCGAACCGGTTCCGCATGTCCATGGCCGTCGAGCTTTCAGTGATGAACAGCGGCACGACGAAGCAGATCAGCGCCGCCGCGATCAGGATGATGAGACCTGCCAGCAGCGCCGGATACTTCGTCAGCTTCGACGCCGTCGCGCGGACCTGAAAAAAGGAGGATGTGATCGCGGTCATCTATCGGGCCCCGCTGTTGCCAAGTCGGACGCGCGGATCAGCCAGCCCGTAGAGCAGGTCCGTGATCAGGTTGATGAGGACATAGCTCAGCGTGGTCAGCAGGATGGTGCCCTGGATGACCGCATAGTCGCGGCGCGCAATCGAGCTGACGAGAAGCTGCCCGACGCCGGGAATGTTAAAGACGGTCTCGGTTACCAGCGCACCGGTGACGAGCGAGCCGAAGGTAGCGCCGACGACGGTCATGACCGGCAGCACGGCATTCCGGAAGGCGTGGCGGTAGGCGATCATGCGTTCGGACAGGCCCTTGGCACGGGCCAGGCGCACATAATCCATGCCGAGCGTATCGAGCATCGAGGCACGGGTGATGCGGATGAGCAGCGCGGCCTGAACCACCCCGAGCGAAATGGTGGGCAGGATGAGGTATCTCACATGCTGCCAGAGGCCCGCCGAGAGAGGCCGATAGCCAGCGACGGGCAGCCAGCCCAGTTGCACCCCAACGACCAGCGCCAGCATGAGGCCGAGGAGGAAGCTCGGCAGCGCCATCCCGATCAGGGAGACGCCGAGCGCACCGGCATCAAGGAGTGAGCCAGGCCAGCGCGCTGCGGCAATTCCGAGCGGAATGGAGATCAGCAGGGCGACGATCAGGGCGCCGACAGCCAGTGTGACCGTCGGCCCCAGGCGTTCTCCGATAACGTCAACCACACCCGTGCCGAGGAAGAACGATTGCCCGAGATCACCCTGAACGACCCGCCCGATCCACAGGACGTATTGCGTCCACAATGGTTCGTTCAGGCTGAGGCGTTCCTGGAGCTCCAGCACCTGTTCCTCGGTCGCCTCGTCGCCCAGCATCACCCGGGCGGGATCGCCCGGGGTCAGGTGGATGATGAGGAAGACCACGATGGAAACGACGAACAGGACCGGAATGAGACCGAGCAGTCGTTTCGCGATGTAGCTGATCATTGTGCTCTGCCAGTTGACGCCGGCTATTGGGCCGGACGTGCGCTCCACACGATGAGCGCGGGGTCGAGGGCGTCGATGCCCGTGACTTCGGGGCGATACGCGTACACTTCCGAAACGTCGCCCAGCTTGATCACCGGCAGATAGTCGACGAACCACTGCTGCAGGCCGTCATAGTGGGTCTTGGCCTCGTCGAGAGACGGTGCCGCCATGAGACCAGCCAGCAGTTCGGTGACCTTCGGATCGGAGGTCCAGCCGGGGAAGCTGCTCCGGAAGAACGTCAGCTGCGTCGGCTCAACCTTTGTCTGGTTGGTGATCAGCACCAGCTCCCACGCGGTCTTGTCGGAGCGGCGCTGCGACTTCGTGGCGGAGTCGTAGACATCGAGAACGGCGTCGACGCCGAGCTTGGTCAGCTCTTCCTGCACGACGAGCGCGGCACGGTAGGCTGCGCCATCCGACACGCTGGTCAGGATGCGGATCTTCTCGCCGTTGTAGCCGGCTTCGGCCAGGAGGGCCTTGGCCTTTTCGACATCAGGAACGCCGAAGCCTTCGCGGCCGATCGAGCTGTCCCACTGCGCATCAAGGGCGGCGCCCATGAAGTCGCTGGTGATGTCGAAATAGTCTTCGCTGACATAGGAACCGAGCAGGACGTTCATCCGGTCGATGCCGATGTTGACCGCCTGGCGCGCCCGCACGTCGGCAAAGAGCCCTTCGGCCTTGTTGAAGTAGAGGTTCAGCAGGCCCGTCCGCGGGGCGACACCGATGTTGATGCCGCTCGACTTCAGGCGCGACACGTCATCGAAGCTGAAATCCTTGGCGACGTCGTACTCGCCGGACTCGATGCCGAGCAGGATGGTCGAGGCATCCGCAACGTAGTGGTAGGTGATGGTGTCGTAGTGCGGCGTACGATCGCCGGCCGTGCCGTCTGCCGGCTCGGAGCGGGCCGCGTAGTTCTCGAACTTCTTCAGAACGAGGTTCTGGCCGCGGTTCCAGGCTTCGAGCACGAACGGGCCGGTGCCGACATATTCGGTGATCTCTTCCTTGCCGGCAGCTTCCGCGATGCGAGCCGGCATGATGCCGGGCAGGTTCGCGCTGTTGTAGGCGAGGTCGATCAACACGAGCCCGTTGGGCGCGCTCAGGGTCAGCACGACGGTGTTTTCGTCCTTGGCTTCCCAGGTCGCACCAGGCGTGTGGGTCTGGCCGGCACTGGAGAACTCGCTCCAGCGGCGCATGGACGCGACCACGTCGTTGGCCGTCATCGTAGTGCCATCGTGGAACGGTACGTCCTTGCGCAGCGTGAAGGTGATCGTCAGTCCGTCTGCCGATTGCTCGAAGGTATCGGCGAGCATGGCGCGGACGTTATTGTCGCTGTCCAGCGTGAGCAGCGTCTCGAACACGTTGCGCATCGGTTCGCCGGCCTGGATCTGCGTGGTGACCACGGTGTCCATGGTGGGCGGTTCGGACGCCACGGCGATCCGCAACTCCTCGGCGCTAACGCTCTGTGCACCGAACCCGGCGAGCGTAAGCATCAGCGCCACGCCGATGCCCCTCAGTATTGAAGTTCTCTTCATTGGTCTCTCTCCTGTTGGGCGTGCTTCGCTTATGCAGCCAGTATTTTTCGAAGCACGTATTTGGGCACGCCACCGTGCCGGAAGTACTGGGACTCCATACTGGTATCGAGGCGGACCAGCAGTCTGGTCCGGGTGATCCGGCCGTCGGGGTGACGGATGGTGAGGGAAGCCTCGGAGCGCGGTGCAATTGCGCCGTCCGGGCCGATCGCCATCGACGCGAGGTCAATGGTTTCCGAGCCGTCGAGTCCGAGCGAACCGGCACTTTCATCGCCGATGAACTGGCAGGGCAGCACGCCCATGCCGATCAGGTTGGAGCGATGGATGCGTTCGAAACTGCGGGCGATGACGGCGCGGACACCGAGCAATTGTGTGCCCTTGGCGGCCCAGTCCCGGCTCGAGCCGGTGCCGTATTCCTCGCCGGCGAAGATGACGAGCGGCGTGTCCGTGACCCGGTACTGTTCGGCCGCGTCGAAGATGGGGATGACGTCGTTGGACGGCGCGATGCGGGTGACGCCCCCTTCGGTGCCGGGGACCATCAGGTTGCGCAGCCGGACGTTGGCGAAAGTGCCGCGCACCATCACCTCATGCTGCCCGCGCCGGGCGCCATAGGTGTTGAACTGGTCGGGCGTCACCTGCCGCTGGCTAAGCCACAGCCCTGCCGGCGACGACGGCTTGATCGCGCCCGCCGGGCTGATGTGATCGGTGGTGATCGAGTTGCCGAGGATCGCGAGGATGCGGGCACCGGTCGGCAGGGCAGGGGGCACCACCTCTTCGGTGAAATCGTCGAGGATCGGTGGCTTCGAGATGTAGGTCGATGTCGGCCACGAATAGGTCTGCCCGCGCGGCGTCACGACGCCGTTCCAATGGGCATCGCCGTCGGCGGTGCGCGCGTAGGCCTGCCGGAACGACTCGCCATCGTCGGCAAACCGACGCATGCGGGTCACTTCCTCACCCGTCGGCCAGATGTCGGCGAGCGTGACCGGTGTGCCGTCGCTGCCTATTCCCAGCGGCTCGCGCGTGATGTCGGTACGCATGTTCCCGGCGATCGCGAAGGCGATGACGAGGGCAGGGGTCGTCAGGTAGTTGGCGCGCAGCGAAGGATGGATGCGCGCCTCGAAATTCCGGTTCCCGGACAGCACGGCGGCGCAGACCAGATTGTTCGACGTGACGACGCGGTCGATCTCCGGCTCGA
>Ga0066256_1003281_pt1 | contig 15417 bp, 6 predicted proteins | sample ThiBio_1000_biof_FD_87107 | JGI IMG/M metagenome (GOLD analysis project Ga0066256, IMG submission 87107) | Wastewater bioreactor microbial communities from Cape Town, South Africa - Thiocy_expt_1000_biof (version 2) | ecosystem: Engineered > Bioreactor > Thiocyanate-remediating >...
CCCCACCCCACAACCCACCCCATCCCGCAGCAACGGCACGGTGGTGTCGTCCGACATCCGCGGCACGGTGACGTGCAACTGCCGCATGTCGGGCACGCCGGACCTGACGCTGATTTTCAACACGCCCGGCGTGGTGGAGGACTGCAGCTTCCACCCGTGCGTGCGGTACGCACGGTGGGAGCGCGAGGCGGTGGTGTCGTTTGTGCCGCCGGACGGCGCGTTCACGCTCATGACGTACCGCGTGACGGAGCGGCCGCCGCCGCTGCCCGTCACCTGCCGCCCCGCCGTCACCATGCGCGACGGCGCCGGCCGCGCCTCCTTCACGCTCCTCACCAAGCCGATGCCGGGCGTGGGTGGCGGGCGGATGGCGGCGGGCGGCGCGGGGTCGGCGCTGGTAGGCGCGGGCGGGGAGGGCGGCGTGGAGGACGTGCGCCTCGTCGTCTCCTTCCCGCACGCCGTCAAGGCGCACGACCTGGTGGCGGACGCGGGCTCCACGTCCGTCAACCCGCGCACCAACGCGCTCACCTGGTCGCTGCGCCACATGCCGCGCGACCGCTCCCCCGAGCTGGCGGGCACCGTGCACCTGGCGCCCGGCGCGCCGGTGCCCATCGAGTCGCTGGCCGCCACGCTGGAGTTTGTGGCGCCCGGCCAGACGGCGTCCGGCCTGGGCGTCAAGGACCTGCTGCTGGTGTCCGAGAAGTACGCCTTCTTCAAGGGCATGCGCAGCGTCCTCAAGTCGGGCCGCATCCAGATCCGCACGTAACTCTGTGCACGTCGCCGGCCCCGCCGCGCCCTCCCATCCATTATTGCACTACTACTGCACCCGCCCCCACCTGCCGCCGCCGTCGCTCCGCAGTTGCTGCTTTCCCTAGGGGTTAAATTATCGCATTCCCAGGTTGTGGCCAATCACGTGTCACCCACGAATTGTATCTGCGCAAGCTGCGTGCGTGATGCGCCCTGCCGCGGGCCGGTCAACACCAGAACCGTTACCCCCATGAGTACCCTTGCCACGTGGCAAGCGCGGTGGGTGTCTAGTGGCGGTGTACCTTGCATATAGAATTCCCGTGCATATAATTCCCATGCGTGCACATAGAATTCCCATGAGCTTATTTAGAATTCCCAACTTGAATCCCAAGAGGTCGTCTAGAATTCCCATGAGTGCATATTACCCTGCATATTTCCATGCGTGCATATATCATAGATAGAGAATTCCCGTGCGTGCAGATATAATTCCCGTGCTGCGTGCATATAATTCCCATGCGTGCATATGTAATTCCCGTGATGCGTGCATATATTTCCATGCGTGCATATTACACTGCATATATTTCCATGCGTTCAAATAGAATTCCCATGAGGTCGTCTAGAATTCCCATGAGGTCGTATAGAATTCCCTTGGGGTCGTCTAGAAATCCCATGAGGTCGTATAGAATTCCCATGAGGTCGTATAGAATTCCCATGAGGTCGTATAGAATTCCCATGCAATTCTGATTCTGATTCCATGAGGTCGTCTAGAACATGAGGCCGGCCCCTAAGTCGGACAGACAGTACGGAAATTCGAGAAACAAAACACACAGCGCACTAAAAACCGTAGCACCCTGCGCAGTGTGGCACTGGCTGTGCATTTCTGGTGTTGCAATGTTAGTCTGCTGCGTAATGCGTGCAATTGCTACCAAGATGTAACTCGCGGGGAAAGAGGTTGCAAGAAGGAAGAGGGCGAGAACGCCGGGAAGTTGGAAGTTTCTAGATGCAAGTGAAATATATCACAAGCGCGCCAAATTAGCGCAACAGCGCATTCAGCGCGCCAATAACTGCACCAACCGGTACACCATCAAACTGGCTGTGCGTCCCTGGGCGTGGGGCATGTTGTTGCTGCGTGTTGCGCGCAATTGAGGCCACGTTGTAACTCGCGCCTGAAATCGATGCTACTTTGTAGCGCCTGCATGCATGCCATTTGAACTTCTGAAGTCGTGACTCCTCCCCTAACGCTGCTGGTTACGCAAGCAATAAGCAATAATAAGCGACGCACAATTTACGCGAACAAAATGATACGGCAGGAGGAGCTAAATACCCGGAGTCGCAGTATCGGGCGCGTTAAGTAAGTAGGCGCGCGGTAGAATTTATTATAGCAGCCTCCGCGCTTGCTTGCGTTTCACCTGGAGGCGTGCGGGAGGACCAACAACGACAAACCGCTGACGACGAAGTGAGAGCCGCACAAGACGGCACGGCGCTGTGGCGGCAACGGGGTGCGACACACAGATGCGTCCATTGCGGAGTGGTGGGTGGAGGGTGTGGTCTGTTTGAGGTGTTGGCGGCTGTGACTCCATCCAGGACGCCTGCCGGCCCCAGAATGCCACACAACAACGCCTCCAACCAACGAAGAAGCTGGCGGCGACGCAGAAGGCGGCAGCGCTGCCAGCACACCCCTCGCGTGTCGCCTGCATTATGGGGCGCGAATCTGGAGGGCTCTGGCGCAAGGTGCGCGCAGACAGGATGTTGTAGACCAGGTGTGGTGCGAGAGGAGCGGCAGCACGCAAACGGCTGGCAGCTTGCCGCCCCAGTGCATCGATATGCACAGCAACGCCGAAAGCAGCAGCGCCTGCCCGCATCGTTGTTGCTGCTGACTGTCGCCGCCATGGCGTTGCACTTGCCGCACGCTGCGGCTGAACGGCATGTGGCAGTTGCGGCGGGGCACATTTGCGTGGTGCTGGGGAGTGGCGGGGTGGCGTCCCGCGGCGCCATTCCGTCGGCGGGCAAGCTAGGCCCGCCGGCTAATGTGGCGTTCCACGCCGTTACTGCAGGTGACGACTTTAGTTGCGGTCTGGCGGTCAATGGCAGTTTGGTGTGCTGGGGTGCCCTGCCTGGTGGTAATGCACAGCCGCCGCCCTCCACATTCTTTGTCGACGCGCACGCTGGACCACGCCATGTGTGCGGCCTGACGCCAAACGGTACCATTGCCTGCTACGGCACGACAGTGTCGTCGCGCGGCGCTGTCAATGTCCCGCCGGGTGTTGTCTTTCAGGGCGTAACATCCGGCGCTAACTACACCTGTGGTGTGGCACGCAACCACAGCGTGGTGTGTTGGGGCGACGCTGCCAACCCAGTGGTAGCGTCCACGTCCGTGTGGGCCGCTATCACTGATGCGGAGCACGTGGCCGCGGGGGCCGACCATGCATGCTACGTGCGGGTGAATGGCAGCGTGGCATGTTGGGGAAGTAACGCCCGTGGCGGCGCGGCACCGCCGGTGGCGCTATCGACGAATGGCAGTGTGTGGTGGCTGGCGGCGGGCGGCGGCATGACGTGCGCCATGTCGGGGCCCAACGTGCCGGCGGCGGCTACGTGCTGGGGTGCGATATCTGGGACAATGACGGCCGCTGCCTATGAGGTGGCATGCGCGGGGTGGGGATGCGTGGCATCGGCACCCGGCAGTGGCGGCAGCAGTAGTAGCGGCCAACTGGTGGTAGCGGCAGCGACTGGTGGGACGGCGATGCCGCAGCTCGGGGGCAACAATGTTGCTGCATTCACCGTCAGCACGATTGCAGGCTCTGGCACAGCTAGCTATGCAGACGGCATTGGCACCGCGGCGCTGTTGAACGGCCCGCGGGGGGTGACTTTCGATGGTACCAGGGGGTTGTACGTGGCTGACACCAACAATCAAGTGTTTCGGTGGATAGACCTTGTGACACGGGCGGTAAGTACCGTGGCAGGTGTGCAGGGTGTCGCTGGTACGTTTGTGGGTACCACACCACTGCTATCCAAGTTTAGTGGTCCATTTAACATGGACGTGGATGGTGCTGGCAATGTGTACGTGGCAGATATTAATAACCATGCCATTCGCATGTTATCTGGTGCATGGGTGGCGGGCAGCACAACTGCTACGTCCGGTTCTGCTGATGCGGCCGGCACCAGCGCCGGATTCGCGAACCCACGGGCGGTGCATGCTGACGTGGCTGTCGGGCTATTGTACGTGGCTGATTACACCAATAACCGGGTGCGCACCATTACCATTGCTGGCAACCGCGCTGTTGCCACGCTAGCCACGCTACCCAACTATGTGGTTGACATTTCGCTAAACCCGGCGGCGCGCGTCGTGTACGCAGCAGTGCAAAACTCAGTGTACGTCGTCACTTACGCCGGTGTGTCCACGCTGCTGGCTGGCGATCACGCGACCGCCGGTTACTTAGACAGCACCGGTAACGCAGCGCGGTTTGACTTTGTCACTGGTGTGGCGTTGGACGCCAGCGCGGGGGTGCTGTATGCAGCAGACCAACATAACCACCGCATTCGGCGCATTACCACCGCCGGCGGCGTTGTCACCACAGTTGCGGGCTCGGGTACTGCTGCCCTTGCTAGTGGTAATGGTGCAGCGGCGGCATTCAATGCTCCGACGTGTGTTGGGATGGATGCGGTCAATGGCGCCCTGTACATTGGAGATCAATTGAATCACGCCATCCGACAGATGGTGCTTCCGATGCCAGCCCCTGTCACGATGGTTCCGCCGCCGCTACCGCCGTCACCGCTGGCGCCCACCCAACAGCTGACGGCATGGCGTGCGGTAGGTACATTCATCAGCGGTAATGCCGCGCCCGCACCGACGGCGTTGGACGCGCGAACCGCCACTTTCTCGTCACCACTGGCAGCTGCAAACACGGCTGGCCTGAACACTGCCATTCGCACGCTGCTGTTGGGCACCGTGACACTGGGGTCACGGAATGCCGCGCTCGCCGCTACAGGAAACACCAATACCACCTTCTCCACGTCGGCGCAACGAGGCCTGGGGTCGCTCACCTTGAAAACAGCTGCCGTGCCGGCAGCTGCCCTTGTCCTGCCAGCGCTCACCAACCTGACGCTGGCCGCCCCAACATCAGCGCAGCAGGTGCAGCTGACCGCTGGCAGTTTAGACGGGCTATCAATGTTGACGTGCATAAACTGTGCCGGTGTTGCTCGTCTGGTCAATCTATCCAGCATCTTCCGCCTTGGTGCCCTGCTGACACAGCCGCTCAACCTGCCACTTATCACAGCGCTGGATGCCAGCGGTACCGGCCTCGCTGCCGTACTTGAGAACAGCTTTGACGGCATGCCGGCCCTGCGCTGGCTGTCAATTGCGGACAACAACCTGACATATGTCAGCGATGCAGCTTTCTCAGCCACCAAGCAACCGGCACTTGCCATTGTGGACCAATCGCGCACCTTGCTCGTCACCGGCGGTGGCTGCCCATCCACCATGTACCTGCGCACTTACAACTTAGCTGCCAGCGGAAACCCGTACTCCGCTTGCCCGTTATGCATCGCTGGCGCATACTGTGCAGGCGGCTCCGGAGCGCCAGCACCATGCGGTGCCAACACGTATGCCGCCGGCGGGGCCGCTGCCTGTGCGCGATGTCCCGCTGGTTTGTACGCCACCGGCGCTGCAATAGATTGCGCTGCCTGCCCGCCGGGTCTGGCTGCGCCTGGCTGCAATGCCACAGCGTCATGGCGTGACAGCATTACCCTGATGGCGGACGGCGCCGGCAGCTGGGTCAATGCTAGCGTCTACCTCGTGCCTGCTGGGCTGCAACCTGCCGCCGCCAATGTGTCCTGCAACCCGCTGGTTATGGCATCGTCTACTTCAGTGTCGTGCACGCTGCCGTTCCTGCCGCCTGCCGCCGCCACTGCACCTGTGCTTACGCAGCTGTGGGTGGCGCATGCCGGCACAGGCGGCGTGGCACAGCGACTCAACGTTTCTGTCGTGTTGCTACCGCCGCCACAGGTTACTCTTGCGCCTAGTGGCAGCGGCGGGCTTTCACCACTCATGACAAGCGGCGGTCGCATTGTGCTGCGCCTGCCATCGTCTCGGCTGACAGCTGCCGACTGGACCGCTGCTGGCCTGCAGCCGCCACCACAACTAATCATTGACAGTCTGGCCGTGTGGCTGGCTGGCGCGCCATGCACGCAACCAGCATGGGAGTCGTCCATCACGTTGTCGTGCGCCATCCCATCCACCGACGGCGTTGACATCCTCGTTGTTGTGCTGCTGGCTAACTTGTTCAACATCACTGGCGTGCTGCCGTCGGTGTTCGCGCCGCCAGCGCTTGCAGTTTCACCCGTAGACGCAGCGCTACTGCCGTTCGCTGGCGCCGCCAATAGCACCATCAACATTACGCTGCCCGGCACGGCACTGTGTGTTGGCCAGAACGCGCGCGTGTCGAACGCACGCGTTGGCGGGCTGCGCTGCGGGTCACTACAATGCGTGTCAAGCCGCACTGACGCTGCACTGTGCATAGGTTGGAATGTCACTGCGGCCGCGGCCGCCGGCCTGCTGCATTATTCCAACCCCACCATGCTGCTGAATGCCAGCGCGGTGTGGGCTAACCGCGCCATCCCAATGGTGGCATGTGATGCGTGCGTCGAGCTGGCGAGCCGGCCAGTGTTGTCATCGATTACACCCACAATCATTGCGGCGGCGGGAGTGCCAGTGGTGGTGGCAGGCACTGGCATCATGGGCGCCACCAGTGCGCCACCACCCACCGTGCTCATTGGTGGCAAAGAGTGTAGCGGCGGGACTGTGCTATCACAAACAGTAGGGCAATGTAATGCTCCCGAACTGCTGGCATCCGCGCCTGGCTACCCGGTGGTGTCCGTTGTGGTGATCAATGCAGTCGGCGCCGCATCCACCGAGCTCGTCAATCTCACGTACCCCGCCACCTTTTCTGTGTCATGGGCTTCCCTGCCCGCGCTGGCCGCACTGCCGGGTGGCGTGCTGACACCCGTGCCAACGCTGCGGGTGCTGTCGCGGCAGGCGGCAACCTGCGCCCTGGCCATCAACGTGAGCTCGTGTGCCACTGCCAACCCGGCGCTGGGGTCGCGGCCAGCTGGCATGTCTGTTTCAACACTCGCGACAGCGACAGCTGTAGATGCCAGCGGCACGTCTGATGCCGTGCTAGTCGGCCTGCTGTTAGACGCGTTGGAGGCAACCGGCGCGTCGGGCTGTACTGGCACGCTGACGGCATCGTGCATTGATTCTGTTGGCCTGACAGCATCCACGGTAGAGCAGTCCAACCCAACCGTGGCGCTTGCGGGCTGGCGTGCCGACTGGGCTTCGACTAGCTTGCCGGCTATTGTGGTACCAGAGGCGCTGCCGCATCTGGCAGCAGTGTTCAGCCTGGTTGGCAGCGGCGGCATGCTGACGGCCGCCAGCTTGTCGTCGCTGTCATGTCTGGCCCTACTGCTTCCAGCCGCTGCCACACCGCCGCCACTGAGCCAGTCACTGGATCGTGTGTCGTCGCGCGACGTGCTGTCGTCGGTCAGTGGCACTGTGGCGCTGGTCAATGGCTCCGCTGCCGACATTTCGTTTGCTGGCTTGACGGCATCGGCAGCGCGCATGGGCCAGGCGCTGGCGCTGTACGCCGAGTGCACCTGGGTGCCCACCGGCGAGCGGCTGCGACTGCCGCCGCTACCGCTTGCAGTGACTAACGTCAGCCTGGCGCTGGTGCCACCAACGTCGCTGCTGGTGGAGGCGTATGAGAGTGCTGGCCTTGCAGCGGCCGCAACACTATCACCGCCCAGCGTGGCCACCTTTGCTGGCGCTGACGGCAGGTGTTCGTGGCGCACCATTGCCATGACCTCACCCTCCCTCATGCTGGCAGCCTCCAGCGCGGCGGTGATGTGGACGGTGAATGCCGGCGGCGCAGTGCTGGGCGAGCAGCCTCTGGCGCTGACGGTGGAGGGTCCACCCGGTGCCTCGCTGGTGCTGCAACTGGTGTGCAGCATGTGGGGTGGCAACACCGTGGTGTCGCCGCCACTGAATGCCACCACGCACGCCTATACGGTCACTCTGCACGACAGCGGCCACACAGTAGTGCGCACCACATGGCCAACTGGGACATCAATGGCGCTGCCATGGGTGCCAGCACTGGCAGTGACAGCTCCGGCACGCAACGTGCTGACGTGCAGTGTGTCAGTTGCAGGCGCAACGCTGCCGACCGCGAGATTGCTACCTGGCATCGGACTGGGGCTGTCCGACGCCACGTTGCAGGTGGTGGGCGAGGCGTCCGTGTCGTTGTCGTTGGACGCTGCCGCCACGCGTGCCAATGTGTCGCTGCCACATGTGGGGCTGCGTGCGCCAGGCGGCACCAACGCGTCGCTGGCGGTGAGCTGCCGCGATGGCGTTGGCCGTAGCGCCGCACTGGGTGTGCCTATCAACGTGAGCGTGGCGACATTGGCGGCGTTGTGGACCGGCGCCACTGTGGCCAGCATGCCGGCAGTCGTGGTGCCGACGCAGTTGCTGCCGTCGCTGACGCTGGCGCTGGCCAGCACGCCTGCCGTACCTCTTCCAACCAACGCCGACGTGAGCTCGTTGTTGACGTGTACGGCAGCGCTGGTGCGTGCCTCCATGGCGCTGCCGCTGGGCACGCCGCTCGCCACGCTTCTGGCAGCTGCGCCGCCATACGCGTCGGCGTCAACCACCACCACCGCATCCAGCGGAGTGGTGTTAGGTGCTGACAACACGACCATTGTGGTCACCCTGCCACAGCTGCCAACGACATCCTGCCCACTGGCCACGCACCTGACAGTGGCGGCCGAGTGCACCTGGACGCCCACCGGCGAGCGCGTGCGGCTGCCGTTTCTGACGACCTCCACGCTGCAGGTGACGCTGTCGTGGGCAGCGTCGCCAGCCATCGTGCTGGCATACACGTCGCTGCCGCTGGGTCTGGCTGCCATCATTGGCGCGCCAGCATCAAATGATAACGGCGCCGCGGCGACAGGTACCTGCGAGGTGCTGCTGGTGAATGCAACTGTACGCAGCACGCGTCTCCTTGCAGACGCCTGGTCGATAACGGTGGACTGCAGCGCATCGGGCGGCACATCGACGATACCAATGGCGGTTAACGTCACGGTGCAGGCACCACAGGCCACGCAGCTGTACGTACAAGCATTGTGCACCGTGTGGGGGCAGGTGCTGGTAACGCCACCACTGCGTCTTACGACCGCGTCATTGGAGACGCGCATCCTGTCGGCGCTGCCATCCACCTTTATTGCGTCCGACGCGTCGTCGCCATGGCCACTGGATCCGCCGCTGGTGGTGGCAGTGGTGACGCGGCACAACGACGCCGTGGTTGCCGATGCCAGCTGCACTATTGCGACATTGACTCACGCCGCAGAGCTTGTGCTTGTGGGCACCTCCCCGTCGCTGACGTCGCTGCGGTCCATCCCGACAAACAACAGTGGCATCGTTGCCGTACCGAGTTTTGTGGTGCAGACGTCGACCACCACACTGGCTGTCACTCTGGTGGTGGAGTGCCAGCACCTCGCATCCGGCGACGCCGTGGCACCGCTCAACTTCACCGTGCCGGCCACACTGCTGACGGTGGAGCTGTGTGTGCCGCCGGCGACAAAGGCGCTGGTTGGGGAAGTGTTGTCGCCGTTCAGCGTGGGCATCGCAGTATTGCCCCCCGGTGGCACACACACATCGCCATGCACGGCAGTGCAACACAACAACCTGCCACCCATTGCGTGCACCATTGCACTGAACACGTCCGCCACCACCACCAACGACACCTCGTCTGTGTTCCTGCAACACACGGCGGTGGTGGTGGCTGCCGACAGCCACATTGCAACGTTTGACGCCTTTACGCTGGTGGTACCGCAGGGCGAAGTATATGGCCTGTCCCTCACCTGCACCGTCGGTGGGCTGGCCATTTCACCGACGCTGGCGTTTGCGGTGGAGACTGACGGCTGCCGGGCGGGGCAAGCGACTGTGACAATCACGTGCGCGACTTGTGATAGCGGCATGTTCAGCCTGGGGGGCAGGGGCGCTACGTGCAATGGTTGCCCGCCTGCCGGCGCCACATGTGTGTCCGGCATTCTGACGCTGCTGCCGCACTACTTCCGGCCGGCGGCGCAGGCTGGGCAGCCGCTGGGACCAACGACTGAGCTGCACCCCTGCTACAATGCAGAGGCATGCACGCTGGTGTACAGCGGCAATGCCAGCGGCGCGGACTACGGCTGCTCGTACGGCTACACCGGGCCGCTGTGTGGCGTGTGCGATGCGGCCGTTAACTTCGCGCAGTTTGGCGAGGCGTGTGCAGTGGGCTGGACCGCCGGCGCGGTGTGGGTGTTTGTGCTGGCCGCGCCGGCCGCCGTGCTGGGGATCCTGACGCGCGTGGCGCTGCGCAAGGCGTCTGAAAGCTCAGACGCCGCAATCGGGCTGCGCATCACGCTAGGGGACCTGCAGGCTGTGGGGCGCCCGCGCGGGGTCCGCGCCGGCAGCACGCAGGCATACAACAACGTGATGGGATGGACGGAGGTGGTAAGCGCCAGCCCGTTATCAGTGGGTGCGCTGCAGTGCATCCTGTGGTTGCCGTACCTGTTCCAGTACGTGGCCACCGTAGCGCTGCCGGTGCTGGCGTCGGTGGCGGTGGTGGCCATCTTGCATATGGTTACAACCGGACGGTCGCTGCACTGCAGGCCACGGTGCCGGCTGGACACCGCGGGATTCAAGGCGGCAGTGGCGGCATGGTGGGCAACCAAGCGCCATTACTCCACGCTGCTGTTTGTGCTGTTCCTAACGTACATGCCCATCGTATCGGCGTCGCTGCGCGCGCTGGACTGCATTGAACCGGTTGCGGGCATCCGGTACCTGCGGTCCGACCTGCGTGTGGAGTGCGGTGTGGGGCAGCACGCAGTTGCGCGGGCACTTGCATACGTGGTGCTAATCGTGCTTGGCATTGGCTTTCCAGCTGGCTTGGCGTGGCTGATGGGCACGGCGCGTAACGAACAACTTGTGGACCCAGCATTTCACGCCACCTGGGGCTTCCTGTTTGACGGCTACCGCGCACCCTCGCGCACGCTTGTCACGCTGCCGGCCAAAGTTGCAGACACGCATTTGATTGGTGCTCCAAAGTTACCGACTGACGGCAGCCGCGAGGAAGGCGCGGTAGATTACCTGCCTTCTGCGCCGCCGGGTAGCAGCGCAGCCACGGACCGTGGCCAGCGGCGGTCCAGCTTGGTATCTGACCGGCTGAACCAGGCGTGGGTGGTGTCGGGCGACAGCCGTGTGTGGTGGGAGGCTGTCGTGGTGTGTCGAAAGGCGGGCGTGGTGCTGCTGGCGGTGACAGTGACCAATCCATACATGCAGTGCGTTGGCGCCACACTGTGGTTTGCGGGCGCCGCAGTGCTGCAGGCGCGCTACAGTCCGTACGCCAGGCGCCTATTCAATGGGCTGGAGATGGCGTCGCTGGTTGCCACCTTCCTCACCGCCGTCGTGTCCACCGCGCTGTTGCAGTTCAATGTGGGTGTGACGGCGGCTGAGTTGCACGCGCCGGACGCCATGAGCAGCATCGAGTGGGCGGTGACTGTTCTGCTAGCGGTGATCAATGTGGGCACCTTTGCGATGTTTGCCGGCCTGTAGCTGCGCCTGCAGTGCGCGCGTGCGCACGGCATTGTGCGCCGTTTACCATTAGCAGTCGCGTTTGCTGGCCGCGCGGCAGGAAGGCTGCGTGCGTCGCTGGCTCGGCACCGCGCCACCGCATCGGCGCTGCCACTGGCCGCCGGTACCAACAACCGGGCCACCACCGACGTGGTAGTCGCTTCCATCGTCAACCCGCTGCGCGCTGGCGGTGCCGGCGCGCGTGCAGTGGGTGCGGTGGGGGAACTGTCTGCTAGTCGGCGACCTGCGCCACCTCCAACAAGCGTCACCGCCACAGCGTCAGTTGCGGCCATCCACATTGACGGTGACGCGAGCAGCGGCGATAGCACCCACCCCGTCGGTGCAACAGCTGATGCGCATGCCACAAGTACCAACCCCACGGCGACACGAAACGTTGCCACATTTACCGCGCTACCGGTTGGTAGTTTCCGCCGTTAAGGACGCCCCACAGAGCCGGGCGGCGCCCATTATGAGTATGAGATTGCAGATTGTGTGTGTTGTGCACCTGCCGCGCTTGGCGACGGTGCGGCGTTTGTGATTTGGTTCGGTTGTGTGTGTGTTTGCGTGGCAGTAGTGTTTCAACTCTGCAACACGCGTGAACGGTCATGGTCGGGCCGCCGCCATCCGGTGCTGCGTGCTACACCGTCGCGCTGTTGTGGGACGCAGCGAGGGTGCGAGTGGGGACGGGTAGCGGCGGCAGGGCGCGACGGCTGCCCAGGCTCATCATCCAGGCGAAGTCTTTAGTCGGGCCGCCGCGGGCCGCCTCGTCGCGCTCCTCGGCCAGGCAGCGGCGGCAGGTGCAGATGAAGCCGCACATGAGCTGGGTGAATGCGCGGCGCATTGTGAATGGCGCGCCGGGGAGCATGTACGACACCGTCCCCTCTTCACCCGCCGCCACCGGTCGGGTGGTCACCACCGTCACCTGCGACCCCGTGGTGGGCACGTCAATCACGAACGCGGCGTTGGGCTCGCAGCTGTGGTTGAAGACGGCGCAGCCACGCGCGAGCGCTACGTCACTGCACGTGCCTGGCTGCGTTGGGGACACATCACAGTAGGACCGCAGCGGGCTGCCCACCATGGAACGATGTGCCCAAGGGACGGGGTCGCTCGGGTCGGCCGCGATGGCGTCCGTCAGCGCGGCAAACATTGCGGCACGGTCATTGCGAGGATCCGCGGCTGCGGCGCGCGTTGACGGCACGGCCGCCGCGGCCAGCCGGTCCTCCTCCTGGCAACGGAGGCGGCCGAGCACCGCGTGCCGCTGGTGCGCGACGGCGCGCACATGGCCGTGATAGCGGCGGTGCGGGCCCACGCCCGCGACGGGGGGGGGGCGCGGGGTGCATGCGCCACGCTGCAGCACCTGGCGTATCCCGCCGACAACAAAGGGCCGCTGGGGCGCGATGGGGGGCACACGGCGGTGATGGCCGCGGCGCGGGCCCCCGACACCGACGTGGGGCTAGCACCGGCCACATGGGCTCCGCCGCATAAACCGTCGTTTTCCGCTCACAACAAGGTGCCGCTGGTGCGCAACGGTGCGCACGTCGCGGTGACGGCCGCGGCACATGTCCACGCCGGCGACGTGGAGGTGGCGCGGGCTGCGTGCGGCGCACTGCACAACTTGGCGGCTGCAACTGACAACAAGGTGCCGCTGGTACGCGACGGTGCACACACGGCGGTAATGGCTGCGGCGCGGGCCCATACCAGTGATGTGGAGGTTGTACGGGCTGCATGTGGCGCGCTGCAGCGCTTGGCATTTGCGGCCGACAACAAGGTGCCACTGGTGCGCGACGGTGCACACACCGCCGTGATGGCGGCGGTGCGGGCCTACGGCGGCGACGTGGCATTGGCGCGTGCTGCATGCGGCGCGCTTCATAACCTGGCGCTTGTGACCGACAACAAGGTGCCGCTGGTGCGTGACGGCGCACACACGGCAGTGACGGCGGCGGTGCGGGCTCACAGCGACGACGTGGCGGTGGCGCGGGTTGCATGCGGCGCGCTGCATAACCTGGCGCTCGTGGCCGACAACAAGGTGCCGCTGGTGCGCGATGGCGCACACACGGCAGTGATGGCGGCGGTGCGGGCGCACAGCGACGACGTGGCGATTGCACGGGCTGCATGCGGCGCGCTGCAGAGCTTGGCGGTTGAAGCCGACAACCGGGTGCCACTTGTGCGCGACGGTGTGCACGTTGTAGTGATAGCGGCAGCGCGGGCCCACGCCAGCGATGTGGTGGTGGCGCGGGCTGCATGCGGCGCGCTTCACAACCTGGCGCTTGTGGCCGACAACAAGGTGCCACTGGTGCGCGATGGTGCACTCACCGCCTTGATGGCGGCGGCACGGACACACAGCAGCGAGGCGAACGTAGTGCGAGTAGTCTGTGGCGCACTGCAAAGCTTGGCGGCGGCAGTCGACAACCGCGTGCCACTGGTGCGCGACGGTGCGCACGCCGCAGTGATAGCGGCAGCGCGGACCCATAACAGCGACGTGGGGGTGGCGCGGCACGTGTGCGCTGTACTACGATACCTTTCGATTTCAGCCGACAACCGGGTGCCGCTGGTGCGGGACGGAGCGCACGTTGCGGTTATTGCAGCAGCACGGACCAACATCGACGTGGAGGTGGCGCGGCACGTTTGCGGCGCGTTGCATAACTTGTCGTGTACCGGCATTTCTGATAGCTGCGTGCCGCTGGTGCGCGATGGCGCACATGTTGCAATTATGGCAGCAGCACGGGCACACAGCAGCAACGTGGAGGTGGCGCGACCAGCATGCAGCGCGCTGCAAAACCTGGCGCTTGCAGCTGACAACCGGGTGCCGCTGGTGCGGGACGGCGCGTATACGGCAGTGATGGTGGCGGCACGGGCTCACGGGGGCGATGTGGATGTGGCGCGGCACGCGAGTGTCACACTGCGCAACCTTGCTGCTGTACCGGTAGGCGACAACCACAAACCGCTGGTGCGCGCTGGCGCGCATATTGCGGTAATTGCAGCGATGTGGCACCATTATGGCAGCGTGGAGGTGGTGCAGGCGGCATGCGGCACGCTGCTAAACCTAGCATTGGAGGGCGACAACGTCCTGCCGCTGGTACGCGACGGGGTACATTTAGCTGTTATGGTGGCGGCGCGACACCACAGGGACAACATGGAAGTGGTGCGGGCAGCAAGCGGTGTGCTGGCCAATCTGTCCAATTGTGGTGACACCCAGATAGAACTCCTGCGCGATGGAGCATATGCTGCTGTGATGGCTGCAATGCAGGCGCATGGCGGCGACAAGGAAGTCGCGCGGGATGCATGTGTCACGCTGGGTAACTTAGCAGTTGCAGCCGACAACCGGGTGCCGCTGGTGCGCGACGGCGCGCACACTACCGTGATGGCGGCGGCACGGGGCCATGCAGGTAACGTGGAGGTGGCGCGGGCTGCATGCGGCGCGTTGCAGAACCTAGCAATGACAGTTGACAACTGCATGCCACTGATACGCGGCAGCGCCCACGTTGCAATGATGGTGACAGCGCGGGCTTACAGTGGCGACGTGGCGGTGGCGCGGCAGGTGTGCACTGCGCTGCGAAGTTTGTCGGTTGCAGCCGACTGCCGCGCGCCGCTGGTGAGCGACGGCGCGGGCAGTGTAGTCATGGCAGCAGCACGAGACCACAGCAGTGACGTGGGGGTGGTGCGGGCTGCATGCGGCGCGCTGCAGCGCTTGGCGATTGCAGCCGACAACAGGGTGCCGCTGGTGCGCGACGGTGCACACATGGCAGTGATAGCAGCGGTGCGGGCCCACAGCGGCGACGTGGGGGTGGCGCGGGCAGCATGCGGCGCGCTTCGAAGCCTGGCGGCTGCTGCCGACAATTATGTGTCGCTGGCGCGGGACGGTGCACACACGGCGGTGATGGCGGTGGTGCGGGACCACAGTGACAACCTGAGGGTAGGACTAATTGCTTGTTCTGCGCTGCGGGGCCTTGCCGCTGCAGCTGTTGCTGTAGACGTGGGGCTGACGGACGCGACGCGTGAGTTCCTACAAAGTG
>Ga0066256_1003417_pt1 | contig 15415 bp, 12 predicted proteins | sample ThiBio_1000_biof_FD_87107 | JGI IMG/M metagenome (GOLD analysis project Ga0066256, IMG submission 87107) | Wastewater bioreactor microbial communities from Cape Town, South Africa - Thiocy_expt_1000_biof (version 2) | ecosystem: Engineered > Bioreactor > Thiocyanate-remediating >...
AGTGTGTCCGGATGATTTATGTCCGTAAACGGAGTGTTTCTTGCCGGGCAGAAGGTTGAGGATCGTGCGGGCTATCCTCGCAGCCGGACTGCCGCCCGCGCCATGCAGCTTCTCCATCTTGTCCGGCAGGATGGTCATGCCGATCACGGGTGCAAAAATGACAGCGACGAACCATGAGGCGGTCAGGGCAATGCCGATGACGGCGAACAGCGAGTAGCAGTACTGGCCGACGCCGCTCTTGGCGAAGCCGATGGGCATGAAACCGGCGATCGTCACCAGCGTGCCGGTGAGCATGGGAAAGGCGGTGGACGTATAGACATAGGTCGCCGCCTTGCGGAGCGAATCCCCCATTTCCAGCCGCGCCACCATCATCTCGACGGCAATCATCGCATCATCGACGAGCAGGCCGAGCGCGATGATGAGCGCGCCGAGCGAGATGCGCTGCAGCGAGATGCCGTCGTAATACATGAAGACGAAGGTGATCGCGAGCGTCAGCGGGGTCGACAGCGCCACGACGAGACCCGCGCGGATACCCAGGCTGACGAAGCTGACCGCGAGCACGATGATGACAGCCTCGAACAGTGCCCGCGTAAAACCCGACACCGCCTCCTCGACCACCTTCGGCTGGTCGGACACGGGGTGCATGTCGACGCCGACCGGCAGTTCATGGGAAAGCAGCTCGATCTCCTTTTCCACCGCCGCGCCGAATTCGAGCAGGTTCGAGCCCTGCTTCATGCCGATGGCAAGGCCGATGGCCGGCTCGCCGTTGAAGCGGAAGAGCGCCGACGGCGGATCCTGGTAGCCGCGGGTGATGGTGGCGATGTCGCTCAGGCGGAAGAAGCGGTTGTTGACGCGCAGGTTCACCTCGCGAAGGCTTTCCTCGGAGCTGAACTGCCCGCCGACCCGCACGGCGACGCGCTCGCCGTCGCCCTGCACCACGCCGGAGGGCGAAATCGCGTTCTGCGCCTGCAGCGTGGCGACGACCTGCTGGGTGGAAATGCCGAGCGCGGCGAGCTGGCGCGTCGAGAATTCGAGATAGATCACCTCGTCCTGCGCGCCGATGAGGTCGACCTTGCCGATATTCGGCACCGTCAGGACGCGCCGGCGCGCGTCCTCGACATAGTCGCGAAGCTGCCGGGGGGTGAGCCCGTCCGCGGTGAAGGCGTAGATATTGCCGAAGACGTCGCCGAAGCGGTCGTTGAAGGCCGGCCCGACGACCCCCGAGGGAAACTCCCCGCGAATGTCGTTGATCATGTTGCGGACGGTAAGCCAGGTCGGCGCGACGTCGCGCGCGCGGGTCGTCGGCTTCAGGTTGACGAAGACGAGCGTCTGGCCGGGCGTCGTGATGCTGCGGCTGAAATCGAGCGATTCCAGTTCTTCCAGCTTGCGCTCGATGCGCTCGGTCACCTGCCGCGTCGTCTCCTCGACGGAGGCGCCGGGCCAGGCCGCGCTGATCGTCATCGTCTTGATGACGAAGGACGGATCCTCTTCGCGGCCGAGGTTCTGGTAGGTGAAGAAACCGAGCAGCGCGAAGACGATCATGAAGTACCAGACGAGCGAAGCATGTTCGAGCGCCCAGTCCGAAAGGTTGAACTTCTTCATAGGCTTGCCTCGTCCTCGATCTTCACTTTCTGGCCTTCTTCAAGGCTGTTCACGCCGGCGGTGACGACGCGGTCGCCCTCCTTCAGGCCTTCGGTCACGGCCAGCAACCGCCCGGCCGTCGCGCCCGTCTCGACGGGCACGAGATGCACCTCGCCCTTGCCCGCATCGACCAGCCAGACATGCGGCTTGTCGTCCTTCCGGACCAGCGCCGTTTCCGGCACCATGAAGGCCGTGAGGTCGGGTCCCTCGAGCTCGGCGGTGATCGTCGTGCCGAGCCGGACGGTGTCCGGCGGGTCTTCCAGCGCGATCTTGACGCGGCGCGTGCGCGTCACGGCATCCGCCGAGGGCGCGACCTCGCGCACCGTTCCCTTGACGGTGACGGCGGGATTGATCTGCAGCGAGACGAGGAACCGGCTGCCGGCGGAGATGCCCTCCGCCGTCTCGGGAATGTCGACGACCGCATCGCGCTCGTCCGGCCGGGCAACGGTGACGATGGCCTCGCCGGGCGAGACCGTCTGGCCCACCTCGGCGCCCGTCGCGACCACGACGCCGTCGAATTCGGCGAGGATGCGGGTATAGGAGAGCTGCTCTTCGGCCTTCACCAGCGCCGTGCGCGCCCGCGTCACGCCGGCATCCGCCGCCTCGCGGGTCTGTTCGGCGCTCTCGACGGCCGCCTTGGCCGCGGCATTGGACTGGAGCAGGGTTTTCTGCCGATCCTGGTTGGCGATGGCGCTTGCAAGCGTCGCCTCGGCGCTGGAGAGCTCGGCGCGCGCGGAGCGGACGGCCAGTTCGTAGGCCGTCGCGTCGAGCACGGCGAGCGCGTCGCCCTTCTTGACGAGGTCGCCGACATGGACGGTACGGGAGACGAGGCGGCCGGCGACGCGCGAGCCGAGCGCGGCCTGCACCCTCGCCTGCACCGTGCCGGCGAACCGCGTGCCCGGCAGCGCCGTGGGCTTGACCACCAGCGAGAGCACCGGCCGCGGCGGCGCGGCCGCCTCCTCTTCCTTCTTGCAGCCGGCAAGCGCCATGGCGGCGGCGACGGCAAGCGCCATGGGAACGGACATCCTCATTCGGCGACTCCTTCGGTCAGGGTAACGGTCTGGCCGGGCCGCAGGAGCTTGGTGCCGTCGGCAACATAGATTTCCCCTTCCTCGATCCCGCCGGAAACCATCGCCGAGCCGGTCTCGAAGGAAAGGACCTCCACCGGGCGCAGGCTCACCGTGCTGTTCGCCTTGTCGACGACCCAGAGCGCCGGGGTGCTGCCGATGCCGGAAAGCGCCTGCCAGGGCACGAGCGCGACCCGGCGGGGCGCCAGCGCGCCGACGCCGACCACGGAAGCCCCGAGCGTCATTTCCGGCGGCGTCCGGTCCATGGCGACCTTCACCCGCACCGTGCCCGTCTGCGTGTCGATGGTCGGCGAGACCTCGCGCACATGGCCGGTCGTGCGCACCCTGTCGTCGCTGAGCAGCGTGACGATCACCCCGTCCTTCGAGGGCTGGGCGAAGAACAGCGATTCGTAGACGTTGAAGACGGCGTCGCGCGCGCCGTTGTCGGCGATGGTGAACATGACCTGCGCCGCCTGCGCCACCTGCCCGGCCTCCGCGAGGCGCGCGGTCACGATGCCGTCGGCCGGCGCGCGCAGTTCCGTGTAGGAAAGCACTTCCTTCGCCGTGTCGCGCTGGGCGATGGACGCCTCCCGGGCGCTCTCGGCGGTGCGCAGCGCGGTCTCGGCGTCATCGAAATCGCGCCGCGTGCTGATGCCGTCGTTGAGAAGGGATTTCTGGCGGTCGAAATTGGCGCGGGCCAGCTTGAGCTGGGCTTCGGCGGCGCGAACGCCCGCTTCCGCGGCCTCCACGTCCGCCCTCTGCTCCTCCGGATCGAGACGCGCCATCACCTGGCCTTCCTTCACCGCATCGCCCACATCGACGAACCAGCCGGTGATGCGCCCGCCGACGCGGAAGGACAGGTCCGTCTCGACGCGGGCCACCACCTCGCCGGTGATGGTGACCGTCTGCTCGCGCTCCTCGAAGTGCACCGGCGCCGTATGCACCGGCCGCGCCAGGCCGTCGGCAAGCGCCGGTATCGCCGTGGCAGACAGCAGGAGCGCCGCCAGCATTATTCCGCCCGATCGGGTCATCGTCGTCTCCACCGTTGCAGAAACCCATTTTAATGTGGGTCCTCATTATATCGCGAAGAGCAGACTGGCAAGCCGTCGCACCATCAGACGTTGAACATGCCGCGGGCGAGTGTGGCGGAGTCCACGCGAAAAGCCAATCGGGGAAGGCCCGGCGGCGGGAAAATGTGATGAATCATATCTTTCAGGGACCTGGCTGCCCTCGCCGCCCGCGCGACAAGAAAGCCGCCGGCAGCGCGGAAACGTTGGTGTTCCTCTGCGGCTGCGCGACGGCTTTTTCGGAGCGCCGTTTGCCGGCGCTTCTATCCTGGTCCCCTCTGGACCTCCCACAGAAAAGCAGGAACCGTGCCAGACTGGAACTGGGTCATATAAATTAAATATTTCAATGATTTAGAAAAGAAGCCCTTCAGTACGGGTGGCAGTCGGCGTAACGGATTTGTTCAAAAGCCGGGCAACGCACAAAACTTGAGCGCAGCAAAAAAGGGCAGCCCTGCCGGACTGCCCTCCTTTCTAATCCGGGATGATACGCCTCAGAACTCTTCCCAGTCCTGCGCCGCCGCATTCGCCGCGGCAGCCTGCCCTGCGCCGCCGAAGGCGCGGGCAAGCTTGTTGCCGAGCGCCCGCGCGCCGGATGCCGCAGGGCGTTGCTCGGCGGGAGCGGCCGCGACGGTTCGGTTGACGGTGACGCGCGTGCCGAGCTGGAACTGCGCGATGAGATCGTTCAGTGCCGCCGCTTCGGTCGCCAGCGCGTGGCTCGCCGCCGTCTGCTCCTCCACCATGGCCGCATTCTTCTGCGTGCCCTGGTCGATGGAGTTGACGGCCGAGCTGATCTCGTTGAGGCCCGTCGACTGCTCGCGCGCGGACCGCACGATCGCCGCGACGTTCTGGTCGATCTCCTGCACCTGGTTGACGATTTCCGAAAGCGCCGACCCGGTCTCGCCGACAAGCGCGACGCCGAGATGCACCTGCTCGCCGGACTTGGTGATGAGCGCCTTGATCTCCTTGGCGGCATTGGCCGAACGCTGGGCGAGTTCGCGCACTTCCTGCGCGACGACGGCAAAGCCCTTGCCGGCCTCCCCTGCGCGCGCGGCTTCCACGCCGGCATTCAGCGCCAGGAGGTTCGTCTGGAAGGCGATCTCGTCGATCACGCCGATGATATTGGAGATTTCCCGCGAGGACGTCTCGATGCCGCTCATCGCGTCCACCGCCCGGCGCACGACTTCGCCGGACTTCTCGGCGCCGGCGCGGGTGCGCTCGACGAGCTGGCCGGCATCCTCCGCGCGCTTGGTCGCATCCTTGAGCGAGGTGGTGATCTCCTCCAGCGCCGCCGCGGTCTCCTCGACGGAAGCCGCCTGCTGCTCGGTGCGCTTGGCAAGATCGTCGGAAGCCGAGCGAATCTCCGCCGAGCCCGCGCCGATCGCATTGGCATTGCTGCCGACCGAGCGAAGCGCCGACTGCAGCTTTTCGACGGAAGCGTTGAAGTCCTGGCGGACCTGATCGAGCGAGCCGGCAAAGGCCTGCTCGATGCGGTGCGTCATGTCGCCGTCCGCGAGCCTCTGCAGGCCCTCGGCCAGCGCTTCGACCGCAACCCGCGTCTGGTGTTCGCGCTCGGCCGCCTCCTCGGCGCGCTGGCGCCGCTCTTCCTCCGTCAGCGCGCGGTTCTGCTCGGCTTCGCCTTCCAGCCGCACCTTGGCGAGCGTCGCATCGCGCAGCACGGCGAGCGAACGGGCCATCTCGCCGATCTCGTCCTGGTGCTCCGATTCCGAAAGGTCGACATCCGTGCGGCCGCCGGCAATGGCGCTCGTCGCCGCGATGACCCTGTCGAGGCGCTTGCGGAAGCGGGCCGCCAGCAGCCAGCCGATCGCGATCATCAGGCCGGCGGCGCCGGCGATCACCACGATGGACGTGATGGCGAGGGCGGAGAGATTGGCAAAGAGCACCGACTTCGGCACGGAAACCACGGTGAACCAGGTCGTTCCAGGCGCAAGCGGCACGGGCACCGCGACCACGATGGACGGGACGCCGCCCGCATCCTTGATCTCCATCGCCTTTTCCGGGTTGGCGATCAGCGCCTGCCAGGCCGCCGCGTCGAGGCCGGAATCGGCCAGCGTCTTGCCGAGCGTCGCCTGGTCGGGATGGCTGATGATGCTGCCGCCCTGGCTCAGCAGCGCGACATAACCCTCGCCCAGCGGCTTGAGGCTCGCCATGTCGGCGGCAAGCGCATCGAGCGCGATGTCGACGCCCGTCTCGCCCTGGAACGCGCCGTCGAACATCAGCGGCACCATGAAGGAGGTCATCAGCACGTTCTTGCCGCCGATGACATAGCTGTAGGGTTCGGTCAGGAAGTCCTTTCCGGTCGCCTTCGGCACCTGGTAGTAGTCGCCGGGACCGGGCTTGTCGTAGTCGACCAGCGCCTCCATGCCGACCTTGCCGTCGCTGCGGACGAAATAGGGGATGTATCGGCCCGTCGCGTCATGGCCGGGCGCGTTCCTGTATGCCTCGTCCTTGCCGTCGAAGGCATTCGGCTCCCAGCCGGTGCTGACGCCGAGCGCGAAGGGATTGTCGGCCATCAGGCGGTCGAAGATGCCGTTCATCGTCTCGCGGCTCGGCGCGCCCGTCGCCTTCATCGCATAGAGCGTCGAGCGCATGTTCCAGCTCAGCGCCTTGACCTTGGCGAAGTAGGTATCGACCTTGCCGGCGCTCGCCTCGGCCGCGTTCACCATTTCCGAGATCGACCGTTCCTCGACGGCTCGGTAGGACAGCCAGAGCAGAACGCCCGCCGTCGCGACAGTGGTAGCGACACCTGCCGCCACGATGGCGAACATGTTCCGGGCAGTCGCAGTCCTTGGCAGCATGAAACGTCTCCTTGCACCCGGCACGGGTCCGCGCCGGCAATCAGAAATGGCGGAACATGCCGATTGGCGCGGCGTTACAGAGACGAAGTCATTTCGCAGACAGGCAGCGTGGCACGCACTGGTTTATGAAACGATAAAATTCGAATGAACCGGCCTCCGGAACGCGGAGAAGACGGAAAAACCGCTCTTGCGGGGCCGTTTTCCAGGGAATCGAAGGCCATGACCGTCCCACGGCACGCATTTCCGGCCGTTCAGCAATAGTGAACGATCCGTTCGTCCCGGCCGATCTTCCGCAAACGGGGGCGAGGGGCGATATTTGCCTCAATGCAAGGCCCCGGAAGCGGGGCAAGCGTGCGAACGCCCCGGAAATATCCGGGAGAGGAGCCATCATGACCCAGCAGCTTACAGGCATCCACCACCTGACGGCGATCACCGCGAACGCGCCGGAGAACCTGCGCTTCTATACGCAGGTGCTCGGCCTTCGCCTCGTCAAGAAGACCGTCAACCAGGACGATACCAGCGCCTACCATCTCTTCTATGCCGACGGGCTCGCCTCGCCGGGCACGGACCTCACCTTCTTCGACTGGCCCGTCGGCCACGAGCGGCGCGGCACGCACAGCGTCTCCCGGACGGGCCTGCGTGTCGCCACCCTCGCCACCCTCGAATGGTGGAAGGACCGCTTCGCCGACCTGAAGGTCAAGGCTGGCGAAATCCGCGATGTCGGCGGCCGGGCGACGCTCGACTTCGAGGACGGCGAAGGCCAGCGCTTCCGCCTGACGGTGGACGAGGCCGGGGCGCCGGCCAACCCCTGGGAAAAGAGCCCGGTTCCGGCCGAACACCAGATCAAGGGCCTCGGCCCCATCACGCTCAGCGTGCCCGACATCCGCAACACGGAGATCGTGCTCACCGAGGTGATGAACATGAATGAGACCTCGACCTATCCGAACCCGGACGGCGCCGGCGATGTCCACGTCTTCTCGATGGGCGGCAGCGGCCCCGCAGCGGAACTGCATGTCGCCGTCGAACCGGATCTTCCGGCCGCCCATCAGGGGGCCGGTGCCGTGCACCACGTCGCCTTCCGCGCCCCGGATGTCGAGGCGCTGCACGCCTGGACGGGGCGCCTGCGCGGCTTCCGCCTGCCGTCGAGCGGCGAGGTCGAGCGCTTCTATTTCCGCTCGCTCTATTTCCGCGAGCCGAACGGCATCCTCTTCGAGATCGCCACGGACGGCCCCGGCTTCGCCGTCGACGAACCGCTCGAAACCCTCGGCGAGAGCCTGTCGCTGCCGCCCTTCCTCGAGCCGCGCCGCGCGCAGATCGAGGCCCGGCTGAAGCCGCTCGCATAACCTGACCCGAACCCCGGCGCGACAATCCCGTCCCGCCGGGGTTTTCATGCTGGAACAGGAGAGTTCACATGACGACACTGGTGGCAATCTCGGGCAGCCTGCGCAAGGGCTCCTTCAACACGGCGCTGCTGCGTGCGGCCCTTGCCATGGCGCCGGAGGGCGTGACGATCGAGGCAGGTGCGGTCCGCGCCATCCCGCTCTACGATGCCGACGCGGCGGCTACCGACGGCATTCCCGAAGCGGTCGCCCGCCTCAAGGAGCAGGTGGCCGGCGCGGACGGCGTGATCCTCTTCACCCCCGAATACAACAACGGCATTCCCGGCGTCTTCAAGAACGCCATCGACTGGATGAGCCGTCCGTCCAACGACATTCCGCGCGTCTTCGGCGGCAAGCCCTTCGCCATCACCGGCGCCTCGCCGGGCAATTTCGGCACCCTCCTCTCGCAGGAAGCCTGGCTGCCCATCATGCGCACGCTCGGCACCGTGCCGTGGTTCGGCGCCAAGCTGATGGTCTCGCGCGCGGGCACCGTCATCCAGGACGGCAGGATCGCCGACGAGGCGATCGAAAAGAGGCTGCGCGATTTCGTTGCCGGCTTCGCCGCCTTCGTCACCGAATACAGGCGCTGACAGCACACGAAACGCAAAGGGCGCGCCGCATCGGCGCGCCCTTCCTGTTCGCAATCCCCGGCGTCAGCCGGTCACGCGGTCCTTGAAGTCCTTCGCCAGGTCCAGATCGGCCGCACCGATGTCGTGGCCCGCAGCCAGCAGCGTGTGCTCGACCGTTGCCCCGGCCGCCGTCAGTCGGGCTTCGAGGTCGCCGGCATAGCGGCCGTAGGGATCCGCCGCACCGCTCACCATCAGCACGCTCACGCCGGAAAGATCGGCCTCCGGCACCGTCTCCAGAACGTTCATGCCGCGCAGCAGAACGGCATTGCGGATCAGGCCCGGATGCAGCAGCATCACCGCGCCGATCATGTTCGCGCCGTTGGAATAGCCGACGAACACGGTCTTTTGCGGATCGAGCCCATAGGCCGCATTCGCCCCTTCCATGAAGGCCGCGAAGGCTTCCGCCTCGCTGACGATATCCTTCTGGTCGAAGGTGACGGCCGTCAGGCGGCGGAAGAACCGCGGATAGCCTTCATCGGCGCTGCGGCCGCGCGGGCTGAGCAGGATGGCATCCGGCGCGAGCCGGGCGCCGAAGGGCAGAAGGCTCGTCTCGTTGCCGCCCGTGCCGTGCAGCAGCACGACCGCGGTGCCATCGGGGTTTTCCGGGCGATGCACCCGGTGGATGAAGGGCAGGTCCCGTTCGCTCATTCTTTCTTCTCCGGGCAGGGAAAATTGCGGAAGCCGGGCGCGCACGTCGTCCGGGTCGGTCAGGAAATGCGCGGGAACGAACAGCCTCGTTCCAAGCGTCTTCGGCGGCTCGTCTGTCGTCATGCCGGGACCATCCGTCGCATATTCGACGAGCGAACCGCCGGGCTCGCGGACATAGAGCGAGTAGAAATAGGTGCGGTCGTGCATGTTGGTGTCGCCCGCATCCTCTTCGGCGAGCCGCGCGGCAGCCGCTTTCACGGCCGCCCGGTCCGGGGCTCGCAGCGCGACATGGTCGATCGTGCCCGTGCCGGGCGCCGAGGTCCAGAACCCGCGCGCATTGCGGATGTCGAGCACGTCGCCCGCATCGCCGGCTAGCCGCGTGCGGCGCGGGACCTCCCCCGCCCGCCTCGCCAACCAGCTTGACGATGATGCCGTCCGGGTCCTTCAGCCGGAGCACGGGCTCGCCGAACTCCTGCGCCGGCCCCGTGAGGGCGATGTTCTGCGTCAGCGCGCGCGTCAGCCAGAAGCCGATCGCCTCCGGCCGGATGGCAAGGGCGATCTCCGAGGGCTGGCCGAGCCCGACCCGTCCGGGGGAGCCATCCTCCCGGGCGAGGAAGGTGATCAGCGAACCCGGGCTTGCCGCCGCGTCGCCATAGAAGAGATGGAGCTGGTCGGCATCTTCAAAGCCCGCCGTGCGCTTGACGAGCCGAAGGCCGAGGAAACCGGCATAGAAATCTACATTCGCCTGGATCTTGCGGGTGATGCCCGTGATGTGATGGATGCCGCTTGTCATGGGGCACCTCCTTTCGCACACACCCAATCAGGATTTGCCGGGCCGCACCAGCCGGCGCCCGGTGAATGGACTGTCCACAAAACGAAACCGGCCCCGCCGCCTGGCGAGGCCGACAATGCCGGCGCCTTCGCGCCGGCGTTTCCGATTGGGGTTCAGGCGGCCGCAATGTTGGCCGGCGACATCGCCCGCACCGAGGCGGACGGATCGTTGAGGAGACGGCGGATCGCGGCGCGCACCTCGTCTGCCGAGGAGAAACGCTGGGAATCCAGGTCCCACACGGAATACTTGACGGCCACGAACTTCAGCCGATCCTCATCGGGAACGACGACGCCGACGGCCTCACCACCGATTTCGATAACCTGCTTTTGCATAACAACTCCTGCCACACCTGAAGGCACAGCCAATTCAATATTGCGCTTATTTCGACGGAGGGGACTTCAGATCACATTCGGCAAAGGGCCGTATGCGCTTTCCCTTTGATCGTTTCACGACAGGAGCACGCCACACGCACGGAGGCGATGCAGTTGGTAATATCGTACATGACACACTCCCTTTGGTTGGCGCTGACGCTGAAATATGGACGCGTCAGGGGCGGACCGAAATGAACGCATGCGGTCCTCATGCGATGCTCCAACACATAAGCGGCCCTCCCTTTCTTGTCAAGGAAATCCGCAGAATTTTGGAAAAAATTGCTGCCAGATTTGTGTGACAATTAGAATCGCAAAATAGTTTTCGCGGATGCAGCATATTTCAGAAAAATATGTCGCGAAGACGAATATTCCGGGGAAATCTCGTGGTGCAACCGCACGGCGCAGCGCGCGCCTGCAATCTTCACGCCATGAGCGAAAGTCGCCGGATCGGGCAATTGCATCAGTTGCACGAGGGACACACCGGCGTGGTGAAGCGGGGAAAAAACGCTGTGGGACCATTCTTTTTCGGAAAGAGGCTCGATCTTCCGGCCGAACATGAATAAAGAGTGAATCGATATTTTATTGTGCTAAAAAGCCGTGAGTGACTGGCAGGGACGAACATGAATTTCACACGGACGCTTTTCCCTCTGAGCATGCTTCTCCTCTCGGGCTGCGTCGTCGGCCCCGATTACCAGAAGCCGGACGCCGCTCTTCCGGTCAAATTCTCCGAGAGCAGGGCCGCGAGCGCGGAGAATGTCACGCTCAATCCCTGGTGGGAATCTTTCCGTGACCGGCGCCTCAACGACCTCGTCCATCAGGGCATGGCCGAGAACCTCACCGTTCGGCAGGCGCTGGAACGCATCGAGGCCGCCGAAGCGAACGTCATCGTCGCCGGTTCCGGCTCGCTGCCGAGCATCGGCTTGACCGCCGACGCGACGGCGAGCGGCCAGGACGGCAGCTACCTGCGCCGTTCGCCCGGCAGCGGCGGCGACCACTCCGAATCGAAATCCATGAGCGCGGGCTCCGGCGCCTCCTGGCTGCTCGCCTTCTCCGGCCAGAACCGCCGTTCCAAGGAAGCGGCGAACGCCTCGCTCGACGCCGCCTATGACGACGTCAACGTCGCGCGCCTCGCCTATCTCTCCGATCTCGTGTCGAGCTATGTCAACGCGCGCTACTATCAGGAAGCGCTGGCGCTGAACCGCAAGAACCTGCAGTCGCGCCGCGAGACGCTGAAGCTGACCAACGAGATCAAGGAAGCGGGCGCCGCATCCAGCCTCGACGTGCTGCAGTCCGAGGGCCTCGTCAACCAGACGCTGGCCGACCTGCCGGCGCTCGAAACCGGCTTCCACCAGTCCGCGAACCACATCGCCACCCTGCTCGGCGTCCCCGCCAGCACGATCACCTCCAGCCTGATCAAGGGTTCGTCCCAGCCGATGCCGCGCTATGCGACGCGCACGGGCATTCCGGCCGACCTCATCCGCAACCGTCCCGACATCCGCGCGGCCGAGCGCCGCCTGCATGCCCTGACGGCCCAGATCGGCTTTGCCGAATCGCAGCTCTATCCGAGCATCCAGCTCGGCGGCTCCATCGGCGTCGCGCGGAACTTCAACGCCGTGACCGGCAGCCTGTCGAGCTGGTCGTTCGGCCCGACGCTGACCCTGCCGATCTTCAACGGCGGCGCCCTGAAGGCCCAGGTCAAGATCGCCCGCTCGGAAGCCGAGCAGCAATACCTGACCTGGAAGTCCACGGTGCTGAACGCGGTCGAGGAAGTGGAGAACGCCCAGACCGCGCTGATCCGCGACGGCCAGACGGTTGCCGCCCTGCGCAAGGTCGTGCAGTCCTACGAGCAGACGCTGAACCTTGCCCGCGAAAGCTATCGCGGCGGCGCAAGCACCATCCTCGACGTGCTCGACGCCGAGCGCAACGTCGCCTCGGCCCGCCTGTCGCTTGCCGCGGCGATCCGCCAGCTCGCCCGCGACTATGTCGCGCTCAACGTGGCGATCGGCGGCGGCTCGGAAATCGGCGCGACGACGATCGCCAGCAAGTAGACGCAAGCGGCGCGCGCCCGGATGACCTCATCCGGCGGCCTTCAGACGGAAATCGGAAGCGGCGGTCCAGCTCAGGCGGGATCGCCGCTTTCGCTTTGGAAGAAGCTGTCGAGCGCGGCCGCCGTCCGCCCGTAATGGTCGCGCAGAACGGCCGCGGCCCCCTCGGAATCGCGCGCCAGCGCAAGCTCCATGACCCTGCGGTGCTCGCCCGCCACATCGCGCATGCCGCCGGACAGGCTGATCGACATGCGCCGGTAGTGGTCGGCCCGCGAAAACAGCTTCTCGCAGATTTCAAGCAGGATCGGCGACCCGCAGGCGGAAATCAGCGCGGCGTGGAAGGCGGCGTGCCGCGCCTCCCAATCCTCCCGCATCGCCGAGGGAATGTCCTCGCGCACCTGCGGGATGCGCGTCATCAGGTGGTGCGCGGCGATCACCCGCCCCTCCCAGTCGGCGTCCCCCTTCTCCACCGAAAGCCGCAGCGCTTCGCTTTCGCAAAGCTGCCGGGCCGCGGTGATGTCCCGCAACTCGGCGAGCGACAGCGAGGCGACGCTATAGCCCCGGTGATCGTCGAGAACGGTGAAGCCCTCGGCCGTCAGCCGCGCCAGCGCCTCGCGCACCGGCGTCACGCTCATGCCGCACAGCGCCTGCAGGTCGGCAAAGCGCAGGCGGTCCCCCGGCTTGAACCGGCCGGAGCGGATCGCCTGCCGGATCGCCTCGTAGGCGTCCCCCGCCAGCGTCCGCCCCCCTGCCCGCTTGTGATCTGTCCGGCGCATATCTTATAAACCCTGGAGGATTTTCGAAAATCGTTGACATCATGTAAAACCGGATGGAAGGTGGGCGCAACCGAAATCGGCATGGCCGGCACTCAACGGAGGACGATATGAAGCTGGTGCGCTTTGGCGCGGCGGGCGCGGAAAAGCCCGGATTGATCGACGCGGACGGCGCGATCCGCGACCTTTCCGGCGCGGTGCCGGACATTGCCGGCGACGTGCTCGGCCGGGCCGGGCTGGAGCGCCTGCGCGCGATCGATCCGACGAGCCTGCCGCTCGCCCCCGAGGGCAGCCGCTTCGGCGCCTGCGTCGGCCGCGTCGGCAATTTCATCGCCGTCGGCCTCAACTATGCCGACCACGCCGCCGAAAGCGGCATGGCCGTTCCGAGCGAGCCGGTGCTGTTCAACAAGGCCCCCTCCTGCATCGTCGGCCCCGACGACACGGTCCTCATCCCCCGCGGTTCCGAGAAGACGGACTGGGAAGTGGAGCTTGCCGTCGTGATCGGCGAGCGTGCCTCCTATGTCTCGGAAGCCGATGCGCTGGACTATGTGGCGGGCTACTGCGTCTGCAACGACGTTTCCGAACGCGCCTACCAGATCGAGCGCGGCGGCCAGTGGACCAAGGGCAAGGGCTGCCCGACCTTCGGCCCCATCGGCCCCTGGCTGGTGACGAAGGACGAGGTCGATACGAGCGACCTTGCCATGACGCTCAGCGTCAACGGCGAACTGGTGCAGAACGGGTCGTCGAGCACCATGGTCTTCAAGGTGCCCTTCCTCGTGCACTACATCTCGCAGTTCATGATCCTCGAACCCGGCGACGTCATCACGACGGGCACGCCGCCCGGCGTCGGCATGGGCATGAAGCCCCCGCGCTACCTCAAGGCCGGAGACCGCATGGAAGTCTCCATTGCCGGCCTCGGCACGCAGCGCCAGGCCGTGGCGGCCGGCTGACCGGATCGATCCCGCCTGAAAAGCGAGAGGGGCCTCAAGGGCCCCTCTTCCGTGTCAGCGGTCAGTGCACCGTTGCCGGTGAGAATTCCTCGTCGAGAATGCGGAAGGCCTCGTCCAGCGCGGCCACCAGGATATCCGTCAGTTCGTCGGAATCGTTTTCGAGAAGGAAGAGCGCAACCGTTGTATTGTCCGGATCGCTGTAGCGCTCGAGGTCGTTCGACATGTCATTGTCCCCTTTCCAGCCGGCACCATCCCGGTTGATGGAAGCTTAGGGACGCAGGCTTGCGCCTGGCTTGTGCCGTAAAGACACATGGCGCGCAAGATCGAAACGTCAACCGCACCAGGATTGATGCCGCCCCGTCCAGGGCCGGGCCAGGCCCTCGCGCACCAGCCGCTGGCCGACGGACTGCCCGCTCCGCATCACGACATGGGGCGCGGCGCCCGCCTTGCCGGTCGCGCCCTTCGCCGCCACCAGCGTGACATCGCCCTCGCTCAGGATTTCGCGCAGCCGCAGCTTGGCGTCGCCGCCGCGCGAGCGCTCCGCATCGCAGCGCGCATCGGCGATCGCCGGCGCATCGAGCACGCAATAATCGGTCTGCGTCGTGCAGATGAACCACTTGCCGGAAAAGGCGGGCAGCTTTTCCTCGACGGCGATCTTCGGCTCCACCCGTTCGGCAGGCTTCGGCATCGGCCGCGCCAGCGCCGTCTGGCGCTCGCCCGTCCTCGCCTTCCGCTCGATGGACGCCGTGCGGATCGCCGTGGCGGCCGTCTCCGGCCCCGGCGTCCAGTTGTCCATGTAGAGAACCCCGCCGATGATGGCGGCGCCCAGCACATACCAATGCGCCATGCCGCCGCGCCGCGCGCCGGAGCGCTTCGCTGCCGAGGTTTTCCTTCGCCGGTTCGTCTTCTTCGCCATCGCCTGTCTCCTGCGCGAGACAGTGCGACGATCTCTTGAAGATATGGTTACCAGACTGCACCGGCCAACGCCTTTCGGCTCGTTGGAGCTTACCGGGTCGTATGGACGCGGGGGTCAGAAATACGGCTGGCGACGAGGCGCCGGCATCAGGGAATGGCAAAGATGCTGATCTCGCTGGCAATGCCCCGCAGGGTGACGTTGTGTGCGACAGGGCTCACGCCGCGATCCGACAGCAGGCTGGAGGCTCGGGCGTCCCGCAGCACCGAGCCGGTGGCGCAGAT
>Ga0066256_1002108_pt1 | contig 15413 bp, 14 predicted proteins | sample ThiBio_1000_biof_FD_87107 | JGI IMG/M metagenome (GOLD analysis project Ga0066256, IMG submission 87107) | Wastewater bioreactor microbial communities from Cape Town, South Africa - Thiocy_expt_1000_biof (version 2) | ecosystem: Engineered > Bioreactor > Thiocyanate-remediating >...
ACCGGCATCGAGGTGCGCCACGAGGGGCGCATCAAGACCCTGCCGGCCGGCCGCGAGATCGTCCTCAGCGCCGGCGCCGTCAACTCTCCGCACCTGCTCCAGCTCTCGGGCATCGGCGACCCCGATCTGCTCTCGGCACACGGCATCCCGGTGGCGCATGCCCTGTCGGCGGTGGGCGAGAATCTGCAGGATCATCTGCAGCTGAGGATGATCTTCAAGGTCAGCGGCCTGCCGACGTTGAACCGCATCGCCAGCAGCCTCATGGGCAAGGCCGGCATGGCGTTGCAATACGGCCTCACCCGGCGCGGCCCCATGACCATGGCGCCGTCGCAGATGGGTGGCTTCACCCGCTCGTCATCCGCCGTCGCAACGCCCGATCTCGAGTTCCACGTGCAGCCGCTCAGCCTCGATCGGTTCGGTCAGCCGCTGCATTCTTTCCCGGCCTTCACCGCCACGGTGTGCAACCTGCGTCCGCAGAGCCGCGGGCAGGTGCGCCTCAAGACTGCCGATCCGCTGGCGGCGCCCGCCATCCAGCCCAACTACCTGAGCGCGCCGGCCGATCGTGCCGTGGCCGTCGAGGCCATCCGCCTCGTCCGCCGCATCGTGCTCGACAGCCGGGCCTTCGTCCCGTATCAGCCGGAAGAATTCCGTCCGGGTCCGGCGCTGCAATCCGATGCCGAGCTTGAGCAGGCGGCGGCCGAGATCGGTACCACCATCTTCCATCCGGTCGGCACCTGCCGCATGGGCCCGGACGCTGCCGCTGTTGTCGATCCCCGCCTGCGGCTCAATGGCATGGCCGGCCTCAGGATCGCCGATGCCTCGATCATGCCGTCGATCACCTCGGGCAACACCAACGCGCCCACGGTCATGATCGCCGAAAAGGCCGCCGCGATGATCCTTGAGGATGCGGGCTAATCCCCGAAGATCATGCCGCGGCTGCACGGGACGGTGATCGTGGCACCGCTCGCGTCGGTCAGCGTCAGCCCACCGCCATCGAGCGTTAGGCCGGCGACGCGGGTCCATCCCGCCGGGCGCGGGATGGCGCCGATGGCGTAGCGCAGCACGGGGTCGGTGCCGAGATCGAAGGCGGTGGCGAGGCCCGCCTCGCGCATCGGGCTGGGGCCGATGCCCGCCCGGTGTCCCGCAGTGCCGTAGCTGCGCGTGTCCTCGAGCCCGAGCACGCGCGTGTGGCGGCCGTTCCAGGGCGCATAATTGCGCCCGCCATTGCTCATCCACAGTGACGTGCAGGGGAAGGTGCGCGCATCGCGCAAGAGCAGCACGATGTCGTTCTCGGCGTCGCGCACGGCGGCGGTCCAGCCCAGCCGGCTGTCGCCGGCCTCGGCCATCGACACGATGTCCTCGTGGCGCTCGGCAAAGGGATAGGTGCCGAGGTCCGCCGGCCGGCCGTCGACGAAACGGATCGCCGAAAGGTCCGGCCCGGATGTGGGATAGGCCAGCAGCGAGCGGCCGCGCGATGGGTCACGTTCGGGCGCATCGGGCGGGGTGAAGACCAGTTGCTTGGGCGAAAAGCTGAGGGCGGCGGTGCCGGCGACGCGGATCATCGCGTGGTGGCCGATCGGCATCTCGCCGGTGCCGCCGCTGAAATCGTGCCGTTGGTAGAGGAAAGGCTCGCCCTCCCGGAAGCTGAGCGTTTTCGTCACCCGCGCGCCCTGCACGTCGCGCGAAAGCACGAAGCTCGCGGCCCCGGCAGCCTCGTCGGCCAGGCTCCAGGGTGCGTTCGCCGTCCAGCCGTGAATTGGTCCGCCGTTGACGTCATTGGCGCAGAACGGCGCGCAGAGGAAATCGCCGCTGAGCGCCTGTTCCGTCGGCGCCGTCCCGGTGTCCGCGACGATCGGCTCGTCATTCACCCACGGCGCGGTATGGAGCGGCGCGAGGTCGCCGAGCGCGAGGCGGCGCAGGTGGCCCACGGCCGTGTCGAGCACGACGTTGTTGCGCCCCAGCGTGACGGTGTGGAAACGGTTCATGGCTGCCCCCCGATGTGGTGCCCCACGGTGGCGCGGCCGGCCGGCTATTGCAATGGGGCGCCGCAGCTTGCAATCAATGAGGCCACGGGTCCGGGAGGGGATTTGCACATGGCGCCGCTGCGCGTTGTCGGGATCAGCTTCGATCACATGCATATGGGCGATCTGCTGCGCGAGGTGCATGCGCATCCCGATGCCGAGATTGCCGGCATCTACGATCCCGATCCGGGCCGCATGGCGGCGGCCGTCGCCAGCTTCGGGCTCACGCCCGATCGCGTGTTCACCGACCTGCAGCAATGTCTTGCCGCGACCCGGGCCGAGTTGGCCATCCTCTGCTCGGCGCCAGCCAAACACGCCGCCGATGTCGAAGCGATCGCGCCCTCGGGCGCGCACATCATGGTCGAAAAGCCCTTCGCCTCGTCGGTCGCCGATGCCCGCCGGATGATTGCGGCCGTGCCGCCGTCGCAGAAGCTCGCCATCAACTGGCCGCTGGCCTGGTGCCGGTCGCACAACACCGCCAAGCGGCTGCTCGACGCGGGTCAGATCGGCACGCTGCTCGAGGTGCATTTCTACGATGGCAACCGGGGCCCGCTCTATCATCTCGCCGACAAGGTGGAGGTGAGCGACGCCGAGGTCGAGCAGCAGAAGCCCCACAGCTGGTTCTACAAGAAGGCGAGCGGTGGCGGCAGCCTGATCGACTACGTCGGTTATGGCACGACGCTGGGGACGTGGTTCCACAATGGCGCCGAGCCCATCGAGATCACCGCCGTGGTCGACGCGACCCCCGGCATCGAGGTCGACCAGCATTCGGTGACGGTGGCGCGCTATGCGCAGGGCCTCAGCAAGTTCGAGACCCGCTGGGGCACCATCTCCGACCCCTGGACGCTGCAGCCGATCCCGCGCTGCGGCTTCGTGCTGGTGGGCACGACGGGTGCCATTTCGAGCTATGACTACGACGATTTCGTCACCGTGCAACAGCGCGGCGGCCAGCCCTAAGAAGTGCAGGCCGATCCCCAGCGGGGCGGTGCCGTGGACTACATGGTCACGGCCATCCGCAACGACCTGTCGATCGAAGGCCCGCTCGATCCAAAGGTGTCGCTGCTCGGCCAGCGCATGATCGATACGGCGCTGGCATCGTCGCAGCAGAAGCGAACCCTGGCTCTGGTGCCGTGAGCGAGGAAGCGCACGCGCTCCACAGCAGGACGGCGGTCGAGGTAGCGCCGCCGGCTGTGGACTACCTGCCGCCGATGCCGCAGCGCAGCGACCACCGGATCGCGCTGATCGGCGCCGGCGGCATCGCTTCCGCGCATCTCGATGCTTACCGCAAGGCGGGTTTCAACGTGAGCCTCATCGCCAGCCGCACGCTGGCCAATGCCGTGCAGCGGCGCGACGCATTCTTCCCCGATGCCGAGGTCAGCGACGACATCGCCGCGACGCTGGCGCGCCCCGATATCGACGTCGTCGATCTCACCCCGCATCCCGATGTGCGTGCACCGCTCATCGAGGCGGCGCTCGAGGCGGGCAAGCATGTGCTGTCGCAGAAGCCGTTCGTCCTCGACCTCGATACCGGCGCGCGCCTCGCCGATCTCGCCGAGCGGCACGGCCGCATCCTCGCGGTCAATCAGAACGGCCGCTGGGCGCCGCATCTGTCGTGGATGCGCGGTGCAGTCCGGCAGGGCCTCATTGGCGCGGTGCAGTCGATCCACATCGCCATCCACTGGGATCATTCGTGGATCGCCGGAACCTCGTTCGATGCCATCGACGACCTGCTGCTCTACGATTTCGCCATCCACTGGCTGGATTTCCTCGCCACGCTGATCGGGCCCTCTGCCACCGCCATCCGGGCGACCCGGGGGCGTGCCGCCGAGCAGCAGCCGACACCCCCGCTTCTGGGGCAGGTGATGGTGGAATTCGCCGGCGGGCAGGCTGCCCTGCTGTTCGATGGCGCGACCCGCTTCGGGGCGAGTGACCGGACTGTCATCACCGGGACGCTGGGGACGCTCGAGAGCGTCGGCCCCGATCTGGGTCGGCAGCAGGTGACGTTCACCAGCGCCGAGGGCTTCGCGCGACCGAAGCTCGAAGGGACGTGGTTCAACGACGGGTTTGCCGGTGCCATGGGCGCGCTGCTGGAGGCTATCGAGACCGGCCGACCGCCGCTCAACAATGCCCGCGACAATCTCGCGAGCCTCGCGCTCGCCTTCGCCGCCATCGCGGCGTCGCATCGCGGCACGGCCGTCGTTCCGGGCTCGGTGCGCTCACTGGCTGAGGCCGTCAGGCGCGGTTGATCTGTCGCCCCAGGCTGACGATGATCGACTGGCACAGCACCATCGCCGGCACCTGCGAGCGGAAGTGCCCCAGCCGCGCTTCCTTCACGTAGAGCGTTGCTTCACCGAGTCCGGCCACCGGGCTCAGTTCGTTGTCGGTGATCACCAGTAGGCGCCGTCTGAGCCGGCTGGCGGCGGTCGCGATCTCGATGGTTTCGGCGGTGTAGTCGTCGAAGGTCAGGACCAGCAGCACGTCGCGCTCGCCGACCGCCGCCAGCTGCTGCTCGCGCATCGAGCCCTGGTTGTCGATGAGATGGACGCGCTTTCCCACCCGAGACAGGCTGTAGTAGCAATAGGCACCGACGCCATAGGCGCCCCGCGCCGCCACCACGTGCACGGCCCCGGCCTCCAGCAGCACCTCGACGAAGCGCTCCAGCGCTGTGCGGTCCACATCTTCCTTCAGCCGCAACAGGGTATCCATCGCCGCCTGGATGAAGGTGTCGAACACCACCGATGGCTCGTGCAGGTCGAGATCGGCCGCCGGCAGCTCGGCGGCGCCGCTCAGCGCCTTCATGCGGTCGACATAGGTCATGCGCGGGCCGACCAGCCGCTGGCGGAAGACGTTCTGCAGGTCGGCGAAGCCGGCAAAGCCGAGCTCCTTGGCAAAGCGGGTCACCGCCGATGGATGCACCCCGGCCTGCCGGCTGATCTCGACGATCGTATAGATCGCGACATCCTCCGGGTTGTTCATGAAGAACAGGGCGATCTGCTGTAGGCGCTTCGACAGCGTCGGCATGCGCTCGCGCAGGACCGCGATCAGGCCGGCATAATCCTCGATGCCGGGGACGCGCGCGTCACGCACGGATCGCGGCCTCCAGCATCGCCATCACGCCGTGTTGGCGCAGCCCGTCGAGCCGCTCGGCGAGCGCATCGACCACCGCGGCATCGGCGGTCAGGTCGTCGCCGAAGATGTCGCCGATCGACAGCAGCGCGCCGACCAGGGCGCGGGCGTCCGATCCCGCTCCGTCCGCCAGCGCGCGGATGCGCGGGTGGAACGGGTCCGTTGCCTCGTGCGGCCTGCCGGCGAGGTCGGTGCCCGTCGCCGTCTGCATCCACGCCGCCGTGCCCAGCAGCAGGCCGTGCGGCACGATGCCAAGCGCGAGGCAGGCGCGGATCGGCTCCAGCAGCCGCTGGCGAATCTTCTGGCTGCCGTCGGTGACGATCTGCGCCGTGCTGTGCCGCAGCTCGGGGTTCTGAAGCCGGTCGATCGATTGCTCGACATAGGCCGGCAGCTCGATCCCCGGCACATCGGGCAGGCCGGGCAGCACCTCGCGCGTCATGGTGCGGCGCGCAAAGTCGCGAAAGCGCGGCTCGGCCATCACGTCCGACATGAACTCGAACCCGCCGATCAGCCCCAGCGCGCTGACATTGGTCTGGATGCCGTTGAGCACCCGCATCTTCAGGAGCTCGAATGGGTGCACGTCGCCAACCACGATGGCACCGGCGAGGTGCCACGGGGGCAGGGTGGAGTTGTACGGGTCTTCGATCACCCACATGCGGAACGGCTCGCCCACCACGAGAGCCTCGTCGCGAACGCTGGTCTCGGCCGCGAAGGCCGCGCGGTCAGCCTCGCGGGTCGCGGGGACGATCCGGTCGACCATGGTGTTGAGGAAGCGCCCCTGCTGCTCCAGCACCGGCACCATGGCTGGGGCGCTCAGCCGCGCCAGCCCGATGACGCAGCGGCGCAGCGTCGCGCCATTGTCCGGTACGTTGTCGCAACTGAGGATGGTGGGGAACGGCACCCCCCGCTCATGCCTGAGGCTCAGGGCGCGCAGGATGAAGCCGGGCACCGACACCGGCGCGTCAGGCATCGCGATGTCGTGCACGATATCGGGATGGGCGGCATTGAGCTCGCCAGTGGCCGGCGTGTGGCAATATCCCTTTTCGGTGACCGTCATGGTGATGACGCGGATCGCCGGGGCGGCGGCAAGCTCCAGCGCCCGTGTCAGCGTTGCGGCATTGGTGACGGTGTGCGTGTCGATCACCGCGCCGACCAGCCGGCGCTCGCGCACGCCGACATGGCGCAGCTCGCGACAGAAGTACCCCGCTTGTCCGCCATGCTGGCCGGCGAGGTCGGGCGCGCGCAGGTTGATGTCGACAATGCCCCAGGTGCCGAACGTCGCCTCGAGCGCGTCATCGGTCCATTCGGCCTGGTGGCAGCGGTGGAAGGCACCGGCGCCCAGGTGCAGCACGCCTGGCCGCAGCGCCGCGCGATCGTAGCCGGGCTGGCGGATGCCGGCCGGCAGGGCGTCCAGCGTGTCCGGCCCCAGACGCGGAGTAACCATAGGCGCCATCGATCCTCTTTCCATTCGCTGCGGCCACGCTAACACTAGATTGACCGTTTGGAAATTCCATTCCATACTGGTAAAAATAGAAATCGCGTTCCAATTCAGCGGAGGCGCGAGAGCAGGGAGAGACCTCATGCAGCTCGGCATCCTCACCGCGCCGTTTCCCGATACGTCGTTGAACGAGGTTGCGGACTGGGCGGCCGGCGTCGGCTTCACCGCGCTCGAGATCGCCTGCTGGCCGCGTGCGTCGGGCCCCACCCGCCGCTACGCCGGCACCAGCCATATCGACGTGGCCAATCTCTCCGCCGCCGAGGCGAAGGATATCCCGGCCCAGCTCGCGGCGCGCGGCGTCTCCATCTCGGCCCTCGGCTATTATCCCAATCCGCTGCACCCCGATGCGGCGCATCGCGATGAGGTCGTGGCGCATCTCAAGCACGTGATCAGCGCGGCGAGCCTCATGGGCGTGGGCGTCGTCAACACCTTTTGCGGCGGCGACGCGAAAAAGACGCTCGACGAGAACTGGGCCGATGCCGAAAAGCTGTGGCCCTCGATCATCGCCCACGCCAAGGACAAGGGCGTGCAGCTGGCGTTCGAAAACTGCCCGATGATCTTTTCGAACGATGAATGGCCGGGCGGGCACAACATCGCCTATTCCCCGTACATCTGGCGGCGCATCCTCAATGCTTGGGATGGCGCGGTGGGCATGAACTACGACCCTTCGCATCTCGTCTGGCAGATGATCGACCAGAACCGCTTTATCCGCGAGTTCGGGCCGCATATGCGCCACGTCCACGCCAAGGACCTGATGATCGATCGTGACGGTCTCTACGAACGTGGCATCATGTCGGAAGGCATCGGCTGGCAGGTGCCGCGCATGCCCGGGCTGGGCGAGGTCAACTGGAGCGAGTTCTTTTCCGGGCTCTATCGGGCCGGCTATGACGGCCCTGTGATCATCGAGCATGAAGATCGTCGTTTCGAAGGCACCGACGACAAGGTAAAGCGTGGATTTCTCTTGGCTCGCGACGTATTGCAGCCCTATGTGAAGTGACCGGCTCGCAAGAAGCTGTGTTCGCCGAAGAACAACAAATCTAGGACGGAGGACTTTCCCACATGCAACTCAACAAGACCCTGCTGGCGCTGCTCGCCGGCACTGCCCTCGTGGGCACGGCCCCGGCCTTCGCCGCCGGCCCGTACACGCTGGGTGTTTCCAACACCGTGGCCGGCAACGGCTGGCGCGAGGAGATGGTCTGCTCGATCAAGGCCCAGGCGCTCGCCTCGGGTGAGGTCGCCTCGCTCAACATCGCGCACCGCAATACCGATGCGGCTGGCCAGCTCGAAGACATCCGCAACCTGATCTCGGCCAAGGTCAACGCCATCATCGTCAATCCGTCGGATCCGGCGGGCATCCAGCCGGCGCTGGCCGAAGCTGCGGCCGCCGGCATCGTCGTCGTCGTCGTCGACCAGAACGTCACCGAGCCGACCTCCTGGATCCTGCAGAACAACCAGGAAGAATACGCCTACATGGGCGCCAAGTGGCTGTTCGAGCAGATCGGCGGCAACGGCAGCGTCGTCTACATGCGCGGCGCCGCGGGTGCCTCCGCCGATACCGATCGTGATCGCGGCTTCAAGCGCGCCCTCGCCGAGTTCCCGGGCGTCAGCGTTGCCCAGGAGACCTTCACCGGCTGGCAGCAGGACGTCGGCAAGCAGCAGATCCTCGACTACATCGCGACGGGCGTGCCGTTCGATGGCGTCTGGACCTCGGGCATCGACAACGTGATCGTCGATGCGCTGGTCGAATCCGGTGCGCCGCTGGTGCCGGTGGTCGGTGCCGACAATGCCGGCTTCGTCAACCAGCTCAACTCGGTGGAAGGCCTGATCGGCGCCGCCGTCACCAATCCGGGTTCGGTCGGTGGTGCCGGCGTGACGCTGGCCCTGCAGATCCTCAATGGCCAGAAGCCGGCGCAGCAGTCCGTGCTGGTCGATCCCTCGCTGTGGCAGAACGCCACCGAAGAGGGCAAGGCTCAGCTCGTCGCCGCTGCCGATCCGTCGCTCAGCCCGGAATGGCCGGTGTCGATCTCGATCCCCGGCTGGACCACCTACACCAAGGAACAGATCGTCGCCTGCAAGGGCCCGGGCGAATAATCGCTCTGATCTGACATCCTGGGGAGGGACGGGGGGCAGGTCCTTTCGTCCCTCCCTTTTCCGTTGAGGGGGTTGCCATTTCCGCTGCTCTGAACCCGCTGCTGGACGCCACGGGCGTCGTCAAGCACTACGGCGCCGTCGTCGCCCTGCGCAACGCCTCGCTCTCGGTGCTGCCGGGCGAAGTGCATGCGCTGATGGGCGCCAATGGTGCCGGCAAGTCGACATTGGTGAAGATCCTGACCGGCGCCATCAAGGCGACGTCGGGGCGCGTGCTGATCCGCGGCACCGAGCGCAATATCGCCTCGCCGGCGCATGGACGCCGTGCCGGCCTCGTGCCGGTCTACCAGGAGCCGTCGCTGATCCCCGATCTCGACGTGCTGCAGAATCTCCGCCTGACCCAGACCCCGGTCGAGCCGTTCCGCCAATGGGTGAAGGAGCTCGGTATCCCGGACCTGTCGCTCGGCGAACTGGCGCGCGACGTGCCGCTGGCGGTGCAGCGCGTGCTCGATCTGGCGCGCGCCCTCGCCGTCGAGCCCGATGTCCTCATCCTCGATGAAATGACTGCGGCGCTGCCGGCCAATCTCGCCGAGCGCGTCATGGATGTGGTGAAGCGGCAGGGCGAAACCGGCCGCTCGGTCATCTTCATTTCGCACCGCTTTGTCGAGATCGCCGCCATCTGCAATCGCGCCACGGTGCTGCGCGACGGCGAGACCGTCGGCGTCGTCGATATCGCCCCTGGCGTCGAGGAAAAGATCGTCGAGCTGATGCTTGGCTCGAAGATCGAACGCAAGCGCGTGTCGGTCGCCACCAACGCGGTGTCGCGGTCGGCCGGTGCAACGCCGCGCGTCCGCGTCAGCAACCTGCGCGTAGGCACCAAGCTGCAGGACGTGTCGTTCGAGCTGCACGATGGCGAGGTTGCCGGCGTTGTGGCGCTCGAAGGGCAGGGGCAGGACGAGCTGTTTGCCGCGCTGGCCGGCTCCATCCGGCCGGCGGGCGGCACTATCGAGGTCGACGGCCAGCCGGTGAGCTTCACGCATCCGCGCGATGCCATCGACAAGGGTCTCGCCTATGTGCCCGGCGATCGCAGCGAGGCGCTGCTGATGCACCGGTCGGTGCGCGAGAACATCGCGCTGCCGTTCAGCGCGCCGTTCCGCCGCTGGGGGCCGATCAACATGGGCCGCGAGCGCGACACGGTGCTCGAGGCCATCCGGCGGCTGCAGGTCGATACCCGCGCGCAGGGTGAGGTGCAGCGGCTGTCGGGCGGCAATCAGCAGAAAGTGACCATCGCCCGCTGGATCGCCGCCGATGCCCGCACGCTGCTCTGCTTCGATCCGACCCGCGGCATCGATGTCGGCACCAAGCAGCAGATCTATCAGCTGATGCGCGAGCTCGCTGCGGCCGGCAAGTCGGTACTGTTCTACACCTCGGAGCTCGCCGAAATTCAGCAGGCCTGCGATCGCGTAATTGTCATTTTCGGTGGGCGCGTCGTCGATGTGCTGCCGGTTGAGATCGCCGATGAAGCGGCGTTGACCCGTGCTGCCTATGGCCTGCCGCGAGAGGAAGCCGCGATGCCCGGCACCCCCGTCCCGCCTGCCGCCTCCGGCCTGGAGGCGTCGACATGATCGCCTTTGTCCGCCGCAACAGTTGGGTCATCGGGCTGTTCGTCCTGTTCGCGGCGCTGCTCGTCTTCACCAAGATCATCCAGCCCAGCTACGGGGCGAGCGATTTCGGCTCGCTCGTGCGGGCGGTCCTGCCCTATGCCTTCGCGGTCGCCGCGCAGGCCATCGTGGTGATCGCCGGCGGTATCGATCTGTCCGTCGCCTCGATGATGGCGGTCACCAGCGTGACCGCCGCCGTGCTGATGAACGGGGCGAGCGAGGAGTTCGCCCTGGTCGTCATTCCGCTGGTGCTCCTGCTCGGTTTCTGCCTTGGTGCCGTCAACGGCATCCTGATCGTCGTCACGCGCGTCCCCGATATCGTCGTGACGCTCGCCATGCTGTTCGTGTTCCAGGGGTTGGCACTGCTTATCCTCGCCTCGCCCGGCGGTGGCGCGGCGCTGTGGCTCAAGGCGATGATGGTGGGCACCATCGCCATTCCGGGCGTGCCGGACTGGATTACGGTGTGGATCCCCAATGCGCTGGTCATCCTCATCGTCGCGGTGGCGCTGGTCTGGACGCCGCTGAAACGGTCGCGGCTGGGCCTGTCGATCTATGCCATCGGTTCGAACGAGCTGGCGGCGTTCCGCTCCGGCGTTCCGGTGGCGCGCACCAAGATCCTCGCCTACGCGCTCGCCGGCCTGTTCGCGGCGATGGGCGGTATCACGCTGACCATGAGCACCGGCATCGGTGCGCCGATCCCGGGCCCCTATCTGCTCGCCTCCGTCGCGGCGGTGGTGCTGGGCGGGGTGGTGCTCGGCGGGGGCCGCGGCGGACTGATCGGGCCGATCGTCGCGGTGGTCGTGCTGCGTCTCCTGCGGGCCGATCTGACGCTGCTGTCGGTCGATCCCAATGCCACTGCCATCATCGAGGGCACGATCATGGTCGTCGTCGTCATGCTCGGCGCCTTCCTTGCCATGAGGGCCGCATCCAAATGACCATCGCCGCCTCCGCTCCCGCGCCGGTATCGTTCGGCCGTCGCCTCAAGCGCTTCATGAGCGACAATCCGCTCATCCCGCTGCTGCTGCTGCTGGTCATCCTGGTGGTGGCGCTGCATTTCCTCAGGCCCGGCATCATCAATGCCCGCTGGGTTGCCAGCACGCTGCAGTTCGCCATCCCGCTGGCGCTGCTGGCCGGCTGCCAGACCATGACCATGCTGACCGGCGGCATCGATATGTCGGTGGGTACCGTGGCCAGCGTCAGCGCCTTCGTCCTCGGCAGCCAGGCCGCGCTGGTCGATCCGTCGCTGGCCATTCTCCTGGCGCTGGCGCCGGCGGTTCTGGTCGGTCTCGTCAACGGCATCGGCGTCGGCATCTTCCGCGTCCATCCGCTGATCATGACCCTGGGCACCGGGCTCATCGCCTTCGGCGGCCTGCAGGTCTACCAGCGCACCGTCATCGCCACCGGCTTCGAGGTTCCGGGCTGGCTCGAATGGCTGGGCACCGGGCTCACCTTCGGCCTGCCCAATTCGCTGTTCGCCTTCATCCCCATTGCGGCGCTGATCATCTTCACCCTGCGCTATACCGGCTTCGGGCGCCTGCTCTACGCCATTGGCGACAACGAGAAGGCGGCGCGGCTGTCGGGCGTGCAGTACTGGAAGACCATCCTCGCGCTCTACCTGTCCTCCAGCCTCCTGGCCGGCTTCGCGGGCTTCATCTATCTGGGGTTGATCAAGACCGCCTCGCTGACGCTGGTCGATCCGCAATTGCTGCCCGCGGTGGCCGCTGCGGTAATCGGCGGCACCTCGATCTTCGGTGGTCGCGGCGGCTATGTCGGCACCATCGTCGGGGCCCTCATCCTGCGCGTCATCACCACCATGCTGACCCTGATGCAGATCCCCGAAGGGGCCCGGCTCATCATCTTCGGCGCCATCGTGCTGTTCGTCACGGCCGCCTATCTCCGCATCATCGAGGATCGCTGACATGGTCTATGCAACGTCGGACGGGCGCGCCGGAGAGCGGCTGCGCGTGGGCATGGTCGGCGGTGGCCGCGGGGCCTTCATCGGCGCCGTGCACCGCTACGCCATCCGGCTCGACGACGAGATCGTGCTCGTCGCCGGGGCGCTGTCGTCCGACCCGGTCAATGCCGCCGCCTCCGCGGCCGAGATCGGCATCGCGCCCGAGCGCAGCTATGCCGACTACCGCAAGATGGCCGAGGCCGAGGCGGCACGTCCCGACGGCATTGAGGCGGTGGTCATTGTCACCCCCAATCACCTGCATGCGCCCGTCGCGACGGCGTTCATGGAGGCAGGCATCGACGTCATCTGCGACAAGCCGCTGGCGATGAATGCGCCGGAGGCCGACGCGCTGGTGGCGCTGAGCGAGCGGCTCGACCGCAAGCTGCTCGTGACGCTGAACAATACCGGCTATGCGATGGTCCGGCAGGCCCGCGAAATGGTCGCTGCCGGCGAACTCGGGCCGCTGCGTGCCATCCATGCCAGCTATATCCAGGACTGGCTGACCCAGCCGGTCGATGCCGATGGCAACAAGCAGGCCGAATGGCGGACCGACCCGGCGCGGGCCGGCGAGTCGGCGGTGCTGGCCGATATCGGCGTCCACGCCTACAACCTCGCCTCGTTCATTCCCGGCACCACGGCCGAGCAGGTGGCCGCCGATCTCTTCACCGCCGTGCCCGGCCGTCGGCTCGACGACAATGCGCATGTCCTCGTGCGCTGGGCAGGCGGGCAGCGCGGCACGGTGATCGCCAGCCAGACCTCGCCGGGCCACTACAACGACCTGCTCGTGCGCATCGATGGCGAAAAGGCCGGCCTCGAGTGGGCCGGCATGCGGCCCGAGGAGCTGCGCTTCGCCCGCTACGGGGAGGAGCCGCACACCATCATCCGCGGCGGCTACGGCTCGAGGGGCGAGTCGCGCCGGGTCTCGCGCATGCCGGCGGCGCACCCCGAAGGCTATATCGAGGCGTTCGGCAATTTCTATCGCGATGCCGCCGCCATCATCCGCCAGCACCGCGAAGGCCAGCCGATCGATCCGGCCCTCGCTGCGCGCGTTCCCGACGTGCGGGCTGGCGCGCGCGGTGTCGGCTTCGTCGCGGCCGCCGTCGCCTCGAGCCGCGCCGGCGGCGCCTGGACGCCGACGCGCTAGCTACAGCGCCATTTCGCGGGTGCGGTCGCGCGCCAGGTAGCTTTGGATCTGGCGGACGATCTGGTCGGCGTGCTGCGCCGCCAGCAATTCGCTGAGCGCCAGGTCGCGCGCCTCGATGGCGCCGACCATGGCGTCGTGCTCATCGACATATTTGCGCGGCAGCTGGTCGTCGAAGCTTGGGTAGTAGTAGAGGCGCAGGATGCGGCGGCCCTCATCGAGCAGCCGCGTGAACAGCCCGGTGAAGTAAGGATTGCCTCCGGCTTCGGCGATGGCGACGTGGAAGTCGCGGTTGTGACCGATCATGCCGGGGACATCGACATCCTCGACCGCCTGCGCATAGGCGGCCTGGTAGCCGCGCATGACCTTGAGCTGCTGGGTGGTGCGGGTGCCCGCGGCGAGGCGCGTCGTCACCCGGTACATCAGCGTCAGCGCCTCGAAGTAGACCGGGAGCCGGCCGAAATCGATGGGGGCGACGATGGTGTTGCGGTTGGGCAGCTGCGTCACCAGCCCTTCGGCCGCCAGCCGGACCAGCGCCTCGCGCACTGGCGTACGCGACATGTCGAACCGCTCGGCCAGGGTCACCTCGTCAAGCGGCGCCCCCGGTTCGAAGGTCAGGTCGACGATCGATTGCCGGAGCGCGTCGTACACCGTCTGCACGCCCGAGCCGCGCGCCCGCGGCGCCAGGGTGTCCATCAGCTTGTCGTCGGGTCTTGCCACGTCATCCATCCACTCCCCCGCAACTGGGGATTGACGCGACGTTAACGCGGCGTCATTCTGTCGACAAGATGCATGCAAGGGGGAGCGTGCATCCTCAACAGGGAGACCATCACGCATCCGTAATCTTCTGAAGACAGCGGCGGGCGTTGCGCTCGCCTTCGCCATTGGCTCGCCGGTCCTCGCGCAGGACACGCTGACCATCGGTATCCTCGTGCCGACCACCGGTTCCGAGGCGACCTATGGCCAGGATATGGCCAATGCCATCGATCTTGCCATAGGTGAAATCAATGCCAAGGGCGGCGTGCTCGGCAAACAGCTCGCCTCGACGGTGGGCGACGATGCCTGTGACGCGCAGCAGGCGGTGAATGCCGCCAGCAAGCTCGCCTCGTCCGGTGTCGTGGGCATCGTCGGCGGCTATTGCTCGGGCGCCACCATCCCGACGCTGCAGATCTTCGGCGACGCCAAGCTGCCGATGATCATTCCGGCGGCCAACTCGACCAAGCTGATCCCGGCCAATCCGGGCAATGCCTTCATGATCAACTCGACCGGCAACGACCAGGTCGCCAAGGCCATCGAGTATTTCAACGCCCACGGCGTCAACTCGATCGCCATCGTCAACCAGGGCGACGCCTATTCGCAGGATCTCGCCGACCTGACGAGGAAGAACTGGGAAGAGTCGGGCAAGACCGATGCGGTGTTCTGGACGGCGTATTATGCCGATGGCGGCCTGCTCATCCGGCAGCTGCGCGAGCGCGGCTACCAGGGTATCATCGCGGTCGGCGACGGCTCCAACTCGCCTGAGCTGTTCAAGATCGCCGGCCCGGCGGCCGAAGGCGTCATCGCCTTCTCCAACCCGACGGCGGAATTCCTGCCCGAGGCCAAGGCCTTTGCCGATGCCTACCAGGCCAAGTACGGCACGGCCCCCGGCCCGTACTCGACGCTCAGCTACGACGCCATGAACCTGCTCGCTGCGGCCATCGCCGCTGCCGGTTCGACCGACTCCGCCGCCGTCATCGCCGCCCTGCAGGCGTCCGATTTCACGGCGGCCATTTCCGGCCCGATCTCGTTCACGCCGGAAAAGACCCTCGCGCGCTCCAACTTCGTCGTCCTCGAAGGCAAGGGCGGCGCCTGGGCTCTCGCACAGTAACGGCATAGCGGCCGGGCCGGCGGGCTCCCCCGGCCCGGTGTCCGGGGGGCGCGGGGG
>Ga0066256_1003419_pt1 | contig 15405 bp, 13 predicted proteins | sample ThiBio_1000_biof_FD_87107 | JGI IMG/M metagenome (GOLD analysis project Ga0066256, IMG submission 87107) | Wastewater bioreactor microbial communities from Cape Town, South Africa - Thiocy_expt_1000_biof (version 2) | ecosystem: Engineered > Bioreactor > Thiocyanate-remediating >...
CGGGATCGCGTGCGCCTGCGAGGATCGCCTCGGCCTTGGCGATCGCGGGCTGGGCGCGCTCGCGCCAGAAGTTGGGATCGGGCGATTCCTGGTCCGGCTTCGCCAGAACCTTGACGAGACCGAGCAGCACCTCGAAATGCCGCGCGATCCGCACCGGCGTCTCGGTGTAATGCGAGGGGATCGGCTGAGCCGCGCCGGAATAGGCGGCGTCTGCGCCGGACCAGATTCCCGTCACATAGGTTTCGCCAGCGGATTCGTAGTCGCGCTTCTCGCGGTCCCAATCCTCATCCTCGATGGCAAGACGGCAGGCCTGCGCCAGCGTCTCCGCCTCGTAGGTCTTGTGCCGGAAAACCGGCAGGCGATAAGTGGTTTCAATGGTCCAGAGAGCCATCGGTTGGTCCTTCCCTTCAGGTATTGCGAACACCCTGCGGGCGGCCGGCTCTCCGGCGCGGCGGGTCAAGGGCCGCTGGTCAAGCGGGCGAAGCCTCCCTTGACGCGCCGACCGGCAGGCGGCATCGGCAACCTTACCCACTTGCCACGACAGGCTCTTTCTCCAGCCGCATGGCCAGAACCTTCAGATCGTCATTCCAGTCGCCGGCGCGGGGACGCGATCGTGCGTAGAGCGCGGTCGCTTCCGACGCGATGGCGCGAATCCGGTCGGCGTAAACGTCGCCCTGCCGATTGTTGTCGGTCGCGGCAACAAGCCGGGCGTTCACCCGGCCGGCCAAGCCGCGGATGGCCTCATCGGTCGCCGGAGACCAGCCGCCTCCGGTGCTGACATAAAGTGTGTCATCGCGCAGGACTTCGATCGCAGCGAGGCTCATGGCATCGATCGCGGCTTCGGTGATGCAGATTCGCTGGGAGCCGATCGGCCCAAAGCGAAACAGCTCCTTGGTCCCGTCTGTGGCGAACCCGCGCCAGCGCGGGCCGCGCTCTTCCCAGCCGATGACGCGGCCGGCGGGGTCATCGTGTGCCGCCCACATGCTGCCCTGCGGACCCTCGCGCAGTCGACCTTGAGCAATCGCTGCCGCAATGATGCTGTCGGGGATACAGCGCTGATCGGCGAGATAGCGCCAGGTCGCCGAACCGGGCCTCGGGACTGTCCGGTACGCCCAACGGTCGGCGACGGACGTGAGCGCCAGGGGTCTGGACGCGCGTGTCCAGACCGGCGAGCTCGGAACGAAGCCGACAAGAGCGGCGACGCGATCGCAGGCTTCAGGGAATCCGCTGGCGCCAAGATGTTCGGCGAGATCGAAGACATCGCCTTTGGCGGACGACAACGGATCGAACCAGCCGCGCCCGTCGTGAATGACGATGATGATGTTGGCACCGCGCCGATATTTGAGCGCGCGGCGCGTGCTCTCCTTCAGGTCGATTTTCCAACCACCCTTTTCGAGTACCGCCGCGCAGGCCACTTTGGCGCGCAGCTCTTCAATGTCCTTCTTTTCCATATCTCCGCACCGAGCGCGCTCTGCGCTACTCGGCCCTTTCTTCGGTTGGCTCTTCTTGTTCCACATGTTCCGGAACGGGACCGACCGGCCGCGAAGCCTGCCGGATGCAAGGGCGCGCTGACAAGCCGTCCAAGATGTCGGACTCCGGCCGCGGCGAAGCTTCCCTTGCGACCGGCACGGCGCCAGCGGCATCGGTCACCCGGCTCAATGAGCTGGGGACCACGGATCGTATTCATGCATGATGGCATCCTCTTCGCCGTCGTATTCACTGGAAACCATGACACCGAATTCGTCGTCGACCTGAAAGAGAACCACCGGCACCATCAGCGTGCGGGCGAGATCGAGGGCGTGATCCTGAGCGAGGGTGAGATTCTGCGACATCGTGAGGCTCCCGTCTTGGGGCGGGGACCATCCCCGCTCGACAGGCGCCGACGTGTTCGGGCGCGGCCGCGGTCACCTCGCAGGCGAAGCCGAAGAGGTCGCACGCTTGCGTAGCGAACCCCTTGCGGGTTGATCGTGGAAGGCCGCGGCCGAACCAAGGAAAGCCCATTCGAGAGTGGGGTGGTCCTTCCCCGGACGCATGGCGCGCCGAACGTCACAGTCTCAAAGAGCGAATGCTTGCCGCGGTCGACGCCACGCGAAGTCACGTGTGCTTGATGGTCTTCTCATCGAGTCGCCGGAGGCTGGTGCTCGATACGTGCGAGAGATCTGACGTCAGCCTGATCGACGCCGGGTCGCGTTCGAAGCTCTGACGTTGGAGATCATTCCGGTCGACCGCCCGGAGACCTGCGCGATATATGAAACGAGGAGTTAGAGCCGGCAGCTATTCCGTTCGCTCAGGCAACTGGCTCTGGTTCGCCAGATCGAAGAAGCGGGTGAATTCACCCTGAAACGTCATGGCGACCGTCCCTGTCGGACCGTGCCGCTGCTTCGCGATGATGACTTCCGCCTTGCCGCGCGCGTCCCTCATCTCGGATTCCCAGGTGAGATGATCGTCGGTGCCGGGCCTGGGCTCTTTGTTCTTGAGATAATATTCTTCGCGGTAGACGAACAGGACGACGTCGGCATCTTGTTCGATCGAACCTGACTCGCGCAGATCGGAGAGTTGCGGCCGCTTTTCGTCGCGGTTTTCGACCCCGCGCGAGAGCTGGGACAGCGCAACGACCGGGACGTTGAGCTCCTTGGCCAGCGCTTTCAACCCGGTGGTGATCTCGGTGGTTTCCTGAACGCGGTTCTGCGTCGCGCGCTGGGATCTGCCCTGCATGAGCTGAATATAGTCGACGACAATGAGATGCAGGCCTCGCTGTCGTTTCAGGCGGCGGGCGCGGGCCGCAAGCTGGGCGATCGAGAGCGCGCCGGTCTGGTCGATGAAGAGAGGCAGACGCCGCATTCTCTGGCGGTGGTCGAGGAGCCTACTGAAATCCGTTTCGGCGATCTCGCCGCGCCTAATATTGGAGGAGGGGACCTCCGCCTGTTCGGAGAGCACGCGCGTGGCAAGCTGCTCCGACGACATCTCGAGCGAGAAGAAAGCGACGATACCTCCGGCGGCGGGCCTCAACGAGCTGTCGACCTGTTGTATCGGATCGTAGGCGCTTGCGACGTTGAACGCGATATTGGTCGCGAGCGAGGTCTTGCCCATGCCGGGCCGGCGGGCGATGATGATCAGGTGGGTCGGCTGGAGACCACCCATTTTGGCGTCAAGGTCCTTGAGCCCGGTCGCGAGGCCGGAGAGTCTGCCGTCCGACTGATACGCCTGCGCGGCCCGATCGATGGCGCTGTCGAGTGCGGTCTCGAACGTCTCGAAGCCGCCGCCATAGCGTCCGGTTTCGGCTATGTCGTAGAGGAGCTGCTCGGCATGCTGGATCTGATCTTGGGGTGCGCAATCCACCGCCGCGTCAAAGGCGCTGCCGAGCATGTCCTCCGCGATCTTGATCAGCTCGCGTCGCACCGCGAGATCGTAGACGGTGCGGCCATAATCGGGTGCGTTGATGACGGTCGTCGCTTCCGCGGCCAGGCGCGCGAGATATTGCGCGACAGATAGTCCGACGATGTCGAGTGTCGCGGGAAGGAAGGTCTTCAGCGTGATCGGGCTGGCAATTCGGTTCGAGCGGATCAGCTCGCTCATGAGCTCGAATATGCGGCCATGCAGAGGCTCGAAGAAATGGTTCGGCTTCAGGAAGTCGGCAACGCGATAGAAGGCATCGTTGTTGATGAAAATGGCGCCAAGCAGCGCTTGCTCGGCCTCGATGTTCTGAGGAAGCTCCCGATAGGGCGGAGCGTCCAACGCCGTCAGTTTGAGTACCGCTTCTGCCACGTTTATCCGTCCGCCGACACCAATGTTGACGTGCAGGATCTACGAGCAACATTTGATCATGCGGGGGAGGACGACGAATCGTCCTTCGATGACGGAGTTTAACGTCAGACCCGATATATCCAATGGCTAAGCTGACCGCGACGGTCTCGGGGACCAAGAGGCCGTCGCTTCATGATCTGCCGAATGGTCTCGGGTTTATAGCCGGTGTTAGCCGCTGCACTGCGCTCTTGCGTCAGGGATGGCCGCCCGCGAGGGGGAAGCCCCGGATGCGGGGCTTCAGCGCAGCCGCCAGCCCGGCCCGGCAGGGCGACGCCCAACCGCTTTCTCGAATCACGGTCGCTTGCCCCGCCGGGGTGCCAGAAATTTCCAGCAATCAGTCATTTACCGAAGGGACCTAGAACGCAGGCTGCCAAACGGTTATGAATCGGGCGGGGCGGTACGCGCTGCCCTGGGGCGTGGAAACCTCTACGAACGGTTTGGTGCCGGCCGTTACGGCGCCGCACTCCTTGACCTTATGGTCGGGGAGCCTGTGGCGTATGCAACAGGTTCACCCGAACTAAAGGCCACAGGGCCGTTTCGTACGGTTTCCAACTCCCCGATCACCAAGAGTCAGCGAGGGATCGTTTGCGGGGGCGTACCGCAGACAAATCCTTATCCGGGGAACATGCGGTGCCCAAGCTGAGATCAGCTCAAGAGGGATCACTGGAGGCGCGAACCGTCGCCGCGCACCGGGCATATGTGACCGCTTTGGTGGCGTGGGAGCGAATCGCCCACCGGGCGACCTGCCCTGTCTGCCGGACGGAAGATGTGTCCCCCGAACAACAGCAGCGTCAGTGCGACGCCGCAGAGGCGGAGAAAGAGCGCTGCCGAGCTGCCTTTCGCGATCTTTGCGACGAGCTTGGATTTGTGCCGACCGGTCAAGGGGTTGCCTTGCCGCCTGAAGATCACCCCTGTTGTCGCGGCCGCTCACCCAACTGACGCCCGCCGAGGTGAGGGAAGGCGGCCCGCCCCCAGCCACCCTGACGAAGTTGACGAAACTGACGAAAGCCACCATATTGGGCGAAGCATTGGAGGTGGCTCATGCCGGTCACTCACAAAAAACGCGGCAACGCCCGCAAACGACCTGCGCGGCGCGAAACCCTCACGCTCGGCTTCGCAACCTCGCTCGGGTCGATCGGAAAGGACGTCGCCAGCCGCAAGGCGGCGCGAGGTCTCTTGTCCGGTTTTGCGAACGCCATGAAACGGGCGGAACAGACCGGCAAGTCTGTGCGGATGACCGTCTTGGTCGATCCCAAGGCTGCCGCCCCGCAAATCGCCGTCGAGGAGGTCTCGACGCCGAGGGGCGATATGCTTGACACGGCCTTGGCAGCTGCACGTCAGCGCGGCTCTGCGCGGGTCGCTGAAATCTTGAACAGCACCGACATGCTGTCGGCCGATGCGTTTGCCGAGGAGATTGGCGCTACCCGTGAAACGGTGCACAAGAAGCGCCGGCGGCACGAGGTGCTCGGTCTTGAAGGCCCGAAACGCGGCGTCCGCTTCCCGAAATGGCAAGTCAGCGAGTCGGGCGGCCTGATCCCGAGCCTGCCGCAGCTCTTTGAGGTCTTGGGAGACCGTCCGTGGACGATCTACCGCTTTTTGCTCGAAGGGCATGGCGAACTTGACGGCCGCAGCGGGCTCGAGGCACTTCGCGCCGGCCGCATCGCCGACGTGATGGCAACCGCGGAGACCATCGGCAGAGGCGCCTTCTCCTGACTGCGTCGTCGCCAGGACCGTTGCCGCCGGCCGGGTTTGCATCGCGCGCTGTCGCTTGTCGACGTCGCGCGGCATGGCGGCGGGTTTACAAGAACCGCTTTCCGGACGCGCTTGGCTATGGTTTCAGCCCGAGCCGATTCAGCGATCCCGAGACGACGTTGGTTGCTCCGGAGCGTTTCGGCGGCGTGTATTTCGGTCAGCGCCAACCTGGAGCTGGCGTTCGACGAAGGTTGCGAGTGACGAGACGCGCCGGTCCAAGACGCAAAAAGGAACACGTTCGGTAAGAGGCGACGGCTCAAGAAGCCCCACCTGCAGCCCTCCGATGTTGCCGCCAGCATTGCGCTGCTAGTTTGTGTCTGCCGACGGCATTCGTCTTCAAATCCAGATTGCCCGGCTAACGGCTGCCTGACGGCCGCAGGCCTAAGAGGAATCCGATGGCCATCGTGGCGATCGCTCCAAGGGCAGCACCTGCAACTGCTTGCAGTACGAAAATGTCAGCAGGTCTCGGTTGATTTAGGCTTCCGCTTCCGGTCACCATCGTCGCCGCATATGTCTGGAGGAAGTATCCTCCGAGAGCGCCAGCGATCAATCCGACGACCGTATGCCACCAGAAGCCGAAAGCATGCTCCCGCACGACCACAGCAGCCACCTGCGCGCCAATCAGGCCCCCAATGATCTGGATGCAAAAACTGGTCGTGGTCCATGCCATGGCCGGCTCCACTCAGCGAGGTTGCAACTGCCGCGGATCAATCTCTGCCTCGAGGCCGGTCTCAGACGCTGGTTTCAGCGGCAGCGCGTAGGTCATTCCCCAGCAGATCAGCAGCATCGCCGCAGAGCCCATCAGGCAGCCCTGGATTCCGGCAAGCTGATAGAGGGCGCCGGACAGGGTGATGCCGAGCAGCCGTCCCGCGGCGTTCGCTGCATAGTAGACGCCGACACCCCCGGCTGCCTTTTCCGACCCCGCATAGGCGAGGATCAGGAAGGAAGGCAGCGACGATTTGACGGCGAAGGGCAACCCGAACAGCGCCAGCCGGGATAGGAGAAGGAGACCGGGCCGCGGCACGTCAAAAAGATACATCGCGAGGGCGAGCGGGATGGGAACCGCCGCAAGAGCCGCCGCCCAAATCCGCGCGGCAGGCACCTCCTGGCTGAGACCGTCGGCGCTTCGGCGCACCAGCGAAGGCGCGACGGCCTGGATTCCGCCATAGGCGATGGTCCACGCCGCGAGAAAGCCGCCGACTTCGAGGAATCGCCAACCGTTCGCGTAGAGAAAGACCGGCAGTCCCACAACGAACCAGACATCGCGGGCGCCGAACATGAATATCCTGGCGGCGGCGAGGAGGTTCACGGCCCGTGTCTTGCCGAACAGCTCGCGGATCGTCTTCGACGACTTCGCCTTGCCGAGCTGGCGGGGCAGCAGCGCGAGTCCGGCCACGAAGATGAGCGCGAGCAGGGCGGCCATCGCCCATAGGGCCGAGCGAAAGCCGATGATTTCGAGCAGTAGTCCGCCCAGAAAGAAGCCGACCCCTTTCATCGCATTCTTCGATCCGGTGAACCATGCAACCCATTTGAAGAGCTGCCCGCTTCCTTCGGCGCTTGTTGCCTTGATCGCGGATTTCGACGCCGTCTTGGTGAGATCCTTCGCAACGCCGGCGATTCCCTGCGCGCCGACCACCCACGCCACCGACACGATCTGGCTCCACTGTGCGTCGAGACAGGACAACATCAACAGACCTGCGATCTGGAGCAGTTGTCCGGCCGCCAGCATCCTCGGAATGCCGTACTTGGACGCGAAGTAGCCGCCCGCCAGGTTGGCGGCGATTCCGGCGGCCTCGTAGAGCAGAAACAGGAACGCCAACGCGAACGGCGTGTAGCCCAGGCGAAAAAAGTGCAGCAGCACTAGCATCCGAAGCGCGCCATCGACGAGCGTGAAGCCCCAATAGGACGCCGTCACAATCAGATAGTTCTTGGCGGTCGAAGTCATAATCCGGCCCTCGCCACGATGTTGGCCAGGTCGACCATGCGGCATGCATATCCGACCTCGTTATCGTACCACGCGTAGACCTTCAGGAGCGTGCCATCCGTCACCATCGTACTCTGCGCGTCGACAATGGCGCTGCGGGTGTCGTTGGTATAGTCGGCCGACACCAGCGGACGGTGTTCGATGCCGAGGATGCCGGCGAGTACGGTCTTCTCGGCGGCCTCGAACAGCTTGTTTACCTCCGCGACCGTCGTCTCGCGCGCGACCTCGAAGACGCAATCGGTGAGGCTCGCGTTGAGCACGGGGACGCGAACGGCGTGGCCGTTCAACTTGCCCTTGAGATCCGGATAGATGAGGGAGATCGCGGTCGCGCTGCCAGTCGTCGTCGGCTGCATCGACAGCATGGCCGACCGCGCACGGCGGAGGTCCTTGTGCGGCGCGTCGACGACGACGTTCGTGTTGGTCGGATCATGGATCGTTGTGATCTGCCCGTGACGGATTCCGATCGCTTCGTGAATCACCTTGACGACGGGGGCGAGACAGTTCGTCGTGCAGGAGGCGGCTGTCAGGAGACGGTGGCGCTGCGGATCGTAGCGCTTGTCGTTAACGCCGACCACGACGTTCAGCGCGGCATCGTCCTTCACGGGAGCCGCCACGATGACCCGCTTGACGCCCCGTTCAAAATACGCCTGAAGCTGGTCGGGCGTCAGAAATTTTCCGGTGCACTCCAGAACGACATCGCATCCGAGACCGCCCCAGTCGACGTCGCCTGGATTGGCAGCGTCGGAGAATCCCATTCGTCGCTCGGCGATGCCGATCGATTTGCCATCGTGGACGCCGATCTCCTCACGCCACCTGCCGTGGACGCTGTCGAATTCGAGAAGGTGCGCGGTCGCCTCGATGCCGCCTTTGACTTCGTTGAGGTGGACGACGTCGAGGCGGTTTGCGCGGTAAGGGTCGCCTTCCGGTCGATAGAGTCCGCCGAGGCCCGCCCGCAGCGCGAGGCGACCGATACGGCCCATTCCGTTGATTCCGATTTTCATGGCGATGCCTTCTAGGGTGTGACGCGCGTGGTATCGCCGATTTCGTCGAGCCGCGTTTTCAGCGCCATCCGGTCGAGCGCGGCGAAGGGAAGGCTGACGAAGATTTCGACACGCCGACGGATCATCGCGTAGAGTTCATTCAGCAATGTGGTCTTCTCGGTGGCGGAACCATTGAATTGCGCCGGGTCCGGCAGTGGCCACGCGCCGGTCACGAACCTGCTGTCGATATCGGGGCAGAATTGACCTTCGGGCGTGTCGCAGAGCGCGATCACGAAATCCATCCTTGGAGCATCCGGGCCAGAGAAGTCGTTCAGCGATTTGCAATGCAAGCCATCGACGTCGTGACCGAGCTGACGAAGCCTCTCCAGCACTTCGGGCAAAGGAGCCTTCGCGGGATCGGATCCCGCTGAGTAGGCCCGGAACTTTCCCTTGCCAATCTTTTCCAGGATCGCCTCGGCCATGATCGAGCGCGCGGAGTTGTGGGTACAAAGAAAAAGAACATTGAAGGCCGGCGCGATCACGTCCGCCGCCGGCATGTCAGATCCGTCGTCCGCGCTCTCGATGGCTTGACCGCACATTTCCGGACGACCGTTGCAGCAGTCCCGGGCAAGATAATCCACAAGTCCGCGAAAGCCCGACACATCCGCTCGGTAGTTCATCGCGCGGCCATCCTTCGCCACCTCAATGAGACCTGCACGCGTCAGCGTGGCCAGATGGGTCGACATCGTGTTGTGAGGGACGTCGCAGCGCCGAGCCACTTCGCCGGCGGCGAGGCTTTCCGGATAGACGGACAACAGCAGCCGCAGCGCCTGCAGCCGGGTCGGCTGCGCTATGGACGCGAAACGTTCGACCGCTACGTCGCTGGCATTCGGCTGCTGCATAACCCGGTCCCCCAAAGCGCTTGTCAAAGCGGTGTCATGAAGTCTATATATGTCGAGACATATCGACATATAACGGAGGAGCGACTCATGATCAAGCTGTTTCGGGCCCTTACTCTCGGCGCCATCCTCTTAACCCCCATCGGAACTGCCCTGGCCGGCGAAAGCAGCGGTTCGGGCTCGACATTCGTCTATCCGATCCTTTCGAAATGGGCCGCCGAATATCAGGCGAAGACCGGAAACAAGATCAATTACGTCTCCAACGGCTCGGGTGCCGGCCTGCAACAGGTCAAGGCGGGCACCGTCGACTTCGGCGCCTCCGATATGCCGCTGCAACCCGACGAATTGGCGAAAGCGGGTCTGGGGCAATTCCCGTTGGTGATCGGCGGCGTGGTTCCGGTCGTCAACATCGATGGTGTCGGTCCGGGAGCAATCCGGTTCACCGGAAGCGTATTGGCGGATATTTTCCTGGGCAAAATCAAGAACTGGGACGATCCCGCTCTGAAGTCGCTGAATCCCGGCGTCGCGCTGCCCGCCGCGCCGATCACCGTTGTTCACCGGACTGACGGATCCGGCACGACATTCAATTGGGCCAATTACCTTTCCAAAGTCAGTCCCGAGTGGAAGGCGAAGGTGGGCGAGGGCGTGACAGTCGAATGGCCGCTTGGCATCGGCGGCAAGGGCAACGAAGGCGTGGCTGCCTATGTCGGCATCGCGAAGAACTCCATCAGCTACGTTGAATACGCGTATGCCATCCGCAACAACCTCGCCTACGGTCTGGTGCAGAATAGCGCCGGCCGCTTCGTCCGCCCCGATGCGCAGACCTTTCAGGCCGCAGCCGCCAGCGCGGACTGGGAAAATACGAAGGACTTCTACAGGATCATGACGGACGCCCCCGGAGAAAACGCCTACCCGATCACGGCGACATCCTTCATCCTGATGCCAAAGCATCCGAAGGACCGCGACCGATCGAAGATCGCCGCCGATTTCTTCAAATGGTCGCTCGAGAACGGCCAGGTCGAGGCGGGCGCGCTGAATTATGTTCCGCTCCCAGCACCGCTCGTGGACAGGATCGGAAAGTACCTGAAGAGCGATTTCGGAGCGTAGGGAATGATGGACGACGTCATCATCTATCACAATCCCGAGTGCGGGACGTCGCGTAACGTGCTCGCCATGATAAGAAACGCTGGAATCGAGCCGCATGTGATCGAGTACCTGAAGACGCCTCCGTCGCGAGACATGGTGACATCTCTTGTCGTGAGGATGGGTGTGCCGCTGCGTGCCGTAATCCGGCAGAAGGGCACGCCCTATGCGGAACTGGCACTGGACGACCCCAGGCTTTCGGACGATGAATTATTGGATGCGATCATGGCCCATCCGATTCTGCTTAACCGTCCGATCGTGATCACGTCAAAAGGCGTCAAGCTGTGCCGTCCTTCGGAGGCGGTGCTGGATATTCTCCCGCAGCCGCAGCGTGGAGAATTCCGCAAGGAGGACGGCGAACTCGTCGTCGATCGTCGCGGACAGCACGTCGCCCATACTTGAACGGAGGTTTTCTGTGTCGACATTCGAACGCTATCTCACGCTGTGGGTGGCACTGTGCATCGTGGTGGGTGTTGCCCTCGGACACTTGTTGCCGGGGGTGTTCAGCGTGATCGGGTCCGCGGAGATTGCCAAGGTCAATCTTCCGGTCGCCGCCCTGATCTGGCTCATGATTGTGCCGATGCTGATCCGCATCGACTTCGCCGCACTCGGCAAGGTGAAGGAGCATTGGCGCGGAATCGGGGTGACGCTGTTCGTCAACTGGGCGGTCAAACCATTCACGATGGCAGCATTGGCCGGATTGTTCATCGGGCATCTCTTCCGGAACTACCTGCCGGCGGCTCAGATCGACAGTTACATCGCCGGCCTCATCATCCTTGCGGCGGCGCCTTGCACGGCCATGGTGTTCGTATGGTCGAACCTTACCGAGGGCGAGCCTCACTTCACGCTGTCCCAGGTCGCGCTCAATGACGCGATCATGGTGTTCGCATTCGCGCCGATCGTGGGCCTTCTGCTCGGAATGTCCGCGATCACCGTACCGTGGGAAACGCTCGTGCTGTCGGTCGCGCTCTACATCGCGATTCCCGTCATACTTGCGCAACTGTTGCGGCGGCGCACGCTGAGCACAGGCGGCGAAGCGGCGCTAAAACGTCTTCTCGGTCGGCTCCAGCCGGTATCGCTGGTTTCGCTGCTTGCCACGCTGGTTCTCCTGTTCGGCTTTCAGGGACGGCAGATACTCGATCAGCCACTCGTCATCGCGCTCCTCGCCGTGCCGATCCTGATCCAGGTCTACTTCAACGCGGGCCTCGCCTATCTGCTCAACCGCCTCATGGGCGAACGGCATTGCGTCGCGGGACCATCCGCGCTCATCGGCGCGTCCAACTTCTTCGAGCTCGCCGTCGCGGCGGCGATCAGCCTGTTCGGACTGGAATCTGGTGCTGCGCTCGCAACCGTCGTCGGAGTCCTGATCGAGGTCCCGGTCATGCTGACCGTCGTATGGATCGTGAACAGGACGCGGGGGTGGTACGAAGGACATCCCGCGGACAGGGTCAGCCAGAGCGCCGAGTAGCAGCAGGCGTCGCTTCACAATGGTTTTCCATCGGGACCAAAAGACTTGAGGAATGCGGTGAGGTCGGCGATTTCCTTGTCGCTCTTCAGGCCAGCGAAAGTCATCTTCGTTCCTTTGACAACCCCTTGTGGATTGCGGATATACCCGGTGAACTCATCCTCGGTCCAGGTGATCGCGGAGTTGTTGTTGGCGGCGGAATAGTTGTAGCCGGCCACCGAGCCTGCTTTCCTGCCAATCAACCCGTTCAGTTCCGGCCCCACCTTCGTGGTCGCGCCCGGTCCGATCGCGTGACAGGCGAGACACTTGTTGAACACGCGCTTGCCTGCATCGGCGTCTTGCGCGTGCGTGTCGGTGGAGATGACAGCGAACAGGGCGGCCGCGATGGCGACAACGATCGATCTGGAGGGCATTTCCGGCTCTCAGAGTTGGCTGTTGGAGGCGAAGGGGTGGAACATCACGATCTCTCCTTCGGCAACGTTTCCCGCGCCTGGATCGATCTGTGCCAAACCGTCGGCCTGAACGATCGGCAGCAGTCGTGCCGATCCTCCTCGACCGAGTTTGCGCAATAGCGGTAGACCCATGTCCGATCGGCCGACGACAGAGGCGGGTATGAACTCCGTACGGCCGGTCTTATGAAAGAACGTTTCCGCCGTTCGTGCAGACATCGATCCCGTCTGCGCGACCGAAGCGCCAATCAGCTTTCTCACGATGGGGCGCACGAACAGGAGGAAGCTGACGAGTGCGGCGACGGGATTTCCCGGCACCGTCATGCCCTGCATCGCGCCGAGGGATCCGACAGCGACCGGCTTCCCTGGTCGCAATGCGAGCTCCATCGCATCACAACGCCCGCCCGCAGCGATGAGGGCGGGATAAAGGTAGTCGGCCTCGCTTCCCGAGACTCCGCCGGTCGAGACGAGCAGGTCGAAGCGGGAGGCCGCTTCCGCCAGGGTTGCCGACAATCGTTTCGGATCGTCTGCGATGATTCCGAGGTCGGTTGCCTCGACGGCTGGCCCCGACAGCAGCGACATCAACAACGGCCGGTTGCTATCGACAATCTCGTTCGGCCCTAGCTCGGATGTCGCATCCACGAGTTCGTCTCCCGTCGAGAGGACGCCTACGCGAAGACGGCGTCGGACGCCGATCGTGACGATACCGCAGGCGGCGAGCATCGCGGCATGGCGGGGGTCGACGACAGATCCGCGGACCAGGACGATTGTGCCGGAAGATACGTCCTCGCCGCGCCGGCGGATGTTGGCGCCATTTTCCGGAATGTTTTCGAAGAGCACACGAGATCCACAGCGGTGCGCTCGCTCCTCCATCACGATGGCGGACACGCCATCCGGGACGCGCGCACCCGTCAGCACCCTTACGGTCTGGCCGGACGATAACCGGCGAGGCCCGGCATGGCCCGCGCGCACACAGGCATCGAGATCGAGCGAAAGCGGAGCGCTTCGGCGCAAATCGTCCGGGTGTACGCCGAAGCCGGCCGAATTGTCGAAGCGGGGCAACGCGGTTTCGGAGATCACGGCGGCCGACGCGACGCGGCCGGATGCGGCCGCGGCTCCGACGGTTTCGCAACCCTCGATTTGCACGACATTCGCCAGCATGATCTCGAGCGCCGCTACGGGCGAAAGCAGTGCCTGTCGCCCGTCCAGACAATCATCGGACGTCGCCGTGGAAGCGTTCTGAACTCTGAGATTCATGCGGCGGAAGGCCGAAGGGAATGGCGGAGCAGGGAGGAGGCGCCGCCCTTCCACGTTCAGACCGAGTACTCCTTCGATTTGAACGTCAGGTGGCGGACGCCTTCGGGCGCATCCGAGATCTTTCTGATGTTGCCCCATGTCTGCTTGTAGTTAGGAATGACGAGTTCGTTGACGCCTTTGGACACGACGTTGCCCTGCACGCCGGTCGGGAATCCGAACAGCATGAAAGCCTGCTTCCTTTTCGCCGTCGGCGTCGGATAGGCCATCGCCTGGGTCGAGCCATTGTCGTTGTAGACCTCCACGAGATCTCCTTCATTGAGCTTCAATGCCGCGCTGTCTTGCGGGTTGAGTTCGATGAATGGGAACGGCCATCGATCCATCACGAACTCGTTTTCCTTGTCCAGATACGCGCTCTGCCAGACCAGGTTGGCGCGGCCGTTGTTGATGAGGAACTGGAATTTGTCCTTCTCGGCCTGCTTTCCCGGAGCCTGAAGTCCGCGCCATTGGGTGGACGCGAACGTCGCTTTTCCGTCCTTCGAACTGAACTTGCCATCGGCATACAATCGCTTAGTGCCGATAATCCTCTGAGCGCCTGTAGAGATCGTGGTAGGGGCGCCGGTTTGGGTCGAGCCGGTCGTCTCGATAGCGGTCGCTGGCTCCTGGAATCCATTAGTTCCCATGGTACGAAGCCGCGCGTAGGTGACGAACTCGCCGCCCTTTTCGTGCTTCGCGTAGCCGTCCATGAAGGCGTCTTCCTCGGTCTTCCAGTCGAAGCCTTTGAAGTTGTCGGCGACCTGAGCCATGCCCATTTCGCGGAAGACACGCTCCATGTTGTTGGCGACGCGGGCCGCGATCAGGCAATCCGGCATCGCCTGACCGGGCGGGTCCATGTAGCGCTCGACGAGGCGCATGCGGCGCTCACCGTTCATCGACGTCAGGTTCATCTCGCCGGAGGTTGCTGCCGGAAGCCAGACATGGGACGCTTGGCCGATCTGGCTCGGCACGATGTCGACATCGACCGAGAACAGCCCACCCTTCTTGATCGCCTCGACGATGGCGTTGACCAGGGCGGTACGGTCGCCGAACGGCACCGAGTCCATCGCCTCCTTCACGAGGTCGGTGCGCTTCTTGTAGGTGCGCTTGAACTGATGGGCGTTGAGCGTCGTCTTGTAGTGATCGCAACCCCAGATGTGGTGGACACCACCCTTACCTTCGATCAGGAGCTTGTCGACATAGGCGGCCCGCCGGCCGGCCTGAGCGTCGGAGGGGCGTGAATAGCCCTCCCGGTGGCCGCCCAGGCGCACGCAGCCGCCGCCGGGCCGGCCGATGTTCCCAGGCGCCAGCGCGACATTCACGAGCGCGCCGTTCGTTCGGTAGTTGTCGTTGCCCCAGATCAGCCCCTTCTCGTAGGCGAACATGGTGCGGCGCCGAGCGTTACCGTCCTTCGGCATCGCGATCCATTCCGCCGACTGGCGGATCTGGTCGACGGTCAAGCCCGTCAGCGCCGCGGCCTGCTCCAGCGTCGTCTTGTTCGCCGCGACCATCTTGTCGAAGCCGTTGGTCGAGGCGGCGATCAGCGCCTTGTCGACCCAGCCCTTCTCGGCGATGTAGGTCATCCAGGCATTGAACAGCGCCAGATCCGTGCCGGAATTGATGGCGAGGTGCATCACCC